>Ga0209400_1001179_pt1 | contig 21783 bp, 32 predicted proteins | sample M_130807_EF_Meta_FD_187313 | JGI IMG/M metagenome (GOLD analysis project Ga0209400, IMG submission 187313) | Freshwater microbial communities from Lake Montjoie, Canada to study carbon cycling - M_130807_EF_MetaG (SPAdes) (version 2) | ecosystem: Environmental > Aquatic > Freshwater > Lake... | reverse complement strand
ACCAAAGCAATTGATGAATACAAAATTCAACCTGACGAAGCTGAGGCATCTGTTCAACTTAAAAAGAAGAAAGTAAAAAAATGACTACATTTACTACCGAAGATCGCCTATCAACAGAAAACGATGTTGATTTCTTGGTTGAAGATTTACTTGCCACAATTACGCAATCTTATACACCAGAATTTTTGGTACAAAAAGCCGCCAATGTGTTACGCAAACAAAAGGCTGAGATTGATTATTGGAAAAATATGTTTGAGAAATCAATGAAAGTACAAGAAAAATGAACAATGAACCAGTAGCGTGGATGTATGAAAGACCAAACGGAAGTGCAAAATTAACTTTTGTTAGAGAGCCTATGGCTGGAACAGTTGTAACCGAAACACCACTCTATACCCATCCAACACCTACTGAACCAGTAGCGTGGATTAATTTAGATAGATTTAAGGATGAAGCATTGTATTTAGCCGATTGCGTTTTAGAAAATAAAGTGGAAAACATGGGAATTACGACACCACTCTATACCCATCCAGTAAAAGAACTGACAGATGAGGAAATAACAGAAATCTTTGATACAACTTTTGAAGTGCGTGATTTTGAAGATTCATTTATTAAATTTGCTAGAGCAATACTAAGAAAGGCACAAGAAAAATGAACTTTGCCGAATTTTATGCCATCTACCCACGCAAACAAGGGCGCAGGGCGGCTGAACGCAGTTGGGATAGGCTTACCCAGCAGGAACAACAGGATGCGTTTGTAGCCCTTCCTAATCATCTTGCATACTGGAAGTTAAAACAGACCGAAAAAGACTATATTCCACACCCTGCTACATGGTTAAATCAAGGCCGCTGGGAAGATGAATTAGATATGCAAGTCAAAAAACTTAAAAAGCCAGAATTGCCTTGGTATTCCAGCGAAGAACTTACTAAAGCTAAAGCGCAAGAAGTTGGCTGTCAGGCTTACGCTGGTGAGGGTTGGCAACAATGGAGGGCGCGGATCAGCCAAAAGATCAAACAGTTAGATGAACAACTTTAAGCAACAAATTGAATATTTAGCACATGCTTACATTGCCATTGCCAAACGGGAGCGTAGCTGGAATAGAGTTAAAGAGTTAATTGAACGAAATCAAAATACCGCAGATGCGGTGAAAAATAGGATAAAAGAACTGTATGCGCGAAATAGACCCCAATAAATGTATTGACTTTATATTAGAGAACGCAGGCAAATATGCACAAGCAAAGGGTGAATTGGCGCAACTTGAAGCGTACAAGAGTTCGCTTAAAGCTATCAAAATGGCTCAAACTAGCGAACAATCTCTTGGGGCGCAGGAGCGTGAGGCTTATCGAAGCCAAGATTATCAAGATTTATGCAAAGCAATTGGCACGGCTACGGAAAACGCAGAAAAGCTAAAGTGGGAATTGGAGGCCGCCAGACTTAGGCACGCCACATGGCAAACTTTAGAAGTATCTAACCGAACACAAGATAAAATATTAAAATGAGCAAATTAAAATTAACCGAAGAATTTTTAATTCTTAAACTATTTTGTAAAATGTACGAAGATGCCATGAACCGCAAGGACTATACGCAAATGCTTGAATTAAGCGTTGATATTGCGGAATCAGCCGAAAAACTAGAGCAAATGACCGTAGATCACATCAATGGCCACTAAGGTTGAAAAAGAAAAGTACAGAAAAATTGCTGAACTGGGATGCTCATTATGTAGGCATCAAGGCAATGAAGGAACGCCAGCAGAATTACATCACATTAGAAGAACTGGCAAAAGAAGTAATGCCCCTGTTATCCCATTATGTCCATACCACCATCGAGGATCAAATACCAGTATTCACGGAATGGGCCGCAAGCAATTCGAAATCGTGTATCAGATCACGGAAGAAGAACTCTTTGAACAAACGGAAAAGCTAATTGAGTAGCTGGCTAATCATCGTTACAGGGTTAATTTACTTTTATATCGGTATAGAGCAAGGTGTTAAAGGTAACTTGCCTATGGCAGTTGTATATACAGGCTATGCTTTTTCTAATGTCGGTCTTTATATTATGGCTAAATGAGTTTTACCATTTATACGCATGATGGCATGAAAGTTATTCAATGGTTCTTTAATATGGATGAACTTATTAAATCAATGCAAACCAATTATAAAGATCACTATCATCGAAATTCATAGTTCTAAAGCATCAAACCCTAGTTCGTTGGCTACCATCTTGCAACGGGTTCTAAATGGTTTGCCGTGTTGCATCCATTTATCGCCTTTTTGTTTATGAAAACTCATGTGGATACATTCATGGGCAAGGGTGGTTAGAACGGTGTAATAGTGGCTACAGCGCCCAGATGAGATGGTAATGGTATGCGCGTAATCTTCCCCAGTATCTAGCAAATAAGTTCCCATTACTTCTGGATCAGGGGTAACAATAAATTCTATTTCTTCAGGCAATGGCATAGGCCATTTAGTAAATGGGTAAGTGCAATACAGGCTTGAATATAAATGCTTTAATGCTTCAGGCGTTAATCTCATGTAATTGACCCCTAAAAAACACAAGTCCTTCATCTTCATTGATAACCTGTACCAACTCAGGCGGCATCAAATGACCGTTTATATAAGTAAGAACCGCAAATCCTGCACGCCAATTCACGCTTGAATCTTCATGGTATATAAACTGGTCATCTTTGACAGCGGCCATCATACCAGTATCTACACCATACATATCGCCCTTGTAATTAGTCCAAGGCGTAACTTTGAGGGAGTGCAGGTGGCCCGTAACCATCGACATACCCCCTTTAAGAATATTGTTGTAAACCGCATGAATACCGTTATGCCAGCGATGCTTAATCATTGTGTTGTTGTTTACTACTACAGACCAGCTATACGACCAGCCGTACAGGTGATCGGCAAGGCACATACCTTTTACACCTTCATACTGCGGCAATACATTAGACAGCTTGCCATCAAAGCGTAAATCATGATTACCTATGGTGCGATGCAAAATACAACCAGCAGGTCTAACCTTTTCAATATCACCTAATCTGGCTTGTACTTCTTCTAATTCTTGCTGGACTGTTGGATGCTGTTGATACCCAATCCTGTTATGTTGGCTGATCTGGGCAAAATCAAATAAATCGCCATTTAAAACCACCATATTGGGTTTTAATTCTTTTACAAAGTGTACAAATGCTTTGTGTGCAGTAGAAACATAGTTGGGGTTATAGTGACAATCAGAACCCACCAAAATCACGCCATTTTTTATTTCATATTCACAGCGTATTTTGTTTTCGGGAATAGTAAACTTTGGAATACCACGATTGTTATTAGATTCAAGAACAATATCGTATTTTTTTTCTAAATTTTTTCTACGGGCTATAACACTTCTAATATCAATTTTAAGTATTTTAGCTAACGCGGTGGGTGATCTATGCTCTTTAAATAAGTCAATAAATTCTTTGTCAGTACACTTAGGTTTAGACATACCACACCTTTATAATGGTAAAGTTAGCTAATACTAATCTATTTTAATTGAAAATCAATGACATACGCACGAATAGATACAAACCACAAAGAAATAGTTAAGGCATTACGAGATGCTGGTGCTACTGTGGTGTCACTTGCCGCAATGAAGCATGGTTGCCCTGACCTGCTTGTAGGTTACGCTGGCGAAACAGTATTAATGGAAATCAAGCGCGATGCCAAAGCCAAGTTCACGCCTGACCAATTAGACTTTTTGGGTAAATGGAGAGGTGGTGCAATCAGCCGCGTGGACAGCGTTGATGCCGCGATTAGAGCATTAGGAATTACCAGAAAAGTGTTATAAAATACACCAAAAGGAGCGTTTTATGGAAAAGTCAATGGCATTATTCCTAGCAACATTGCTACATTCTGGTACTAATACCCATTTTTTCCATTGGGCTACCAAGTCTTACGCTAAACATAAAGCACTTGGCCACTTTTACGAAAACATTATTGAACATACAGATGCTTTGGCAGAGTGCTATTTTGGCATCTACGGTCAGATAACCGAATTCCCTGCTACATACCACCAGCCAAAAGAACCATTGGCATACCTGCAATCATTACAAGCGTTTGTTAAAGATGCCCGTGCAGACTTGCCTACAGATTCCGAAATTGTCCAATTAATTGACAATATCGCGCAAGAAATCGACACAACCATCTATTTACTCAAATTTAAGGCTTAATCATGCCATTAGACAAATCAGGTACAGAAGCATCCGTAGGCAAAAACATCAAAGCCGAAATGAAAGCTGGTAAAGGCAAGAAACAAGCTATTGCGATTGCTCTTAATGTTGAACGCGATAACGCCAAAGGTGCTAGAAAAGCTACATTAGAAGAAGCCTACGGTCGCTTTTTAGGTAAGCGAGATAAATGAGCCGTAAAGATGATATTCGTGCCGCAGTAGAAAAGCACGATAAGCCAATAGCCAAGACCACAAAGGGTAAAGGCAGGCATTATCAATCGGTAGAAGAAGGCGCTGGCATGACCGAAGCTGGTCGCAAAGCGTACAACGCAAAGAATGGTAGTAACTTAAAAGCACCTCAATCTAGTGGCCCAAGGCATGATAGTTTTTGTGCAAGGTCAGCAGGATGGAACGGGGAACGGGGCAAAGCGGCAAGAGCAAGGTGGAAATGTTAATGAAAAACGGATTGTACGCAAATATTCACCGTAAACAGGAACGGATCAAGAACGGTTCTGGTGAGAAAATGAACAAGGTTGGTAGCAAAAACGCGCCAACAGCCCAAGATTTTAAAGAATCTGCCAAGACTGCCAAGCCACAAAGCAGAAAAGAAATGATTGCCTCAAAGATGAAGGATATGTAATGGTTAAGATGATTCCACCCACCCCAATGAGCCGTAAATACAAAAAAGAAGATGCAATGCTCAGACCGCATACTGAATCTACGCTAGAAAAGAACCAGCGTGAGCGTTTAGAGCGTAGAGCCGCTATTGCTGACAAACTTAAAGACTTGGATAAAGAAGTTAAGTAATGGACTTAGGTAGCAAACTTGCTGAATATTTGCGTCAAGGGGCAGACACCTTAACTAATCTGCCTACTGAAGCACAGCGTTTTATTACTAATCCACAGGCATTTACCCAGTTAGTTACAGGTAAAAACCCATTACCTAAAGAAACAGGCTTTGTAGCGGGGGCAACTGGATTACCAGCAAAAAATCCAGTACAGGGCGGTGTTCTTAATCCAGCATCAGCACCCTATCAAGAAGGCTACGAACAAGGTGAGCCTGTAGGATACGCAGGTATGGCATTACCTTTTGCCGCCCCAGCCGCAGTAGCCACCGCTAAAGCATTAGCCCCCAAAGTAGGTCAGATGGCTAAAAACTACATGATTAATCAAGGCTTTATGCCTAGCATTGTGCCACAAGAAAAAAAATCTATTCAAAATGTGTATGAAGGTGCAATGCCACACTACACACAACAAGAAAATTTGGCTAATGTTTTTGAAAATGCTGGATTAAAAGTTAAAGAATCAGGCTCATCACTCTCAAATTCTAAATATGTAGAAATAGTAGACCCTTTAAGCGGAGAAGTTATAACTGCTAGATTTGCAAATCATCCGCAAAGCGGTCAAGCTATGACATTACATGGCCCTGCTGACATTGAGATAGGTGATATTTTTAAATACAAATCATGGAATGAAGCCGTTAATCCAATTTTAGAAAGAATTAATAAGTCACGAAAAGATTATGGAGATGAATTATTAACAATTAAAGAAAAAATACTAGAAGAAAACGCTAAACCTATAGCTCGTAAAGAACTGATACAACAACAAATAGACAAAATAGAGTAGAATTAACTTATCTTAATCAACCACTTGGTTAAATATGCAAATTCAAGAAGTCGCGGTAGATAAGCTAATACCTTATGCAAAAAACAGCCGTACACACAGCCCTGAACAAGTAGGGCAGATTGCCGCCAGCATTAAAGAGTTTGGCTTTCGCAATCCTATATTGGTAGACGGGGTAGGCATCATTGCTGGTCATGGCAGATTAATGGCCGCCCAAAAGCTAGGTTTGGACAAAGTACCTACAATTGATTGCTCAGATATGTCTGAAAGCCAAAAGAAGGCTTACATTATTGCTGACAATAAACTGGCACTAAATGCAGGGTGGGATAACGCCATGCTAACAATTGAATTACAAGACTTAGAAGATGAAGGCTTTGATCTAACGCTGACTGGCTTTGACGATAAAGAGTTAGATGCCTTGCTCAATGTAATAGATGGTACAGATGGATTAACAGATGAAGATGCTGTACCTGAAACGCCAATAGAACCAAAAACTAAGCTAGGCGATATATATATTCTTGGAAATCATAGGCTTATGTGCGGTGACAGCACAAGTATTGATGCGGTAGAAAAGTTAATGGATGGTCAATTAGCAGACCAATTAGTAACTGATCCACCATACAATGTTGAATATGAGGGTGGCAGTAAAAAACGAGAGCAAATTAAAAATGATGAAATGGCCGACAATGAATTTAGGCAATTTCTTAAAGATGTATATATAGCGGCAAATGCTGTTATGAAAGCTGGTGCTGTTTTTTATATATGGCACGCAGACATGGAAAGCTATAATTTTAAAGGTGCGGCTAGGGATATGGGATGGAAAGTACGCCAAACAATTATCTGGAATAAAGATAATTCAGCGTTTGGAAGGTCTGACTACCATTGGAAACATGAACCTTGCTTATATGGATGGAAAGAAGGTGCGGCACACCTTTGGGCTAGTGATAGGAAGCAAACAACTGTTATTGAGTGCAAAAGACCATCTAAAAGTAATTTGCACCCTACCATGAAGCCAGTAGAATTAATGGAATATCAAATACTAAACAACACTAAAGGTTCAGACATTGTTTTAGATTTATTTGGTGGATCAGGTTCTACTTTAATAGCCGCTGAAAAAATAGGCAGATGTTCTAGGATTATGGAATTAGACCCTAAATACTGCGATGTCATAGTAAAGCGTTGGGAAGACTTTACTGGCAAAAAAGCCGTACTTTCGGAGTTATAAAATGGCCCAAGGAAAACAACATATACCTACAGAAGCTACCCAAGAACAGGTTAAACGCCTATCTGCGCTTGGTTGCCCCCATGAGGACATAGCTACACGCTTAAAGATCAGTGCTGATACGCTGGTTAAGTATTACAAGGATGAGTTAGATGAAGGGCGCATTGATGCCAATGCCGCTATTGCTGGTACATTGTTTAGCCAAGCCAAAAAAGGCAACACTGCGGCCGCTATCTTTTGGTTAAAAACTCGCGCCCGTTGGAAAGAAACCCAAGTTAATGAGGTTACTGGTGCTAATGGTGGCGATGTAAGGATTGCATGGGCAGATGAATAGCCCTATAAAGCTAAAATACCGCCCCAGAAGCGTTTTTGAGGATTACCACCACCGTAAGGAGCGTTGGGCTGTAATTGTGGCTCACAGGCGTTGTGGCAAGACCGTAGCGTGTATTAATGATCTCATTGTCAAAGCCTTGTTGGAAAACAAGCCACACGCCCAATATGCCTACATAGCGCCCTTTTACAGCCAAGCTAAAAGCGTGGCATGGCGATACCTAGAACGCTTTTCTGAACCAGTTATGACCAAATCCAATCAATCTGAATTATGGGTTGAATTGATTAATGGGGCGCGTATTCGCTTATTTGGCGCTGATAACCCAGACGCACTCCGAGGCAATTTTTTGGATGGCGTAGTTCTTGACGAAATGGCTGATATGAAGCCGTCATTATGGGGTGAGATCATTCGCCCATTATTGGCAGATCGGCTTGGCTGGGCTACATTCATTGGTACTCCAAAGGGCCACAATGCCTTTTATGACATATATAACGAGGCTACCAAAAAGCCTAATTGGTATGTAAAGGTATTACGGGCAGACCAAACTATGCTTTTGCCACAATCAGAATTAGATGATGCAAAGGCAACTATGTCTGATAACCAGTATGAACAAGAATTCCTATGTAGCTTTGAAGCGGCCATCCTTGGGGCGTTCTATGGACAGGAGATGCGTAGGATCACAGACTTGGAGCGTATTACCACCGTTGACTACGATCCTATGTTCCCTTGCCATACTGCTTGGGATTTGGGATTCAATGATTCCACTAGCATTTGGTGGTTTCAGGTAGTTTACGGTGAGATACGGGTGCTAGATCATCACTCATCTAATGGTCAATCTATACCTTATTACACAGGTTTACTTGCCCAAAAAGAAGAAGAATTTGGGTACAAATATGGCTTTCATTACCTACCCCATGATGCTAGAGCAAAAACCTTAGCATCTGGTGGTAAGAGCATAATCGAACAAATTGCGACAAAAATCGACATAAAACATCTAAAAATTGTTCCAAACCTGTCATTACAGGATGGAATTCAAGCAACAAGGCTTGCATTAACTCGCACTTGGTTTGATAATAGATGTGAAGAAGGCATCGAATGTTTGCGTCAATATCAACGAGAGTGGGATGATGATAAAAAAGTATTTAGGGATCGCCCTAAGCATGATTGGACAAGCCACTCTGCGGATGCTTTTAGGTATCTATCGATTGTATGGAAAGATGAGGACAGCCCTATTCTCAAAGATTCAAGGATTAAAGGACTTCATGTCGGCCAAACAGATGTAACGCTGAATGAGATGTGGAAAGAAACCCCTAAAATAGTTAATCGCAGGATATAAAACATGGAACACACATACCAAGATTGGTACAACTGCATTGCCCAGTACGAGCGTACATACAAAGAATGGGAAGGCAGAGCAGACAAGATTACCAAACGGTATCGCGATGATTCCCGCACTAGGAATAACCCTAATGCCAAATTTAATATTCTTTGGAGCAATGTACAGACTATTACCCCCGCTGTATTCGCTCGATTACCAAGACCAGATGTAAGCCGCCGTTTCCGCGACAACGATCCTGTTGGCCGTGTAGCCTCAATGATGTTAGAACGCGCCCTTGAATATGAGGTTGAACATTACGGTGATTACGCTAGTGCCATGAAGCAAGCCGTTCAAGACCGTTTGTTAGGTGGGCGCGGTACTGCATGGGTTCGCTATGAGCCACATATTACTGGTGAAATGGGCGGCGAAGGTGAAGGCGCGCCCGATGATGGCTTCCAAATTACAGAAGATATTGATGAAGCTGAAACCGAAGGCGGTATTCACCGTGAGAACCAAGAGCGTATTGAATATGAGTGCGCCCCAGTAGATTATGTCCATTGGCGTGACTTTGGTTTAACCGTTGCCCGTACATGGGAAGAAGTTACAGCGGTATGGCGTAAAGTTTATATGGGCAGACCAGCCCTTGTAGAGCGCTTTGGTGAAGAATTAGGCGGTAAGATTCCGCTTGATACCAAGCCTGAAACATCCAAAACATTTAACGAAAAGATGGGCGAAGGCGCATCTGAAGCCGTTGTTTATGAGATTTGGGATAAAACTACAGGTCAAGTTTTATGGCTATCTAAGTCTTTAGGCAAAATCCTTGATGTACGCGATGATCCGCTACAACTTGAGAACTTTTGGCCTTGTCCAAAGCCAATGTTCTCTACGCTGACAACTGACACGCTTGTTCCTGTTCCTGACTATGTTCTTTACCAAGACCAAGCAAGACAGCTAGACACTCTGGCAGACCGTATTGATGGATTTATCCAAGCACTCAAAGTTCGGGGCGTATATGACGCTTCTGAGCCATCCTTACAGCGTTTGTTTACTGAAGGCGAAAACAACGCCTTGCTACCAGTTAAAAACTACGGTGCATTTAGTGAGAAGGGCGGCATGGCTGGGGCTATTAACCTAGTTGATATTGCTCCGATCGCTCAAGGCTTGCAAATGGCTTATCAAGCTATGGAGCAGGTCAAAGGTCAAATCTACGAGATTATGGGTATTGCTGATATTCAGCGTGGCCAGACCGATCCAAGCGAAACATTAGGCGCACAAATTATCAAGTCTAACAACGCTTCTGGGCGTTTAAAGACGATGCAACACGATGTAGTAAACTTTGCTACTGCCCTGTTGCAGATCAAAGCACAGATTATTTGCCAGCACTTTACTGATGACACCATCGTTAAGATCAGCGGTGCAATGCAATTATCACCGCAAGATCAACAACTTATACCGCAAGCCCTTGCATTACTGAAAGACGAACCAGCTAAGAACTTCCGTATCGAAGTCACTAGCGATTCCATGATCTATCAGGATGAGCAACAAGAAAAGCAAAACCGCATTGAGTTTTTATCCGCAGTCAGTAGCTTTATGCAAACCGCTTTACCAGTAGCACAGGGCGTTCCTGAACTCACACCTTTGCTTATGGAGATGCTCAAGTTTGGCGTAACCGCATTTAAGGCTGGTAAGCAAATGGAAGGCATGATTGACGAAACTGCCGACAAGTTCCGTGAGCAAGCTAAAGCGGCAGAAGGACAACCCAAGCCGCCATCACCTGAAATGCAGAAGTTACAGATGCAAGCACAGATGGAACAGGCTAAGTTACAAGCCCAATCTCAAGCCAAGCAAGCCGAAATGCAAATGCAGATGGAACTGGAGAAAGCCAAGCAAGAATACCAAGCCCAAGAGAACCAGCTTAAATTCCAGTTGGAAGATCAGCGCAATCAGGCCGATGCCCAAATGAAGATGCAAGCTGACCAAATGAAGATGGACATGGAAGTCAAAGTTGCCCAAATGAAGATGATGACTGAACGCAATACTCAGGTTTTGTTAGCCCATATTAATAATGGGGCAAAGATTGAAGTTGCAAGGATTGGTTCAGATGATTCAGACGGTGCAATGGCTTATGCTAACGAAGAAGATATGGCACAAGCAATGCAAAACCCAATGGAAACAGTCGCTAACGCCATCAACAACAATAGCAACCAAATGGCAATGATGCTTGGCGAATTAATGAATAAGCTAAATCAACCCAAACAAGTGGTTCGAGGTTCTGACGGCAAAATTATAGGTGTCCAATGAAACAATGTACCAAATGCTTAACTGAAAAAACGCTAGATTTATTCTATGCAAAGCAGTCAGGTAACTGGTGCATGGCTTGTCATAAAGCGTATAGAGACTCAAGAAAAAAAGAAGTTTCAGAATTAAGTAAAAAATGGATTTCTGAAAACAAAGAAAAAGCGGCATTAAACAGGCATTTGTGGAAGAAAAACAATAAAGATTTAAACCGTATGTACAGCTTAAATAGAATTGCGAACAAAAAGCAAAGAACTCCATCTTGGTATGGTGAATTTGATGCTTTTGTTATAAAAGAAGCACATCACTTGGCTAAATTAAGAGAAGAAATTACAGGCTTTAAATGGGATGTTGACCATATAATTCCGTTGTGCGGTAAAAAAGTGTCAGGACTTCATGTATATAGCAATATTCAAGTTATTCCTAAGTCCATGAATGTTCAAAAACACAACAAATACGAGGCACAATAATGGCTATAACAGTCAAGCATAAGTTTGTTAGTGCTATTCCTGACGGAACAGATGCAACTATAGTTAGGCCATCAAATTGGAATGATGACCATGATTTAACAGGCACTATTCCTGTAGCTAATGGTGGTACAGGCGCTTCTACTGCCGCAGATGGTTTAAATAACCTACTTCCTAGTCAAACAGGAAATAATGGCAAAGTCTTAGCAACTGATGGAACTAATGCTACTTGGACTACTAACGGTTCAGGTGATGTAGTTGGCCCAGCGTCTAGCACAAACAATGCAATAGCTAGATTTGATTCTACTACTGGCAAGTTGATTAAAAATTCAGGCGTAACTGTTGATGATAATAACAATATTTCTGCAAATGCTATAGACGATGGTTATACAAATACTGCCGCATCTGGCACATTAATTACATTAACAGCATCTTCGCCAAGAAGATACACAATAACTGGGTCAGGCGGTCAAGTTATTAAATTGCCTGACGCTACCACATTGACAAGCGGGGCAGTTTTTCAGTTTGATAATAACCAAAGTAGCGGTGCAATAACTGTCAATAACAATTCTAATACACTAGTTGTTTCTGTACCTAGCGGTGGATTTGTTTTAGTTAATTTATTGTCTAATGCAATTGCGGCTGGTTCTTGGGATAGACACGACCAAGCACCATCAAATGTAAGCTGGTCTACCAATACGCTTGATTATGCTGGTTCTATTACTAGCGCCACATGGAATGGTAATACTGTTGCAGTAAATAGAGGTGGAACAGGGGTTACAACATCAACTGGTAGCGGTTCAACTGTACTTAATACTAGCCCTACGCTAACTACTCCTGCCATCACAGGCGGCACAATAGATAACGCAGTCATTGGTGGCACTACCCCAGCCGCTATTACTGCAACCACGATTACAGGACAGACAGAAGTTATTAGTGGAGGTAACAATAACTTTTTGTACTCTAATACTTTTACAAATGCGTATTGGACAAAAGAAGGTTCAGTATCAGTAACAGCAGGACAAACAGACCCATTTGGCGGTTCAACTGCAACACTTTTAAGTATTACTAATCAATTTCAAGGTTTAAAGTCAGGCAATATAGCTACAATTGCTGGCGGTATTTATACCTTAAGTATTTGGTGTTATGTTGCAAGTGGAACAAGAACATTTAGTGTTGTAGATAATGGTGGAACTATTTATGGAACTTTTACTGCAAATACCACTTGGAATAGATATTCAGTAACATTTACTTCTACATCCAGTACATTCCTTTTTTGTTTGCAAGACCGAAATGGTAGTGGTTTTGTTAATACTTATGTTTATGGAGCACAAGTTGAGCAAGGTTCAACTACATCAATATATGTACCTACAACAACAGCGGCAGTAAACACTAGCAATACTTTAAACATTGCTGGAAGTCAAATTTTTACAGCCACAAATGGAAGTTTGTCATTACAACCAGCAGGAACAGGTGCTTTACAAGCACAAAAGACAGATTCTACTGCTACAGGTGGTAATGCTAGGGGTGCTAATGCTGTTGATTGGCAGACTACTAGAGATACTGCGGCAAGGGTAGCAAGTGCTACAGCAGCCGTAATTAGCGGTGGTGCAAATAATACTACTTCAGGCACTTATGCTTTTGTTGGTGGTGGCTATCAAAACTCAAGTTCTCAAAATGGTTCAGGAATAGTAACTGGTGCATTTAATTCAGCATCACAGCAATACGCTTTTGTTGGTTCAGGAAACTTTTGCACAGCATCAGGCTGGTATGGTTTTGTTGGCAATGGCTTTACAAACAGTACAACATCTTCATCTGCCGTAACAACCCAAAGCGGCACAATGAACGCTACTACTGCGGTTACATTGTCAGGTAGCAACGCTAACATCAAGGTCGGTCAGTACATCACAGGCACTTCTATTTCTGGTGATACTTATGTAGCCGCCATTAGCGGAACATCACTTACTTTAAGCAAAAACGCATCAGGTTCATCTACAAGCACTCTATCTTTTTACACTCCTCATGGAGTAGTAGTAGGCGGTGGTAATAACCAAGCAACTGGGGCATATAGTGCAATTTTAGGGGGCGGTGATGGCGGTACTGCGGCTAATAGGAATGTGGCTAGTGGGGATTGGTCTGTAGTTTGTGGTGGTAATAAAAATACAGCTAGTGGATTAAGTTCATTTGTTGGTGGTGGTGGAGTATTTACCACATCAGGCGCATTAGGAAGTTTTCCTAATACTGCAAGTGGGATAAGTTCGGCTGTAGTTGGTGGATTAACAAACACAGCAAGTGGTCAATCTTCATTTGTTGGTTCAGGTTACAGCAATACGGCAAATAGCATATATGGAACTGTTGTTGGTGGAACTTTTGGAACAACAAGAAGTATCTCAGGAAATAATGCAATAGCTTGTTGTAATGCACCTTATGGTGGCTCTGCTGGAATTATTCAAACTGCAACCTTGCTTCTTGGCAGACAAACAACCGATGCAACCGCAACAGTTTTATGCTCTGATGCAAGTGCCGCAAGCGGAATAAACCAAGTAATACTGCCTAACAACTCTGCCTATTACTTTACTGGCGAAGTTATTTCAGGAGTAACTGGTGGCGGTAACACTAAAGGCTGGGAAATCGCTGGTGTTATCAAGCGAGGTGCAAACGCTGGTGCTACTACTCTTGTAGGTTCTACAGTCACATCTTTATATGCTGATGCTGGTGCGGCAACATGGACTATTGGTCTTACAGCAGACACTACTAATGGCGGTTTAGCAGTAACTTTTACAGGGCAAGCAAGCACGACTATTCGTACAGTTTGCCAAATCCGTACAACAGAAATGACTTACTAAGGAGAATCAAATGGCTTTAAAAATTACAGCAGTCAATCCTACAAACCATGAAGAAGTTACTACTGCTTATGCCAAAGTAGGTAATTTTTTTAGGGCTGGCGGTGGTGCAATTCAAGTTCAGGTACAGGTGTATCACAACGAAGATATGCGTCATGCAAATGCCAACACAATCAAAGAAGATAGTCACTACATCAATTTGGAAGATTTAAAAGGCGATTTAATGCCAGCTATTTATGGTGTATTAAAGACTTTGACACAGTACGCAGGCGCAGTAGACGCTTAATTAGGAGATTTACATGGGCCATTTTGCAAAAGTAGTCGATGGTAAAGTAACGCAAGTTATTGTTGCTGAACCTGACTTTTTTGATACATTTGTGGATTCAAGTTCTGGCGATTGGATACAGACCAGCTACAACACAAAAGGAAATGTCCATTATGGCTCTGATGGAAAGCCTGATGGCGGCATACCTTTGCGTGGTAATTATGCTGGTATTGGTTACACTTATGACCAAGCTGATGATGTGTTTTATGCCGCACAACCATACGCAAGTTGGGTACTAAATAACATCACTTGGACATGGGAATCACCAATACCTTATCCAGCAGACGGCAAGCAATACACATGGAATGAGGCCACTATATCTTGGGTTGAAGTTACCTAATGTTTCAAACCGCTTTTCAGCCTAATGCGTTTCAAAATAACGCATTTCAAATCAATGTAGAACCCGTAGGTGGGGATGATGGCGGCCATTGGACTAAGGAAGAACTCCGTAGAATACAAAAGCTACAGCACAAAATAGCTGACCGCCAACGCAAGCTAGAGCAAGCAACCAAAGATGCAAACGCATCACGCAAGCAAGCCTTCAAGGATCAGATTGATCCACAACCTATTGCAAAAGTTAAGCAAACTAAAGTACAATCAAAACAAGAGGTTAAAGCTGATATACCGTTAGCTGAAACAGAAGAATTACAACGGTCAATAAGCTACCTTGAAAGACAACGGGATAACATCCTTGCGGCAGTAGCTTACAGACAAGAAGTTGCAAACATTGAGATGCAACTTAGGGTAATGGAAGCCAAACGCCAAGAGGAACTTGACGATGAGGCCGCACTATTACTGCTCTTACATTAAATCCGCACACGGAATATAAGAAGGCTTACGAACACCTACACGCTGGCCGCTATGAAGCTGGTTTTAGGGAGTTTGAATACCGCTGGCATCCAGAAATAATTGCAAAGCAAGCCCAGCCCTATGCTCCTGCGTTAAAAATGCCTGTATGGAGAGGTGAATCCCTAATGGGTAAATCAATCACAGTACAAATGGAACAGGGTTTTGGTGACATTATTATGTTTGCCCGTTTTTTGCCAGCATTAAAGGCTTTAGGGGCTAAACAAGTTGTTGTTTTGCAAGAAGGTACATTGCATTACCTTTTAGGGCAAATACACGCTGTAGATGTGTTTAGCAACGGTTTAGAAGGGGTTGCCAATGAATCTGATTATTGGATTGGTTCAATGTCATTGCCTTATTACATTTCTTTGTCGCACCCTATTGTAAAAGCAATGTTTCCAGTAACACGCAAGAAAATTGTAGGTTCAGAAGGGTATTTACACGCCCAACCTAGCAATATTCCATCCAAAATTGGCGTAAATTGGGAAGCATCTAAACAAACTTTGTATTACATTAAGTCAATTGCCCATGAACACATGGCTGAATTGGTTGGGGATGACTGTTACAGCTTAAACCCTAATTCTGATGGCTTATTTCACCCATTACCCAACGATGGCTGGAAGCAAAATTGGGTAAAAACTGCTGCACACATGAAAGCTATGAAGGGAATTGTTACTGTTGACACGGGAACGGCTCACCTTGCTGGTGCTTTGGGCGTGAAATGCGTAGTTTTGCTACCAAAAGAAGAATTTGTTTGCTGGAGATGGAAAAATGCCCGTTGGTACGACAGCATTTGCCTACTTAGACCAAATGAATACGACCAATTACCCGAAATAATAAGGAGAATGTAATGGCTTTAGTCAAAGTCACCGTTAAATGCCCACATTGCAAGGTTGACCATGAAGAATATGATGCAACGCAATATGATAACAAGGAAAAGTACCTTGCTTACTGGAATATTCCGTTTAATACGCCTGAAGCTGAAGAAGCGTGGCAAGCCAAACTAAATATGACCCCAAAAGAAGCCCCTATGGTAGTTCCTGACATTGCAGGCCACATTAGCATGGCTGATGGTACATGGGTATCTAGCCGTTCTAAGCACCGTGAGAACCTTAAACGCAATAACTGCATTGAATTAGGTAACGATGTGCCAACACAGCAAAAAACGCACGAATTTAGCAGAAAAGAACATGAAGCCCGTAAGCGTGAAATTGCGGAAATCACTTATTCCAAACTTAATTACAGATAGGGTAAACCATGTCAGAAGAATTAGACCGCAGAGAAATGCTTGAAGCCGCTTTAGAACAAGCCGAAGAAGGCACTTTAGAAGCCCCTGTAGAAAAGGAGATTGAAGTAAATGACGATCCAATCCAAGCCGAAAGCGAAGAAGCCAGCCCTGAAGAAAGCAACGACCGTGACGAAAAAGGTCGTTTCAAAGGTAAGTCGGAAGAAACCAGTAGCCAAGACGATACCGTTGAAGAACCTGAACTGGTGGCAGAAGCTACTGATGAAGTTCAAGAAGAAGTAAAGCGCCCTACTACTTGGAAAAAAGAGTACCGCGATGTTTGGGATAAAATGCAAGATGGCAAACCTTTAGAAAAAGAAGAATTTATTAAGTTTGCTGAATATGCCAACCAACGCGAAGCTGAATACAAAAAAGGCGTATCCGCTTACAAAGCTGAAGCTGATAACGCTAGGCAATTGACGGATGCTATTAACCCTTTTGTACCTGAGTTACAGCAACAAGGTATTCATCCTGTTGCTTGGATCAATAATCTTGGCCGCGCCCACATGGTTCTGTCTAAAGCGCCTTACGATCAGAAGGTGCAGATGTTCCATAGACTTGCACAAGATTATGGAATACAATTAAATTCAGATAGCTTACAAATGCCAGAACAGGCGTATGTAGACCCTTATCAACAGCAGTTAATGCAACAACTTCAAGCTACACAGCAACAAGTTCAGCAACTGTCAGCGATACGGGATCAAGAAGAAAATGCACGGTTGACCAATGAAATCAGCCGTGTAAGTAGCAACAAAGTGGCTTTTCCGCACTTTGAAATGGTACGGGAAGATATGGCTCAATTACTTGAGCGAGGTTTAGCCCAAGACCTAGAATCGGCTTATGCCAAAGCGGTGCGTATGAATGACGAAGCGTTTAAGTTAGAGCAGGAAAAACTCCTGAGATCAGCCAACACTCAAGCGTCTAAGGCACAGCAAGTAGCAAAAGCTAAAGCAACTGCGGTTAGTCCACGATCCGTTACTCCTAGCGGTCAAGTGAGTAAAGCAGATGCAAAGGATAGACGATCCTTGCTGATGGCTAATTTAGCCGATGCAGAGGGTGGTCGGGTTTAACTTAATCTAATAAAGGAAATATCATGGCATTCGCAAATAGCGCAATCACCGATATTATCGCTACTACCATTCAAAGCCGTAGCGGAGTATTGGCAGACAACTTAACGCAAAACAACGCAATCCTACAGCGATTGAACTCTAAAGGTAATGTACGCCCGTTTTCTGGCGGTAATGTTATCTTGGAAGAAATCATGTACAACGATCCAAATACTAACAACGCCAACAGCTACTCTGGCTACGAAGTATTAAACATCACTCCTGATAGCCCAATTTCTGCGGCTCAATATTCTATTACTCAGTACGCTGACAGCGTAACAATGAGTGGTTTAGAAATGTTGCAAAACAGTTCCAAAGAGGCGATCATCGACCTGTTAGATGGCCGTATGCAAGTTTCTGAAGCACGCTTGTTAAACCGTATCTCTACCGACCTTTATGGTGACGGTACAGGTAATGGTGGTAAGAACATTACTGGTCTAGCGGCCGCAATTTCTACATCACCTACATCTGGAACCTACGGAGGCATTAATCGTGCTAACTGGGAGTTCTGGAGAAACCAAGCAACAACTGGTGCTGACACATCCGCTTTGATCCAAGCCGCAATGACAACAGCCGCTATCAAGTCCGTTCGTGGAACTGATAAGACTGACCTGATTATTGCTGGTAACACACTATACACACGCTATGTTGCTTCATTGCAAGCTATTCAGCGTATTGCTGGTGTTGAAGAAGGCGCGGCTGGCTTTGCATCATTGAAGTTCTACGGTGGCGGTATGTCTGCTGATGTGGTATTAGGTGGTGGTATTGGCGCTCAAGAAAACGCATTGTATATGTACTTCTTGAACACTAATTACATCTTCTTCCGCCCACACAAAGAGCGTAATTTCGTTCCTATCGGTGGCGAGCGTCAGTCAATCAACCAAGATGCAATCGTTAAGTTATACGGTTGGGCTGGTAACTTGACTACTTCAAATGCTCAATTACAAGGCGTGTTGACAGGTTCTTAATTGAATCTTTTAACTCAACTTAACTAATAGAAAAGGAATTATCATGGCATATACCATTACCCCTTTAGCTGGTGTTGATCTTTATAACACCGCTCAAGTAAACGCAAACTCTGCTGGAACTAATGTCCCAACTTTTGGCCCTACTGGTGCTGAAGTGTTTGGTTCTGACGGTTTCCGTTATGTTTTTGCCCAAGCCGCTGTAGCAATTGGCACATCAGCCGCAACTTGCATCATCAACGCTTCAACATTCCAAGTAACTTTGGGTGCGACAGGCACATATTTGTCAGGTGCTTCAATGGCATCAGGCGATTATGGCTGGTTTAGCAAGGCTTCAGTTTGATTAGCTTAAAACGCTAAAATGTAGTAAAAACAGGGGGTTGGCTCAAAAGGCTGACCCCTTTTTTCTTTTAACTTTTACCTAACTACTTAGGAGATTTAAAAATGGCTTTACCTTCAGACGAAAACAATGCAGATTCACGCTTACAAGTACGCTTTTACAAAAAACCCGTACACCAAGAGCAAGAATCATTAGAGGCTGGCAGACCAATTTACAAAGAATTTGATTTTGTACACATTTGCGTTGCTGGCGATACCCTTACCGAAATTGACACTTACGCACTTCAACAGCATAAACAGCGTTTCCCTATCCAATGGGCTAACTATATGAACCGTGTTGGCGCAAATGATGAAGAAGTGGTTGGAACACCTGTATCAGAATGGCCTTTAGTATCAAAAAGCCAAGCTGAAGAACTACGGGCAATGAAATTTCACACGGTAGAATCTATTGCAAATGCGTCAGATCAGCAATTACAGCGTATGGGTATGGCGGCAGGAATGTCACCGTATGCGTTCCGCGATAAGGCAAAGGCATTTTTAAATCTGGCAACAACTTCTGCGGAAACAGACAAGCGTGAACAAGAAATTAACGCTTTGAAAGAAGAACTTGCCAAAAAAGACTTAGAAACTGCTAAAATGAAGCAAGAAACAGATGCGAAGCTGGCTCAAATGCAGGATCAAATGGCCGCTATACTTGCCGCTGTTGGTGAAAAGAAACCCCGTAAACAGAAAACGGTAGCCACAGAGGAAGCCTAATATGTCATCAACAATGCTTACATTAGTCCAGCAAGTAACCGCTGAACTTAACTTAGCCGTACCTACTTATGTAGCAGGAAACACCAACCAAGATGTGCAACAAATTCTTGCGTTGATGAATCGTGCTGGGTATGACTTAATTAAGGAACACAATTGGCAGGCATTGGAGTTGGAATATAGGTTTTATACAAACGCAATCACCACGACCTGCGATACTTTGAATGGGTCTTATTTATTAACTAACATTCCTAGTACCGTAGGTTTGGACAGCAACTACTCTATTGTTGGTACAAGTATTCCACAAGATACTTATGTAGAAACAGTAAATAGTGCAACTAGCGTGACTACAAGTCAACTAGCATCGGCAACATCCATAGGTCAAACAGTCACTTTTAGTCAGACCATTTACCCTTTGCCACCTGATTACGAAACCATTACCGATAATACCCATTGGGATAAGACAAAACATTGGCAGATGCTTGGCCCAGTAGATGCCCAGCAATGGCAATGGCTTAAATCAGGTTATATTTCAACTGGCCCAAGGGTGCGTTGGAGAATATTGGGTAATAAGTTTGAAATCTGGCCACCATATAACACCTTAGAGTATTTAGGCTTTGAATATCGCTCAAAAGGTTGGGTCAGAAGTGCCGCAAATGCAGTTAAGAACAGCTTTACAGTTGATACCGATACATCCGTATTAGATGATGCAATTATTGTATTGTTGACCAAACTTAAATACTTCCAAATTAAATCTTTTGATACTACTGCATTGCAACAAGATTACACACGCTATCTAAATGTAGCCAAAGCTAATGACAAAGGTTCTGCAACATTGTCTTTTGCACCACAGCCAAGTGCTGTATTGATTGGTTGGGCAAATATTCCCGATACTGGTTACGGAAGCTAATTATGGCAGTCGCACAAAAAAGACAAGCTGTAACTGCTAGTGTTTCTGCGCCTATTGGTGGTTGGAACGCAAGAGATTCTATTGCCAATATGCCTCCATTGGATGCGGTTGTTTTAAATAACTTTTGGCCTACACCTACTAGCGTTCAACTAAGACTTGGTTATACAAGGTTCTCTACTGGCATAACAGGTCAAGTTAATACCTTGATGAACTATGCAGGCGTAAGCAATCAAAAGCTATTTGCGGCCGCTGGAACAGCTATTTATGATGCTTCAGGCACTACAGCCGTTGCAGTTAAAACGATCACAGATGACAAGTTTCAATATGTCAACATTACCAATTCTGGTGGTCACTTTATGGTGGCCGTTAATGGTGTCGATCCTGCCCAGTTATATGATGGTACTAATTGGATCAGTATTGCTACTACTGCAACTGCCCAAACAATAAGCACTATTACTAGAGGCGGTTCAGGCAATTTAACCGCCACCGTCACTACTGCTACTGCCCATAATTTAGTAACTGGAAACCAAGTTACAGTAGCAGGTGCAAGCCCAGCCCAATATAACGGCACATTTATTATTACTAGAACAGGTGCAAGCACATTTACTTACACAATGGCTTCTGCCCCTGCTACAAATGCTACTGTTGTAGGCGCATACACTATTAATTACGCTATTACAGGCGTAAATTCAAACACTTTTGTTCATGTAAACCTTTTTAAAAATCGCTTATATTTCACCCAAGAAAACAGTCTTGATTGTTGGTATTTAGGTGTAGATGCGGTTAGTGGCCCAGCTTCTCCGTTGTTGTTTGGTGGAATTGCTAGAAATTCAGGGTTCTTGCAGGCAATGGGTACTTGGACTATAGATGCTGGTCAAGGCGTTGATGACTACGCAGTATTTGTAACTAGCATGGGTGAAGTGATTGTTTATAACGGTACTGACCCTGACAATGCA
>Ga0209400_1001178_pt1 | contig 21801 bp, 21 predicted proteins | sample M_130807_EF_Meta_FD_187313 | JGI IMG/M metagenome (GOLD analysis project Ga0209400, IMG submission 187313) | Freshwater microbial communities from Lake Montjoie, Canada to study carbon cycling - M_130807_EF_MetaG (SPAdes) (version 2) | ecosystem: Environmental > Aquatic > Freshwater > Lake... | reverse complement strand
TCGGCGATGAGGTCGGAGAGTTGACTGGGATCGCTGACGGCGGTCATTCGGCCTCGCCCTCCTCGGAATCGGCAACGCCCGGCATGGGTTCGACATCGACGATGCCCGGCCAAGGACGCACACGGCGGGCCAGTAGGGGGAAGTCCTTGCGCAGCGGGAACCCCTGGAAGTCAGTGGGGAGATACATGTTGATCAGGTTGGGGTGACCGTCGAAGGTGATGCCGAACATTTCGCGGGTCTCGCGCTCATGCCAGTTGGCGCCGGCGAACACACCCGACCATGTGGGCAGGGAGAGGTCGTCGTCAGGAACGTCGGCCTTGAAGTGGATACCCTTGGCAGTGGCGATGTTGTAGAGACGAGCGATGACCTGGAACCGGGTGTCGCCGCCGGCATAGCCCTGGACGATCGGTGCGGGCGCCTTCGGTTCTGCGCCGGAGACCACGAGGTCCTCCTGGGCGTCCATGTCGCGACCGAACGGAGATGGCAGCCAGTCGATGGCCGACACGTAGTCGAAGAAGGTGAATCCCATGGACTTGGCTGCTTCAGCGGCATCGCGCCACGCAGAGCGCTCGACGCGCACCCAAAGATCGTCGCCGGGACGGATATAGGAACCGAGCACGGCAGCGCCGAGCCGTTCGGTGAGTTCGGCGAGCACCGCCTCGCGGGCGGCGTCGGTCTCGACAACAGCTTCGTTCTCGGCGGCTGAATCGGTGGCGGTATCAGTTGACGACAATTGGTTCACCCTTCCAGCGCTCAGCCATGTCCTCATGGGCGATTCGTTCCTGCAACAGCAGAATGCCTTCGAGCAATGCCTCCGGTCGGGGCGGACATCCGGGGACGTAGACGTCGACGGGGATCAGCTGGTCGACACCCTTGGTGACCGAGTAGCTATCCCAGTACGGCCCGCCGCAGTTGGCACACGAACCCATGGAGATGACGTACTTGGGATCGGGCATCTGCTCATAGAGACGCACCACAGCAGGGGCAAGCTTGTCGGTGACCGTACCGGCGATGACGACGAGGTCGGCCTGACGCGGACTGGCCGGAAAGGGGATGACTCCGAGACGCATGACGTCGTAGCGGGGCGAGGCAAAGGCCGCACCCATCTCGATGGCACAGCAGGCAAGACCCCATTGGTAGGCCCAGATTGAATACTTGCGGGAGAGGTTCAGAAGCTTGGACAGCGGCTTCGGAACCCGACCGCTTTCGACTAGACCCATCGGAGCACCTTCTTTCGCCATGCGTAGAGAAGACCGAGAGCGAGGATGGCGACGAAGACCATCATCTCGACGAGACCGAAGACCCCGTAGGTCTCGAGCTGCGTGGCCCACGGGAACATGAAGACCGCTTCGACGTCGAACATGACGAAGAGCAGTGCATAGACGTAGTAGCGGATCTGACTCTGCGACCAACCGGAACCGACGGCATCCACACCTGACTCGTAGGTGAGGTACTTCTGCTCCTGCGGACGGGTGGGGCGGAAGATTTTGCCGATGCCGAGGAGGCCTGCGCCGAGGCCCACGCCGACGCCAGCGAAGATGGCAACAGTGAGGTACTGGCGGACGAAATCGGAGTACTCAGACATGAGATTTTGAGCCTACAGATCGGCCGAGCACGGCATGAAATCCTCTCGCGTGATCGATGCCGGCATGGACATCAGTCTGCGTGATGAACAGGGGTTGGGCTACTGATGCTGCGTTTTCGGAGCTTCGGGACATCGTCGGCTCAGCCACCGGTGACCGAGGACATTGGCGTGCCTGTGGCTTGGACCTTGACCAACGCCGGGGTCGCGTCACGTGCCGGATTCACGAGCAGGTCGGGAACCAGACCGAACAGGACCGTGACCGCCACACACACCGTGAGGGCGAGACCGGCGCTGAACGGCACGCGGATCCGCGATGCGGCGTCGGGCAGGGGCGCATCGGCACCGTCGTCGCCTCCGGACATGAACATGGCGACGATGAGACGCAGATAGAGGAACGCAGAGATGACCGCCGACACCATGGCGATGATGGCCAACGGCGTGCTGTGTGCGTTGACCGCTGCGGTGATGGCATAGAACTTCGCGAAGAACCCAGCGGTGAATGGAACACCGGCCTGGGCGAGCAACAACAGCGTGAACGCGGCGGCGAGCACCGGATTGCTGCGGGAGAGCCCCTTGTAGTCCGTCAGCGAATGATGCCCATCGCCCTTGCGTCCCACGATGGTGGCTACGCCGAAGGAACCGGCGACCATGAACGTGTAGACAGCGACGTAGAACGCAATCGCTGCGGTGCCCTGCGACGAGCTGGCCTGCAGCGCCATGAGCATGAAGCCGGCATGGCTGATCGAGGAGTAGGCAAGCATGCGCTTGACGTTGCTCTGGACGATTGCGAGTGCCGCACCGACAACCATCGAGAGGATCGCGAGGGCGTAGACGATGGGACGCCATGTGGCCCCGTAATTCGAGAAGGTCAGCACGAACACTCGAACCAGACCGGCGAACGCAGCTGCCTTCACACCCGAAGCCATCCATGCGACCGCCGGGGTGGGAGCGCCGTCGTAGACATCGGGGCTCCATGCATGGAACGGAACTGCGGCCACCTTGAAGGCCAGTCCGACGAGGATCAGGGCGAGACCGAGGAGGAGGAATCCGTTGTGCACCGGCACCACGACCGCCATGAAGTCCTTGATCTGGATGAGATTCACCGAACCGGTGGCCCCGTAGATCATGGCGATGCCATAGAGCAGGAACGCCGAGGAGAAGGCGCCGAGCACGAAGTACTTGATGCCGGATTCCTGTGATTGGACCCGACGCAGATGCATACCGGCGAGCACGTAGACGGCTATGGAGAGGGTTTCAATGCCGATGAACATGACGATGAGATCGTTGGCCATCGCCATCATCACGCCGCCAGAAGCGGAGATGAGCATGAGCACATAGAACTCAGGCCCTTCCATGTCCTCACGACGCAGATACGCATTCGCCAAAAGTGCGGCCATGGCCACTGCAGTGCACAACACGATGGTGATGAACAGGCTGAATCCGTCGATACCCACCGACCCGCCGACGGTACTGAAGGCCCCTGGCTGCGAGTGGTTCGTGGTCCACCACAACAGTGAATCCCAGTTCTGCACTCGTGCCCACACCGGCAGCGCGCTGAGCGCAGCAGCAGCGGCGATCACCACCGTGACCGTTGCGAAAATGCCCTTCGGAGCCCGACCTCGCAGGAACGAGGAGAACGTGAGCATGAGCAGGCCGCCCACGAGCAGGATCAGCAGTGGCAGTAGCGCGAGCCAGTCGACCGACGGGCCGGCGATAGGCAGGATCGGCGCGTTTTCGGCTGCACTCATCGGATTCGAGGAGATCAGCGGTTGGGTTTGACCGAGGATTGAAGTGACGATGCTCATCGGATCACTCCCACACCGATCGGGGCGAGCGCATGCTCACCGTTGGAGGCGCTGGGATCCGCCGAGCCTTCGGACTCTCCGTGTCCGGAAGTGGGCTCATGCAGGAATTCCTTGATCGGACCGAGCTGGCTTCCACCCTGGGTGACCGGCTCTTGGAAGCCATCGACCTGGAGCTCCATGCGCGTGATGACTCGATTCACCGAAGGCGCAATGCGGTCGAGCATGGGCTTCGGATAGACGCCGAGGAACACGATCAGGACAAGCAGTGGCACCATGACGAGGCGCTCTGAAATGCGCAGGTCCGGGAAGCTTGCGTTTGCTTCGTCGGGTTCACCATGGAATACACGCTGATAGGCCCAGAGCAGATAGAGCGCAGCGATGATGACTCCAGCAGCGGCAACAACGCCCCACCAACGATGGGCCACGAACGTTCCGACCAGTACAAGGAACTCGCCGACGAACCCGTTGAGGCCGGGCAGGCCGATCGAGGAGAGCATCACGATCGTGAAGATGCCGGCGAAGACTGGTGCCACCTTGGCGATGCCCTTGAGTTCCGAGATCTCGTACGTGTGACGACGGCTGTAGAGGAAACCCAGAAGGATGAACAGGGCACCGGTGGAGATGCCGTGGTTGACCATCTGGAGCACCGAACCCTGCACGCCCTCCATGTTGAGAGCGAACAGACCCATGATGGCGAAACCCATATGAGCCAATGACGAATATGCGACCAGTCGCTTGAGGTTCTTCTGCATGGCCGCCACGATGCCGCCGTAGATGATGCCGATTGCACCAATGGTGAGCATGACCGGGGCAAACCACACCGTGGCCTCGGGGAACAGTTCGAGACCGAACCGGAGGAACCCGTAGGTGCCGAGCTTGAGCAGAATTCCGGCGAGGTCGATAGAACCAGCGGTCGGTGCTTCGGTGTGAGCATCGGGCAACCAGGTGTGGAACGGGAAGGCCGGAACCTTCACCGCGAAGGCGATGGCCATACCAAGGAACAGCCAACGACCGGTGCCAGTGGCGAGATTGTCGCTGGCGATGATCTTGGTGAAGTCGAAGGTGATGGCGCCGTTGTCGCCTGCTTTGGCCAGAACCGCCAGCGACACGATGCTGACCAGCATGAATGCTGAACCGAGCATCGTGTAGAGGAAGAACTTCGTGGCGGCATAGACCCGACGACCGTGGCCCCATTTGCCGATGAGCATGTAGAGCGGCACGAGCGTGATCTCGAACATCAGGAAGAACAGGAAGAGATCAAGTGACAGGAACGCACCCATGCAACCGCCCATGAGAAGGGTGAGCCACGCGTAGTAGCCCTTCGGGTCGTTGTCGGGCTTGGCTGCGAACAGGGCGATCGGGAAGAGGATGCCCGTGAGTACCACCAGGAACAGTGAGATGCCATCGACACCGAGGAAGAACTTGATGTCGAGCGAGGACACCCACATCTGCGACACGGTGAACTGGAAATGCTCATCGGATGTCTTGAACTGGCAGAGCATCACAATGCTGAGCACGCCAGTGGCGAGGGCGAACAGGATGGCGACCTGACGAGAGATCTCGGGCCGCGAGCGCGGGATGAGGGCAAGAACCGCTGCCCCCACCATCGGCAGGAACACGAGTGCGGGAAGGATGGGGAAGCTGGCGGCGGCTTCGTTGGCGAGGATCATCGAACTCATGAGAACGACACCTGCGAAAGCACGAAGGCCACAATGACCACTGCGCCCACCCCGATCATGAGCGCGTACCAGCGGACATAACCGCTCTGCACGGTGCGCAGTCGCATCGCTCCCCCGCGGGTGGCACGGGCCACACCGTTGACGGCACCATCAATGACCACCTTGTCGAACATGGCGATGAGTTCGAAGCCCTTCCGTCCCAGTCCGCCCATGAAGTTGGTGATCGTGGAGTCGATGTACCAACCATTGGCGAACAATGGCAGTTCGATCTTGCGGGCATCGACCTTGTGCTTGAGGTACACCGCGTAGGCGATGCTGATGCCGAGAAGAGCGACTACCGATGAGGTGATCAGTTCAAACGCCAGTTGACCTCCGGAGAGGTGGAGCTTTGTCTGCGTTGCGCCCACCACTGGTTCGAGCCAGCGATTGAGGAACTCGAGATTCTCGGTGAACGGGAGATTGAGCAGCCCGGCGATCGCAGCGAAGAATGCCAGCACGATCAACGGGATGGTCATGGTTCGAGGCGACTCGTGCGGATGAACGCTGTGACCTGCGTGATCGTCTGCGTGGGCGCCGACATGAGCGTCACCTGCTTCGTCGACGTGGCCATCGCCGTCGGCGCTGGCGGTTTCATGGGCAAGCTTGTTCGCCAGCTCAGCGCCATGGGACTCTCCCCAGTTGGCCTTTCCGTAGAACACCATGAAGACCTGACGGCTCATATAGAACGCGGTCAGCAGGGCGGTGATCAAGCCGATGACGTAGAGCACGACGCTCTTGTGCAGTGCATAGGCGAGGATGTCGTCTTTCGACCAGAAGCCGGAGAACGGCGGTACGCCGGCGATCGCCAACCATCCGATGATGAACGTGATGGCCGTGATGGGCATGACCTTGCGAAGTGCACCCATACGACGCATGTCCTGCTCATCGCTCATGCCATGGATGACCGAACCGGAGCCGAGGAACATGCAGGCCTTGAAGAATGCGTGGGTGATCATGTGGAAGACGGCAGCGCTGTACCCACCGACTCCGACGGCCAGGAACATGTAGCCCAGTTGGCTGACCGTTGAGTACGCGAGCACCTTCTTGATATCGGTCTGCGCAATCGCGATCGTGGCCGCCAGGAATGCCGTGGCGACGCCGATTCCGGCAATGACCCATGGGAGCCAGGAGGCAGAGGCAGCGATGATCGGATTGACGCGAACCATGAGATACACGCCGGCGGTGACCATCGTGGCGGCGTGGATCAGTGCCGAGACGGGAGTGGGACCTGCCATGGCATCGGGCAACCAGATGAACAGTGGAATCTGCGCCGACTTGCCCATGGCACCGATGAAGAGCATCAAGATGATGAACGTGGCGGTGGTCTGGGCCAGACCCGAGGCATTGGGGAGGAACTCGACGTACTTCACGGTGCCGAAGGCGAAGAACACGGCGAATGTACCGACCATGAATCCCCAGTCGCCGACGCGATTGGTGATGAAGGCCTTCTTGCCGGCGCTGGCATTGGCGTCCTTCTCGAACCAGAACGAGATGAGGAAGTACGAGCAAGCACCCACACCTTCCCAGCCGAGGAACGTGAGCACGAGGTTGTCGCCCATCACCAGCATGAGCATCGAGAACACGAACAGATTGAGATAGGTGAAGAACCTCGGGAAGCGACTGTCGCCGTGCATATACCCGATCGAGTAGAGATGAATCAGCGCAGCGATCCCGGTGATGAACAGGATCATCGCCATGGAGAGCGGATCGAGCAGGAAGCCGATATCAACCGAGAACCGGCCGGCGGCCATCCACCCGAACAACGTCAAGGAGTAGGTGTGCTCCGGCTCATTCCAGAGACCGGCGAACACAACCAGAGCAGTGACGAACGAACCCGCCACAGTGGCGGTGCCGATCCAGCCGGAGAAAGGTTCGCCGATGCGCTTGCCCAGAAGTAGGAGAAGTACGAACCCAGCGAGCGGGAGCGCGGGAATGAGCCATAGAAGGCTGACCATGATCGCTACCCCCTCAACAGTCGCAGGTCGTCGGCGTTGGCGTCGGGACGGCGGCGGGCCAGCGCCACGATGAGCGCCAGGCCGATGACGACCTCGGCGGCTGCAACCACCATCACGAAGAACACGATCACCTGTCCGGAGATGTCATCGAGCATCTTGCCGAAGGTGACGAATGTGAGGTTCACGGCGTTGAGCATCAGTTCGACACACATGATCATCACGAGCGGGTTGCGCCGCACCAGCAGACCAACGCCACCGATGGCGAACAGGATTGCAGAGAGTGCGAGGTACGCGAGCGGGAGGTTCGGGCTCATCAGTGCGCTGCCTCCCCTGGAGTTGTTGTCAGCGGATCGTCGCCCAGCTCGGTCATGGATTCAGGCTCCGGGATCGGTTGGAGGTCCTTCGGGCGCCGGGAAAGTACGACGGCCCCGACTACCGCGATGGTGAGTAGGCCGGCGGTGAGTTCCAGCGGGAAGACATAGGTGGTGAAGAGTTGGCGGCCGATCTGCACGATGTTGGAGACAGACGGCGAGATAGCTTCGGTGGCGGATCGGGCGCCGGTGACTGCAGCGTCCTTGCCCACGATGATGACGGCCAGAACCGCACCTGCGAAGAACAACCCGACGAGCACGGCAATCATTCGCTGGCCAACGATGGGTTCAGTGTCGAGGTCCTCATCCTCATCGACCCCGAGCAACATGAGGACGAACAGGATGAGCACCACGATGGCACCGGTGTAAACGATGACCTGAACCACAGCGAGGAGTTGGGCTCCCAGGTTGAGGAACAGCACGGCGACACCGAAGAGCGTGGCCACGAGGCTGAGAGCAGCGTGAACCGGGTTGCGGGACATCACAACGCCGAGAGCGCCGCCGAGCACGATCAGCGCGCACACGATGAACACTGCGGTCTCCATGATCAGTGACCCCCGTGTCCGTGATCGTCGTGGCCATGATCATCGTGGCCATGATCATCGTGCCCGTGATCATCGTGACCGCCGTGGCCGTGGTTCGAGGTGATGGCGTCCTTGACGTCCTGGGCGGCTTCGGGGGCACGGATGCCGTAGCCGAGTTCGCCCGACCAACCAACGATCCCCTCGAACTCCGCCGAGCCAGAGGGCGCAGTCGCCCGCATCCACGCCGAGGTGTTGAGATCCTCACCCGGACGCCAGTCCTCCCAGGGGAGATGCTTGGGCATACCGGAATCGTCGACCACGAGTTCGGCCTTGGTATAGATCGCATCGGCGCGGTTCGCGAACGAGAACTCGAACATCTTCGATTCGGTGATGGCCTCGGTGGGGCAGGCCTCGACGCAGAGATCGCAATGGATGCAACGCAGGTAGTTGATCTCGTAGATGAAGCCGTAGCGCTCGCCGGGCGAAACCGGATTCTCGGGATCGTTCTCCGCTCCGCGCACATAGATGCAGCGGGCGGGGCAGACACCGGCACAGAGTTCGCAGCCGATGCACTTCTCCATGCCGTCCTCGTACCGGTTGAGGACATGGCGACCATGCACGCGCAGGGTCTTGGGTGCCTTCTCCTCCGGATACTGCGTCGTGACGCGTTGCTTGCGTCCGATCTGACGCAGGCTGACGAGGAAACCTCCGAGGTAACCCATTATTCGACCACTCCCTGCAGACGCTTGGCCTTCGAGGTCGCGATGGCGAACTTCAGCAGGCCGTAGCCGGTGAGGCCGATGGCGCCCCCGATGACGATGGTGATGAGCCCGTTCCAGTGTTGGTCACGAGCCACGTAGTAGGTGGCGAGGAGAAGGAACCATCCGAGTGACATCGGGATGAGCACCTTCCAGCCGAGATCCATGAGTTGGTCATAGCGGACACGCGGCACGCTGCTGCGGATCCAGACGAACAGGAACAGGAACGCGAGCACCTTGACGAGGAACCAGATCACCCCCCAGAGCCAACCCGGGCCGATGAGAGCGGGCCCGGCGGGACCGCCGAGGAAGAGCGTGACGATGATGGCTGCCATCGTGACGGAGTTCATGAACTCAGCCACGAAGAACAGTGCGAACCGGATCGAGCTGTATTCGGTGTGGTAGCCGCCGACCAGTTCCTGTTCAGCTTCAACGAGATCGAAGGGCGGACGGTTGAGTTCGGCTTGGCTGGCCAGCAGGAACACAACGAACGGAACGAAGCCAGCAGCGATGAGGTTCCAGTGCGGAACGAACCCGGCCCAGCCAGCACCTGCCTGGGCCATGACGATGCCATGGGTGCTGAGCGTGCCCGACACGAGCACCACGGAGCAGACCGACAGACCGAGTGCGGCTTCGTAGGAAACCATCTGGGCCGATGCACGCACGGAACTGAGCAGCGGATACTTCGAGCCCGAAGACCACCCCGCGAGCATGACGCCGTAGACAGCGATCGAGGAAAGGGCGAGGGCGAACAGGATTCCGATGGCCGGATCAGCCAGCTGCAGATAGGTGGTGTGCCCGAAGAGTTCGACAGAACCGTCGTGACCATTCGAGAAGTCACCTCCGAAAGGCACGATCGTGAACAGCAGGAACGCCGGCACGACAGTGAGGAACGGAGCGAGGATGAACACCCGCATCTGCGCCCGGGCGGGCTTGAGATCTTCCTTGAAGAAGAACTTGATGCCATCGGCGAGGGTCTGCAGAATGCCGAACGGACCGGCGGTGTTCGGCCCAACTCGGTTCTGGAGGTCGCTGACCACTTTGCGCTCGAACCAGATCATCAGCATCGTGGCCACCAACATGAGGGCGAACACGACCACGACCTTGAGGATGACGATCAGCACGATCGCAAGGTCGATGTGGCCGGCGAGGAGCGGATCGCCGCTCACTGTGGCGGCACCGATGGAGGTGACGGCGGCGATCATTTTGTGGTCTCGATCCGCAGTTCGGTCACGAGGTCAGTGATGCTCACCAGGTTGCTCACCTGATGGTCGGACTGGTTGACCACGACTGCAGCAGTGCCGCGCGGGACACCGGCATCGGCGTGGATCGGCATCATCATCGTGGTTCGCGGTGAGCGCACCGACACGGTGCCTCCCGCTTCCACACCGAGACGATCAAAGTCGTACGGGCTGACTCGCACCGAGGTGCCCGGAGCGAGACCAGCGAGATGATTGCCCGACTGCACGATCGTGCCTTGGTCGTAGAGCTTGCGAGTTGCCACGAGACGGAACGAATAGGAGTCGACAGGCGGTGAGCCAACCGGCGGGGCGGCGCTGAAGGCCACGAGTTCCGGCTGCGCTGCTGCTCCTTCGGCCTGATCGAGTTCGGCGAGCAGTTCGGGATCGATGGGCTCGGCCTGCTCTCCACCATCGGTTTCGACGTCAGAAGCACCGTCAGCAGTTTCTGCGTCAACGGCGGCGGCGTCAGCTGCTTCGCTTGTGTCAGTTGCTCCGCTTGTGTCAGTTGCAGCCGGCGCTTCGGCGTCGATCGCTGCGTCTTCCTCGTCGACGATGGGAGCCGGCAGTTCGCCGGGAACCAGCACACCGCTGGGTGAGGAGGCCACGAGTTCGGCGGTGAGACCGAGATGGGCCGGAGCGATGCTGCCGATCTCTGCGAGGACATCGACATGCGAGGTGAAACCGAGATCGGTTCCGAGACGAGACGCCAGTTCGGTGGCGAGGACCCAGTCGGGACGGGCGGTACCCGGGGGCGTGACCCGCTGCGAGAGCGAACTCACGCGACCCTCGAGATTGGTGGTGGTTCCCGCCTTCTCCGCGAATCCGGCGGCAGCAAGCACGATGTCGGCCTGTGCACTCGAGGAGTTGAGGAGGGTGTCGACACTGATGACCGTGCGAGCACCGGCCAGGCCGCGAGCGGCGAGATCAGCATCGAGGACATCAGCGAGCGGATCGGCTCCGAGTAGCACCAGAACTTCGATGCGACCGGCGGCAGCGGCTTCGAGTATCCCGACGGTGTCGAGTCCGCGCTGGGCCGGGACGGTGGGCCAGCACTCTGCGAACCAGTCGCGAGCGCCTTCGAGGGTGACGCGGCCGGGGAGCATGCCAGGAGCGAGACCCATGTCGAGCGCACCGTGGATGTTCGCCCGGCGCAGGGCCGGAAGGAACACCGTGTCGGGACGGGCCTCAAGCAGCACGGTGGCCGCATCGAGCGTGACGGCAACGGATTCGCTGAGCGATGCACGACCGAGCAAAACCTTGATCGGTCCGTTCGCCGCGGCGATGAGCGCTCGCATGGCATTGACCCGATCAGCGGGGATGCCCGCGATGTCGCGGTCGGCATCAGCGGAGGCGGTGAGCGCACGCAGGAGATCGCCGGTCTCGCCCGGACGGGGCTGCAGCGAAGCCTTGGTCAGGGAGGTGATACCGGTGCTGCGCGGTGAGATCTCAAGCAGGGTGACCCGATCGTTCTCCGCAGCATGACGCAGGCGGAGGAAGAGCACCGGGAGCTCTTCTTTGGGGTCGGGGCCGAGCAGGAGCACGGTGCCGCCGGGAGCGCAGAGTTCATCGATGGTGGTGCGGGGCAGGCCCAGAGCGGCTTCGGCCGGGAGACCATCGGCCAGTTGGGCATCGACGTTGTCGGTACCGAGCACACCCTTGGCGAGTTTGGCCCAGGCGTAGGCGTCCTCGTTGGTGAGGCGGGCCCCACCGATGAAGGCGATCGACGATGGCGAGGCAGCCGACAGCGCCTTGGCGGCCGCCGCGAGTGCATCGGACCAGCGAGCAGGAATGAGTCCGGCTGCGGTGCGCAGGAGAGGTTCGCTCAGGCGACCCTCGGCAGCCACGGCCTCACTGGAGAAGCGGCCCTTGTCGCAGAGCCAACCCCAGTTGACCGGATCGATGTCGACACCCGAGTAGCGCTGGACCTGATCACGCGAGGAGTCGATCGAGATTCGACAGCCGACCGAACAGCCCTGACAGGTGGACTCGGTGGTGTCGAGATCCCATGGACGAGCCTTGAACCGATACGTACTTGCCGTGAGCGCACCGACCGGGCAGATCTGCACGGTGTTGCCGCTGAAGTACGAGGCGAAGGGCTCGTCGGGGAAGGTGTTGATCTCGGTGTTGTTGCCGCGATGGATGAAATGGATCAGTGGGTCGCCGGCGACATCCTTGGCGAAACGGGTGCAGCGATCGCACAGGATGCAGCGCTCGCGATCGAGCAGCACGAGATCGCTGATCGGGATCGGCTTCTCCTTATGGCGCTTCTCCTCGACCATGCGGCTTTCGCCGGGGCCGAACGCCATGGTCTGATCCTGCAAGGGACATTCGCCACCCTTGTCGCAGACCGGACAATCGAGCGGATGGTTGAGGAGCAGGAACTCGAGAACGCCGTCCTGCGCCTTCTTGGTGATCTCGGATTCGGTCTCGACCTTCATGCCGGGCGTGCACTCGATCATGCAGCTCGGCTGGAGTGCCGGGCCGCGACCGGTGTCGACCTCGACGAGGCACATCCGGCACATGCCGACCGGCTTCATGCGTTCGTGGTAGCAGAACCTCGGAATATAGGTGCCGGCTCGTTCGGCAGCGTCGATAAGGAGCTCACCCTTGCGGGCGACAACCTCGTGACCATTGATCTCGACGACGACACCGTCGACTGCGGGGGCCTCGGACTCAGGCATGGGTCACCGCCTTGGGGAACGCTACGGGCACCGAAATGCGGGTCTGCTCGGCCTGGGTGATGCGGGCATCGAACTCGGAACGGAACCGCTCCATGGCCGAGGCGATGGGAGAAACGGCCGACGGGCCGAGCGGACAGATGGTGGTCTGCTTCGGGGGCCAGGTGACCCCGGGAGAGATGTTGTCGCAGACGTCCATGAGGAGCGCGAGGTCCGATGGCCGGCCGTAGCCGTCAAGGATCCGTTGCAGGATCTTCTCGAGCCAAGTGGTGCCCTCACGGCACGGCGTGCACTTGCCGCAGGACTCACGGGAGAAGAACCGAACGAGGCGCAGGCAGGCCTTCACGGCGTCGGTGGTTTCATCCATGACGACGATGGCACCAGAGCCGAGCATGGAACCAGCACGGTCGACGGTGACCTTCTCGAGCGGGAGGTCGAGATGTTCCTCGAAGAACCACGGGGCCGAGGCGCCACCCGGGATGAACGCTTTGATGGCGTTGTCATTGCGGATACCACCGCCGTACTGGGGCGAGAAGATGAGGTCGCGGAAGGTGGTGACGCCGTATTCGACCTCGAACACACCCGGGTTCTTGACGTGACCGGAGACGGCGAACATGCGGGTTCCGCGGGAGGTCTCGGCACCGAGAGCGGCAAAGGCCTCTCCCCCGTTGCTGATGATCCAGGGCAGGTTCGCAAGGGTCTCGACGTTGTTGACGATGGTGGGCTGCATGTACAGGCCCTTGGCCGCCGGGAAGAACGGCGGCTTGAGGCGGGGCATGCCGCGGTTACCCTCGAGGCTCTCGATGAGCGCAGTTTCCTCGCCAACGATGTAGGCGCCCGCACCCCAGCTGAGCACGACATCAACGGAGAAATCAGAACCGAGAATGTTGCGGCCGACATACCCGGCGGCATACGCATCATTCAGAGCAGCGGCGATGCGCTCTTGGGCGAATGGCATCTCACCGCGCACGTAGAGAAACGCCTGACCACAGCCGATGGCGTAACAGGCGAGCAGCACACCTTCGATGAGCTGGTGGGGATCACGCTCCATGAGGAGACGGTCCTTGTAGGTGCCCGGCTCTGATTCATCGCCGTTGACGACGAGATAGCGCGGCCACACCTCAGCGGGAGCAAGGCCCCACTTGACGCCAGCAGGGAAGCCAGCCCCTCCGCGCCCGAGCAGGCTTGCGGCCTTGACCTCATCGAACACGGCCGCCGGCGCCATGCCGAGCGCCTTGCGCAGGGCCTGGTAGCCACCGGTGGCTTCGTAACGAGCCAACGTGTGGCCATCTTGGTCGTCGAAGCGCGAGGTAATGATGCGCGGAACTTCAGTGGTGCTCATCAGGACTGAGCCTCCTGCGATGAAGCGAGCCAGACCGGATGGGCGGTGTCCTCGGGGGTGACCACACCGGCGCGACGGTCAGCGGGGATGCGCTGGCGCACTTTGGCGAGCGTGCCGTGCGGCGGGATGTCGTTACGAGCGCCCGAGCGGAGATCAACGATGAGTTGGTCGAACTCGGGGTTCGTGATCTTGTGGAAGTAGCGGTAGTTGACCTGCAGACACGGCGCTTCGGTGCACGCGGCGATGCATTCGACATCTTCGAGAGTGAAGAGGCCGTCCTCGGTGGTCTGACCGGGGCGGATGCCGAGGGTGGATTCAGCGTGCTCGAGGAGTTCCTCGCCACCCATGAGCTGGCAGGCGATATTCGTGCAGATGTTGACCATGTAGCGGCCCACCGGTTCGAACTTGAACATCTCGTAGAACGACGCGGTGCCGAGCACCTCGGCGGCGGAGACGCCCACGAGTTCCGCGATGTGTGACATGGCGGCTTCGGTGACGTGACCGTCCTGCTCCTGGGCCAGATGCAACAGCGGGATGAGCGCGGACTTGGGCCGCGGGTAGCGACCAATGATCTCAAGCGCGAGTTCGGTGTTCTCTGCTGTGAGTCGAGCCATCAGCGATCGACCTCCCCGAGGATCGGGTCGACCGACGAGATGATGGCCACAGCGTCGGCGACGAGGTTTCCGTGCATGAGATGCGGCAGGGTCTGCAGGTTCACGAAGCTTGGTGCCCGGACATGCATGCGATACGGATTCGGCGAACCATCGCTGACGATGTAGCAACCCAGTTCGCCTCGAGGTGACTCGATGGCCACGTAGGCCTCGCCCTCGGGAACCTTGAAGCCCTCGGTGAAGATCTTGAAGTGATGGATGAGCGCTTCCATCGACTCGTCGATGCGGGCACGCGGTGGAGGCGTGACCTTCTTGTCCTGGATCCGGTAGTCGCCCTTCGGCATGTTCTCGAGACACTGTCGGACGATCTTCATCGATTCGCGGATCTCGGCGAGGCGGATGGCGAATCGATCGAAGCAGTCGCCGAAAGAACCGACAACGACATCGAAATCGATCTTGTCGAACGCGAGATACGGCATATCGCGACGCAGATCCCAGTCATAACCGGTGGAGCGCAGGATCGGACCGGTGACGCCGAGTGCGAGGCATTCCTCAGCGGAGATGACGCCAATACCCTGCAGGCGCTCGCGCCAGATGGGTTGGTTGGTCATCAGCACGTCGTACTCATCAAGACGCGGCGGGAGCATGTCGAGAAGACGCAGGATGCTGTCGCGCCAGCCGTCGGGTAGATCGGCGGCGACGCCACCCGGACGGATGTAGTTGTGGTTCATGCGCAGACCGGTGACCTCCTGCAGGAATCGCAGGGCCTCCTCGCGCTCACGCCATCCGTAGAGCATCATCGACACCGCACCGAGATCCATGCCGTTGGTGGCCATGAACAGAAGATGCGAAGAGATGCGGTTCATCTCGGTCATGAGCATGCGGATCCAGACGGCGCGCTCAGGGACTTCGATATCGAGCAGCTTCTCGACCGTGAGCGAGAACGCCAGCTCCGTGAAGAGCGGAGCGGCGTAATCCATACGCGTGACGTTCGTGGGTCCCTGCAAATACGTGAGGTCCTCGCCGGTGCGCTCCATGCCGGTGTGCAGGTAGCCGATGATCGGCTTGCAGCGCAGAACGGTCTCGCCCTGGAGTTCGAGCATGAGACGAAGCACGCCGTGGGTGCTCGGATGCTGCGGCCCCATGTTGATGATCATGGTCTCGTCGTCGGGCACCGCATCGAGTTCGGCGTCGAGGGCTTCGGACTCCGAGAGTCGCAGCACTGCACCGAGTTCGCGGAGACGTTCGCCAGCAGCGATGACATCGCGACTGGTGAGTTCCTGGGCGCCTTCAGAGGTCTGGGCGAGGTTGGCTGGGACTTCGTGTGTGGTGGTCATGAGTGCGTGTGATTATCGGGTGGCGGGTCGGTTCGCGGGAGCACCCTTGAACTGCACCGGGATTCGACCGGAGTCGTAGTCCTTGCGCAGCGGATGACCCAGCCAATCCTCGGGCATGAGGATGCGGGTGAGATCGGGATGACCATCGAAGGAGATACCGAACATGTCGAAGGTCTCGCGCTCCATGGCCTCGGTGCCGGGATAGAGATCGAACGCACTGGCGAGGCGGGCATCGTCGACCGGGATCTGCACGCGAAGTCGGAGCCGGGCGCGTTCTTTGTGGTTGATCAGGTTCAGCACGACCTCGAAACGCTCGGTGGCAACTGAGGCGGGCACGCCTGTGCGACCCGGATGTGTGAGGTAGTCGACGCCGCAGAGGTCAATCACCATGTGGTAGCCGGACTCATGCAGTGTGCGCAGCAACTTCGGGTACTGCTCCCGGCTGGGATGCACCACGAGTTGTCCGCCGGAACGGGTGAGCAGTGCTCCGAAGAGTTCTTCGGGAGCGGCCTCGGGCGTGGCTTCGACCTCGGTGTCGTCGGCCCCGGTGGGGGCGACTTCGTCGGCCATGGTCAGCTCCGTCCCAGCACGACCGGCGTGGACCCGGCGGCTCCGACCTGCTCGATGACAATGCCGGCACCTTGGCCGGGTCGACGGGTGAGTTCTCCGTCGCGGATCTGCTGATGCAGGGTGAGGATGGCGTGCATGAGGGTCTCGGGCGAAGGCGGACAACCCGGGGCGTAGACGTCGACAGGAACGATCTGGTCAACACCCTGCACGATGGCGTAGTTGTTGAACATGCCACCCGAGGATGCGCACACACCCATGGAGATGACCCACTTGGGTTCCATCATCTGGTCGTAGATCTGACGCAGCACAGGAGCCATCTTCTGCGACACTCGACCAGCAACGATCATGAGATCGGCCTGGCGAGGGGAAGCACGGAAGGTCTCCATGCCATAGCGGGAGAGGTCGTAATGCGGGCCACCGGCGGCCATCATCTCGAGAGCGCAGCAGGCGAGACCGAAGGTGGCGGGCATGACACTGTGCGAGCGCGCCCACTTGACGAGGCCCTCGAGTGTGCCGGTGAGGAAGTTGTGGCTGAGTCCCTCGAGGCCGGCTTCGAGCACGCCGCCGCTGGAACGAGATTCGCTGGACACTATGCGGCCTCTTCCGAGGATGCGGGGGCAGTCGCTGCTGAGAGGTCTCGGCCCTCGAGCCCCACGAGTCGGATTGTGGACGATGCCGTGCGAGCAGGTGACGTGCTGCCGCTCTGGCGGAGCTGCTTGATGGGACCCCAGTCGAGGGCACCGTTGCTGATCAGGTACACGAACGACTCGAACACCGCCGCCGAGAAGATGACGATTGCTGCGATGCCGTAGCCACCGAGCGACCGGAACACGGTGGCGAACGGGAACAGGAAAATGACTTCGATGTCGAACACGATGAAGATCATGGCGACGAGGAAGAACTTCACGGGGAATCGTTCCGGGACATCACGACCGGGCACGATGCCGCACTCATAGGGCGAGGACTTCGAGGCCGAGGGGCGACGAGGAGCGAGGATCTTCGACACCAGGATGCTGATCGCCGCGAACAGGATGGCCAGCACCAGCATGGCGAAAATGGGGAGGTACTGACCCACGGATCAGGCCCCCTTCGCAGCTTCGGCGAGGGCCTTGTTCTTCATGAGGACCTTCTCACGGTTGTGCAGGGTCCAAGCGAAAATGATGAACAGTGAGACGGAGATGAGGAAGTACAGGAAGGGAATCAAGCGGACGCTGCCGAGATCGCGGACCAGGACCACCGAATAGACCGGCGCGGAGGTGTCAATCTTCGGCAAGGGCGGCGGCTCGCCCGGCTTGGCTTCTTGGGTGACGACCTTCTGGACCTGGACCACGGCATAGTGGGTGGGGTGCTTGAACGTCGCCGCGATCTTCACCCGGAACACTGCACGGCAGACCATGTCAGTGTCAGCGCATTCGTTCTCGCGCTGGGGCTTGCCGCCGTACTCCCAGGTGTTGAGTTTCTTGTACGCGGTTGGACCGGAGAAGATTCCTGCGTTGACGAGCGCCACATCAGCGGCGGCCTGCGACTCGCCGGCAGCCGAGGAAGCCACCAGACTCCAACCGTTCATATTCTCGGATTTGATGTACTCGGCAACGATCTCAGGATTGTTACCTTCGAGATCCGACAGCAGGAAGCCATTCGGATACTCAGCAGCCAAGTCTGGGTTGTCCGCGAGGATTTCGTCGGCGGTCGGCAGGGATGCCGGATCAGCGAGCCCACCGACCTCGACCGTCTTCGGCGAGCCGGAACCGTTGACACCGGAACCGTTGACATAGATCTCAACCGGCTTCCATGCACCGTTGTTGCCACGCGGACCAATGGCCGGCGGGCTGATCCACCAGGTGAGTGTGAGGATTGTGAGCCAACCGAACAGACCGGTGAGCGTGAGCAGCATGCCGAGGCGAGCACCGACGTTGCTGGCCAGCAGGAGCCACACCGAGCCCATCAGCACTACGACGCCAACACCGACGACGAGGATGCCGCGGATGCCCGGATTGAAGGCGATACCGGCGAGGATCTGGAGATGATGCATGTTCAGAGGCTCCGCTCGTAGGCGACAACAGCTGCGATCTGTTCCTGGGTCAGCATGACCTGATCAGGCGACATGATCGCGGTCTTGGGATCGACAGCGTTGGGGTTCACACCGAAGCTGCCCATACGACCGCTCGACATTCCCTGACTGCCATAGGCAGTCTGGGCTTTGGGATACGCCGAGACGAAGGCGATCTGCTGATCTGCGGTGGGGAACTGACGGATCTCAGATCCATCACGAAGATTGGGGCCGAAGCCGCCGCCACCAGGAAGCTGCGCCTGACCGTAGGACCAGCCCTTGGTGTGGCAGCGGGCACAGGAGTATGCACCACCGGCGAAACTGTCGGTATAGCCGAGATTGAAGACGGCTTCACCGAGGGTCTTGTACGACCCACCGGCAACTGTGCAGTTACCAGCGGAATCCGCCGAACAGGTCTTGTCCAATTCAGCCTGTACGGCTGCTTTTGACTCTTCGGCTGGGATCTGGATGGAGATCAGGTACTCGATGGTGTCCGAGATCTGCTGCTCTGTGAGCGGGCCTCCACCGGGAGCGCCCCATGCTGGCATCGGGGAGAATCCGCGGCCGTAGTTGAGGATCAAGGTCACCTGCTCGGGCGTGTAGCGATACATGATCGTATTGAGAGCCGGGGCTTTCCAGGAGACTGCCGATACGTAGTCGCCAGTGGCCGGATCGGTGATCGTGTAGTTGGCGACACCGCCGACGCCGTTCGGACCATGACAGCTCGCGCACTGGGCGCCATTGACGTAGATGTCCTCCCCGCGCCTGATGGCAATGTCCTTGAATTCGTCAACCGCGTTGGTCTGGCGGCTGGGCTCGGCGAGCCAGTAGAGCGGGAAGGCGATGCCGATGACGGCAAGGATGACGAGCCCGGCGCCAAGGGTGCGATCAAGCTTCTTGGTCTCGAGTTCGTCATCGTCGAGATAGGGCTTGCGGTTCGCCGCCAGTTCAATCTCGGAGCCGACCTCGGCGCGACCCTTGCGCATGTTGAACAAGATGGCGATGCCGAAGACACCGAGCAGGACCACACCGAGGGTGATGCCGATGGTGCGGGCCGCATTAGCCACAACGAGGGTAGAGGTGAAGTCGTGCATCAGTGTCCTCCGCCCACGCAGTGCGGGCCTTCAGCTTCTTGTCCAGTGGTGTTGGTACCGATGGGCGGACCTTGGAAGATCTGGCCGGTGTCAACAGTGAGCACGCCAGCGGTGACATCCATGGCGAAGCGATCCATTCCTCGGGGAGCCGGGCCGCCCTTCTTCTCACCGGCTTGGTTGTACTGCGAACCGTGACAGGGGCACTCAAACCACTGCGAGGTCTGGCAGGACGGCACTCGGCAACCCAGATGCGGACACTTCTGATAAAGCGCGACGACACCAGCCTCCATGCCGGGGAGCACCGCAGCCGGGTAGACGGCCTTGGCCTTCTCGACCGCCGAGGCGGGGTAGGCAGTGATCCACATGCGTCCTTCGGCGAGGTAGAGGAAACCCTTGCCGGCGGCGATCTTGGCGAGGACGTCGCTCACATTGCCCACGCGGATCTTGGAGCCGAAGCCGCCCTTGGGCGTCGGCCAAAGGAAGGCAACGAAGGCAGCGCCGAAACCGCTGAGCGTGAGACCGATGAGGATGAGGATTGAGCGGTTGAAGAACTGACGACGGGTCACCCCGATGGCGTCGGCATCAGGCGGCACGTACGTGGCCACAGAACTGGTGACCTTCTCGACCGAACCTGATCGACGCTCGATCGAAGCGGACTTCTCCACCTGCCGACCGGAGAGGACAGCGTCGTCGGCGAGCGTTGCGGGCTCTGACCGGTCGCGCTTACGGGTCTCGCGGCTGAGCGCACCGGTGGCGCCACCGGAGTCGCTGCGGCGGAGCGCAGCGAACACCACGACAGCACCGAGGATGACGACGAGGGGGATGACGATGACGAGAGGATTCATGCGGGGGCTCCTACGTGCACGTGATCAGAGTTCGAAGAACAGGCCGGCGGTCCATGGGGCGACGAAGTTGAAGCCCGGACCACGGAAGAAAGAACCAATGATGACCAGAACAGCCCAGAACATCAGTTGGACGGTGAAGAGAGAGATAGCGAACTTGCGATCCTCTGGTTTGTTCGACGGATTGCGGTCGATATACGGCGCCAGGATGAGCAGGAAGATACCCATGCCCGGAATGGTCACACCGGCGACCATCGGATGGAACATGGTGAGCAGTTCCTGCAGGCCGAGGAAGTACCAAGGTGCCTTCGACGGGTTCGGCGTGGCATTGATATTGGCCAACGCCAGCAGAGGTGCGTTCATGAAGATCGAGAAGATCATCACGAAAGCGAACATCAGCAGCGAGGCAACGAACTCGACGGCGAGAAGATGCGGCCAGGTGTGGACCTTGTCGACCGGCACGGACTTCAGGTCCTGGATCGAGCCGGCCTTGACGACCGTGAGCAGCCTTTGGGTATGTCCACCGGGGCCGGTGGCCATGGGAGGAGCAGCAGCAGTGGCGACTGCAGTTGCAACCCCACCGCCGCCGGCGGTGGCGACGGCTGTCTCGGTGGCTGCACCCTTCGACTTGGCGGACTTCGAGCGCTCGAGGAGATGAGCCGGAATACGGCTGGTCTCGCCTGAGGGCGCTGAAGCCTCCGCTGCAGGCGCGGCCTCTTCGGCGGGAGCGGCAGCTTGTTCGGCAGCCTTTTCGCGTGCTGCTTCGGCTCGCTTACGGAGATGTTCAGGGATCTCGGTCATGGGGTGGCCTCCTCGATCACAAAGGTCCGGAGATGCCGCCGTCCTTGCGGACCCGCCAGAAGTGGATCGCAAGGAAGATGACAGTCACGAACGGGACGAACAACACGTGCAACACATACCAACGCAGAAGGGTGTCGGTTCCGATCTCCTTGCCGCCGAGAAGTACGAAACGCACTTGGTTACCGAACACAGGGGTGTACCCCATCATGTTGGTACCCACGGTCACGGCCCACAGAGCGAGCTGATCCCACGGGAGCAGGTAACCGGTGAAGGACAGAAGAAGAGTGAGCGTGAGAAGGATGACGCCGATCACCCAGTTGAACTCACGAGGCGGCTTGTAGGCACCATGGTAAAAGACGCGGGCCATATGCAAGAAGACCGACAACACCATGAGATGCGCGGCCCATCTATGCATATTTCGCATCAGCAGACCGAAGGTGACGGAGGTCTGGAGGGTGTAGATGTCGTTCCAGGCCTGCGCAGCGGTGGGACGGTAGAAGAACATCAGGAAGATGCCGG
>Ga0209400_1001177_pt1 | contig 21821 bp, 26 predicted proteins | sample M_130807_EF_Meta_FD_187313 | JGI IMG/M metagenome (GOLD analysis project Ga0209400, IMG submission 187313) | Freshwater microbial communities from Lake Montjoie, Canada to study carbon cycling - M_130807_EF_MetaG (SPAdes) (version 2) | ecosystem: Environmental > Aquatic > Freshwater > Lake... | reverse complement strand
AAATATAAAAAACAAAATAAAAATAGAGGAAACTCATTTTTTTTATAAATTTGGACATTTTAATTTATATCCGGTTTAAAAATTAAAATGACTGTATCTTGTTAATCTGAAACAAGAAACAATAAATTTTAAGAATTACAAAGTTTAGAAAATCGGAGTTGTAAGTGTCGACAGGTGTAAGTGTCGACAGGTGTAAGTGTCGACAGGTGTAAGTGTCGACAGGTGAAAAAGTATGGATTAAGTTAAATAAATTCGTAAAGATATTAAATAAAATAATTTACAGATATATATTATAAATGTTTTTATTTATAGTTACACTCCTTTTTTGTTCTAGTTATTACGCTACCGAAAATTTACGCGGGTCGGTTTTACAATTAGACAATTATACCCATTACTTACGCGAATTAAAGGAATACTCATACAATATTGTGGATTCTATCGAGAACGCTATATTGGACGATGACCAATTTATACGTGAATCACACGTAATTCATACTCTTATTGTTGATACTTTAATTGATAAATACGAAACAGAAATAAATTTAGAAAATGAAACCGACCATTGGTTTAAATTTAACGATTTTAAAAATAAATACGGAAAAGAATATAATTCATTCGATGAATTCAATTACAGATTCTTAATTTTCAAAAATAATCTCAGAGACATCATCAAACATAATTTGGAATCCATTCACAATTTTAAAATGACAATAAATTCATTTACAGATTTATCCCAATACGAATTTCACGATAAATATGTTCTTGGAATTATTAACGATGTCGACACTAATTTAGGAACTTGTAAAACATTTAATTATACTAATAAACCTGTCCCTGATGAATTAGATTGGCGTCTTTTTAACGCGGTTACACCAGTAAAAAATCAAGGTCAGTGTGGTAGTTGTTGGTCTTTTTCAGCAACAGGAGCAATCGAAGGTGCCTACGCAATACAAAACCAAATTTTAATTAGTTTTTCAGAAGAACAACTGGTTGATTGCTCCAGACTATACGGAAATAGTGGGTGTAATGGCGGACTCATGGATAGCGCTTTTAAATACACTATGGTTAACGGGTTATGTTCTGAAGACGAGTATCCTTATACTTCCAGTAGCGGAAAAACGACCTATAAGTGTTTAAAGTGTGAACCTATCGTTAAAGTTCGCGGGTGTTACGATGTGACTCCAAACAATCAACTCGCATTAAAAGAAGCAGTTTCAATTGGACCTGTTTCGGTTGCGATTGATGCGGATACCCGTTATTTTCAATCATATTCAAGCGGTATTTTGGATTTATCCGACTGTAATACTAATTTAGACCACGGAGTTCTTATTGTTGGTTATGGCGTGGAAAATGACACAAAGTATTGGTTACTTAAGAATAGTTGGGGCGATAGTTGGGGAGAAAAAGGATATTTTAGAATTTTAAGGACGGATTCACAAAACGATTCTGGAATATGCGGCGTAGCAATCCAACCATCCTTCCCATTCGTTTAATACGTTGTTCTCATTTTAATACTGTGTTCTCGGTAAAAAAGGTTTACACCTTTTTATATTTTTTTTAATTTATTATCGTGTATCTTCGGTGTATCTTCGGTGTATCTTAAGGTGTATCTTCGGGGTAAAAGGTTTAAAAATCATATTCTAATATGTTTTTTACATCTATTTTTAATTTATTATATAAAACAGTTCTTACGTTTGCTATCACACACTCCTTTTTAAAATCAATATCCATTAGTTTTAACATTAATTTGTTATATACATCGAAATACTTATCATCCGTTTGAATTTTGTGGAGGTTTATCCGCTTCCATTCACACAATTTTATTAATATTTTTTTGTGGAGTTTGTTCAAGAAACATATCATGTCACCTTGTGAAAATTCTATCCAATTGTCAGTATAAATGTAAAAGGTGTTTTTCTTTTCTGAAATACAAACTATTGGTATTCTTTTATGCTTGTCATCTTCATCCGGTTGTTCTAATCGGATATGATCATCAATTATTAAATATATCGTATCTAATAATTTATTATAACGCATATATTCGACGTGTTTTATTTCTACTGTGATTTTATCTATTATTTCGTCAAACGAGTATGTTGTAATTATGTTTGTAGACAACCATTCAATCACATTAAATTTCTTTTTTTCCTTTAAAAGATATTTTTTTAACTCTTTAACGTCTTCCTCTAATTTCGCGTTTTTTAAAACAAGTTCTTTTATGATAGTATTCAGTTGTTTTAATGTATATACGGGTTCGTCATCTTCGCTATTTACAGTAGACCTTTTGTTAAATACCATCTCACACATTATTTGATGCTTTGATAAGGACTTTTCCCTTACATATTGTTTAGTACAATAAATACAAGTTTTTTTTGAATTCATTTTGGGTTATTATTTTATTTACTGATTTTTAAATTTTAAATCAATTTTAATTTATTTATATATATAAATGAGTTATTTTGTTGACGCAAGTAATTGCCCTAGTTTAATATCAATATGCTATAAAGGGGTATGTAAATGTTCGACTTCAGGTTGTCGAGGATGTAGTTTTAATTCGATGTCTAATGACCCCGTAAGTCAATACCAAAAACAACAAGTTATTCAAAATACCGTGCGTGTTGCGTCATCTTTGTATACGATGAATTTAGGGGCGTTGTCAGCATATAGATACCCGAATAATACATTAAAAGTGAATTGGAACCAAATGAGTGACCGTGAAAACCCCAGTTATCAACAAACATATGTTCCCACGCGTGGCGGGTCTGCCGGCGGAAATAGTTTGAAATCAACATTAACCAGTTGTCGTCCAGGTGCACAATCTCCTGGGGGTAAAGGGTGCGATATAAAACACAATTCATATGATAGATACCTTAATAAATTAAAGGGACAAGGACCATTACGACGTGGAACAACAACTGCTTTTCCATTGTATGGTAATAAAAAAACTAAAACTAATATTATTAATGGTTGTAATTGTCCTATTGCGATTAGTTAAAATTTTTATTTTATTTTATTTAGAAACTCCATTTTTTATTATACTATTATATTATGCCTCAACAAATAAAAATGCAACTTATTAATAAAAACGCCGCTTTTAAAAAAATCGCGAATAATTCACAAAATAATCCAGGTGCTATGTTGAAATATTTTAATACCAATATTCTAAACTCACCAATGATTGATATCGTTCATAACTCAAAACCCGGGTGTCGTTCTTGCGGACACTAATTTTTTTATATTCATATATATATATGAATTTACAACAACCATCATACTCTTCTAATCGGTTAGGAAGGTCCACTTTTTTTAAATCATTATACGATACCACAAATTTACCATACAACCAAAAATATAATAATTGTCAAAATGACCTATGTTATACATATAGTAAAAATTATATTTATAAACCACATACCGCATACGGTGCTGTTGGAACCACCGCGTCGTCATATCTTGCGAGACGTCATCGGTTATAATTTCATTATCTAGGGGTTGTCGAGGGGGTTGTCGAGGGAGTTATTTGAGGGGATGTTAAAGGAGTTATTGAGGGTGAGGTTAAAGGTGTTATCGAGGGAGTTATCGAGGGTGAGGTTAAAGGTGTTATCGAGGGAGTTATCGAGGGTGAGGTTAAAGGTGTTAATTGGGGGGTCGTCACTTGTGACATATTATTAACAATTTCTTGTAATAGTTCGGGGTCAAATATACCTCCAAGTGGGTAACCATATGTTCTTAAATATATAGCGTGTTCTTGTAATACTTTAGCAGCTACAATTGTCTGAGGTTCTGGATTAAATAAATTCATCGTTTTAGATAAATTTTCTATATACTCGCGGAGTTTATTCATATTATCCAAAATACAACTACGTTCTTTACATTTTTCTAATTTAGTTTCGGTATTAAGCAATTGTAAATACGTTACGTTTTGTTGTGTTAATCCTTTTAAATATAATTCTAAAATAGCGCGGATTTTTTCATAGTTTGGGTATATTACAGGACTTTTTCTATACGACCATATTAAATTTGTTAAATAGGTTAGTTTACTCGGTTGTAATAATATAAGCACCTCTTGGAAGTTTCCTAAATAATATTCATGAAGCACATTTTTTAAGTAAATTACAGCAGGTGACGTTATTAATATTTGAATGTATTTAAGTTCATCGGATAATATAACCAATGGGTCATTTATTATATTATTCGCAAAAGGAGTTTTTATTATTATATTCGCACTTGAAAAAATAGATTTAGACATATAAATTAATAATAAATTATATTATGGACCAAATTGATTTTAATATTAATAATTACAGTATTCAAAATCTTGAAGACTTTTTTAAATTTTCAACGAAAAATTATACTGAAGATGATATTCAACGAAATATTCAACTAATGAAAACCAAATTATTAAATTGTAAAGAACTAACCAATACTCTTAAAGAAGAAATTAACACTTTTTTAAATAAGTCAAGGATCATTCTTACCTCAAATATAGAAATGAATAGCAAGAACTATAACTTTAATCCAATAAAAAATACAGATATCAATACTGTTTATAATTATAAATACCCGAATGGAATAATAAACCCGGTTGAGAGACAAATACAAACAAAAACTGTATGTATAAATAGTTTATTTCGGGCAAACTTTTTTAAAACCAATAGTTGTTCTTTTGATTATACGTTCCCAACCCCAATTGAAAACGTTATTAATATGAGAGCTGCTTTTGTTGAAATGCCTATTTTTTGGTATTCAATTTCAAAAATTAAAAAAAATAATACATTTACCATTGAGATATTCAATATGGAAATTGCCAATGTTCTTCAACCAAACACAACAAACACAATTGTTATTGAAGATGGTAATTATACAAATACCGCATTAGTAACGTATTTAAATAATTATTTTTTTTATACTAATAACGGACTACAATTTTTGGTTTTTGCGATTAGCGATATAAGCACAAAGACAACATTAAGAGCAAAAACAACAATTGATAATGATACCAACTTATATTACCCGTTCGATGCGGGAACTTATTACTCCCCGAATTTTTATTATACAATTACTTTTAGTAATGTTGAATTCTTTGACGCGAATGACACGACCACACCCAAAACTACAGTGGATTGTTTAAATATTAAAAAACCGTGTCCAAACTCAACACCACAATGTGATAACAACACGCAAAAATGTTCTACACCATACGCATCCTATTTAGCAAGTTCAGCAAGTATTTTGGGGTTTAAAAATAATAAGTATACGGCAACATATAACAATACTTATTTCGATTACTCAACCGCAACCACATATCACTGTTATTTACAAGGCGAATACGCATATGGAAGAGACCTATTCCAATATTTATTTTTGGAAATAAACGACTATCAGAATAATTTTACAACAGACTCCGTCATTTCTATTATAGGTAATAATAATTATGCTGGAAATAACATTCTTGCCGTTATTCCTATCACAGGAAATTCAAACTCGATTATGTTTAATAATTCAAGCGATGGTATTGTTAAGTGTAGAGAATATTTTGGACCAGTGCGTTTAAACAAATTAACAATTCGAATTTTAAGTCAATATGGAACGGTTCTTGATTTAAACGGATACGACTACTTTATAATATTAGAATTACAGCAATTATATACGAATTATAAAACAAATGAATAATTTTATTTTTAACCCGTTACACGAGTTATTTTTTTGTTATATTTTATAATATTTATAAAATATATAAAACCCAAGATGTCTTATGACTATACTGAATATTGGAAATATGTCGGTCCTGCCGGTCCAGAAGGTCCAGCAGGATATGAAGGACCGGATGATTGTTATTACGATGTTCTAGATTGTTCATATACTCCTAATTATCTTGATATTTCCGGAACTCCTCTTAATTTTACTCTTCTATTTTTTGATGAAAACATGTTTCTCGATGTAAGCGGAATCCTTTCCAAATCAGTTTATGACCCATCTTTCAATACATATGACGCTATTGCGAACGTTGATGTTAGTTTTGCTCGTTTTAGAAATATGTTTGCGGTTCAATCCGATTCAAATTTGTTGGTTGATTTATCATATAACACACCATTGGATAACGTTCACTTTATTGTTTATAAAGACGCAATCAACGAATTTAATCCAAATATCGGAGCAAATAGTGTTGTAAAGTATGGTTCGGTTCAAGCAAAAAGTTCATTAGGTTCTGATATATCCCAAAACGTTAAGGATGATTTTATAAGATATTTAGCATACTTGTTATTTAATACACCTTACGCATCCGAATTATTTATTAACCAACAAGAACTGGTTGAATCCGCACAAAGAGCACTTGATTTGGCATGGGACGAATGCAAAACAAAACTAAGGTATGTTGCTACTGACGCAAGTTTTAACCATAATATGCAGTATGACACATCTGGAAATTACTACTACCTTGATGATAGTGCGTTATCTGATGCTTCAGGAAACGGTATTTCTAACATTTGCGGTGAACTTTACAAACAAATCGCATCTCGTGACCCTGAACGATTTAATAGGACTAATACTTTAGAGGTTGCGAACGGCAACCATAATACTTTAGGAGGAATTCAATATTATCTTCCATTAATAATTGGTGATGTTATTACTATCAGAATCACATTAAACGCAAGTAAATCTCAAGACCTATTTGGTCTGACTGTTTCCGAAAGACCAAAGTCATTCGTCACTTCGAATAATAACACATATCTTAAACCCAAAACTTATTTAATCCAAATGCGTTTAGTTTAATGTCTAGTTTTAATATATAAACAATAATTCACACTTTTTAGAATTGTAATTATATTTATTTTTTTTGTATTTTTTTTAATATTAGGATATATTATAATGTCCAACCCTAATACTGTGTATCCAGGTCCTAACGCAACTACTCTAGATGGTTCACATAATCCTATAAAATATTTAGATGTATCAGGTATTCCTCTTAATTTTACCATTCTTGATTTTGACCAACATATGTTTCTTGATTTAAGCGGTGTTATTTACAAATCAGCATATGATCCATCTTTCGCAGCATATGACGCTATTTCTGAAGTTGATGTTAGTCTTGCTACCTTTAGAGAAATATTTGCTATTGAATCCGATTCAGATTCATTGATGGATTTATCATACAACACCGTCTTAGATAACGTTCACTTTCTAGTGTATCATGATAAAATAGACGACTTTATTCCACATATCGGGTCTAAAAGTGAAGTTGTGGCAGGAACAGTCCAAGAAAAAAATTCACTTGGCGTTTCGGTTAACCAACATACAAAGTCTGATTTTGTTAGATATTTAGCATATCTATTATTTAATACACCTTACGCTGCAGAACTATTTATTAACGAACAAGAACTTGTTGAATCTACTAGCAGAGCACTTGATTTGGCATGGGACGAATGCAAAACAAAACTAAGGTATGTTGCTACTGATGCAAGTTTTAACCATAATATGAATCATGACACATCTGGAAATTACTGGTACCTTGATGATAGTGTGTTATCTGATGCTTCAGGAAACGGTATTTCAAACATTTGCGGTGAACTTTACAAACAAATCGTATCAAATGACCCTCAACGATTTAACGAAACAAACACATTAGAAGTTGCTAATGCTAATGTTAATCGTTTAGGAGGTAAACAATATTATCTTCCATTCATACTTAATGATATTATTACTATCAGAATTACATTAAACGCAGCACCTACCCAAGACTTATTTAATTTGACTGTTGCCGAAAGATCAGGCGCATTTAAGAATGGAACGGGACCTGAACTTAAACCCAAGGTTTATCTAATTAAAATGAAATTAGTTGCTTAAACTATTCATCTTCAACTTTTACTTCTTGTTAAAAATATATAATACATCTTTTATTATATATTTTAGTATTCTATTTAACCTACCATTTAACACAGTATTCTATTTAACCTGCCATATTATGAAAGGATAAATTTTATTATATATATTCTAGGTTTGAGTGGAGGACCTCCAAATGTCTGTTGAGTCAAACACGGATTAATCGTAACACGCACGCAAATTGTATCACCTCTCAATAGCGGCAATGGTTGAGATGTTGTAATGTTTTGTAATGCTTGAAATCTTTCAGGTATTTGTGATATTAATTGTAAATATAATTCTCGACAAATATTATCAGTTGTTGTTGTCGCGTTAGTTAAATATTTAAATCCAGTTGACCCTAATAAATTCATATTATTTCCAGTATCTGATATATTTTTTAATATGTTATACATTTCAAACCAAGCCAATTTTACAGCATTTCCGATTGAATTAAGTAAGGGAACTCTATTTAAAAACAAACTGGTAGCATACTCCGTATTAAACAAACTCTTTGCTAAATATCGCACGTAATCATGGTCTATACATTGATTCGCATAAGGAGATGATAAAATAGTATTACGACCGATTGCTGTGTTATTTGTTACAATCGCGTGTTCTCCGAGAGGATAATCGCGAATAAGTTGAAATAATGATTCAAGTGATGTTGAATTAACACAATATTTAACATCATTTGTCTGTGGTTCATTCACAATATAATCATTGATTTGAATTTGAAATATTTCTCTCCAAAGTGTAGTATCTGTGATATATTCCGCAATCGCATCATAAGAAAAGGACGGATCATATAAACCATCTGAAACTGCTGCCGAACCATCTAACGTACAGCTCTTATCTAAATATGTCAATACAAAATTTAAATTAATACACGATGGGTCCATATAATGTAATGATATTATTTATAATACTAAAAAAATCACGACATTGGCATTGGCGTTGGCATTGGCATTGGCATTGGCATTACCTAAAAGAATCCATCCCAGTTTCAATAATAGTTAATATTCCGTATAAATATAATATTAGTTTTGCTTCATAATCGATTTCTTGATCATTTTGTTGTCTCGGATTAAATAATATGATTAATAATATAGATACCGATAATTTAAAAATTAGTTGTGTTTTTTCTTTTACATAACTTAACGCCTTGATTATTTTTTCGTATTTTGTTTCGTTTTTGTGTTTTAAAATTAATAAAGTTATCGTCGAACATATAAATAAAATTTTAATTATTATTATAAAAAAGATAAAATTTAAATATAACGAAATTCTATCCATATATTATTTAGTTATATTTTTTTTCAATTTATATACTATTCTTTAATTACATACTATCCAGTTTTTAAATGGAGGATGCCAAAATGGCGTATAATATATCTCACCATCACTTAAAATCGCGGCAACATAACTAAACGAACTTTTTGAAGTCACTAATATATCTGCCGCAACTAGTCCTATAAAACTATCACTTAAGGGTTCGTTTAAATGGTAACATAAATCCGAATTATCGTACCTTTTATAATTCTTAATATCGTTTTGGGAATATATATGAAATAACACTTTTTTGTCGTTATTTTTATACTTTTCTCTAATATTATTAATAATATTAAAATAATAAACTAACGGACAAATTCTTGACGGGTCCAGTGTAATGTCGTATTTATTCTCGCGCCTTATATGAACAGCAACATTCAAGTTATTATTTTTAAAAAAATCCCGTTCTTTATTTTTCCAAAAGTTCATTTTTATATTTTTTAATGACGGAGAACTTAAATACATATTCAGGTTCTTTTCAAATATATTAATTAAACTTACATAGTTATATACTTTTACATTTGAAGCATCTGTTATACACTTATAATTATTTTTAATGTTCATTAACTTTTCTATTTTGTTTAAAAACTCAGGATCATTATCATAATTATGTGCCATACTTTCAATTGGTGTGTGATAGTAGGTCTTTCCTTTGTTTTCCAATATTACAATACCATAAATTAATGTTTGAAATTGTGCTCCAAATCCATCGGCACGGTTTGAAACTGTTCCCATTTTAATAAATAAATTATTTACTTTATATCTATTAAGGTAATTATTATAAATTTATAATATATATGGTATGTTCTGTAAGTTGTATGATTTCTCTTATTTTTTTAGTTTCGATGATTTATATGAATAACGCAGTTTCTAAAAATAAAGTGGTCGACAAATATAAAAATACGTTACCGGTTCATTTACAAGAATTATATGATACACTTGTAATCGAAAGAACTTCCATTTATTATTATGGGTATGCTTTAGGCGTCGTTCTTTCAGTCATTATCATATATTATAATCTAAAAGTTAAAGGGGTCAAATTATCAACTATGGGGTTAGTTTGTATTACTATGTCTACCTCCTTTATTACGAACTACTTTTACTACATACTTTCACCAAAAACAACCTATATGTTAAACCACATAAATAACGGAGACCAATCAAAGGCGTGGTTAATTATGTATCGGTCTATGCAAGTGTATTATCATACCGGATTAGTTTTAGGAATTTTAGCAGTCGCGTTATTAGCATATGCGTTTAGATGTTAATTAAGTATCAATAATTATAATTGTAATATATATAATGCCTTACGGACAATTTTGGTATGGAACTAATGGATTTTTATATAAAAAAAGCGGTGGCGGGGGCGCAAGGAAAAACCCATCTTATGGTTTAATTTGTAATCGACCAACCAATTTATATAATAAATATACTCCTGGTTCTGGAGTTGGAGGTTCTAACACTTCCGTTAGAAGAGCCAAATTACGTCTTGCGACAAAGTGCGGGGTTAATCAAAAATGCGGCAGGTTTTATACTTATTTAGGATTATTTGATAATTATACCGGAAACCCTAATGGGTATTTTCCTTACCCATAATTTATTTTTTTTGGAATTTCTTAATACATTCCCAGATTTTTGCCGATTCATCAAGGGTAAACACCCCTCGTCTTTGTGCCAGATTTACAAAAGAAACCAGCAAATTTAACGCGACAATCTCGTCCACAACTTCAATATCTACCAATTTTGGTTGCGGTTTTGGGGTTTGTTGTTCGGTTTGTTGTTGTTCGGTTTGTTGGGTTTGTTGGGTTTGTTCGTCCATTGGGATATATTCATCTTTTTTTTTAAGTATTTATTTATTTTTATATATAAATATAATTTATTTAATCATCTATATATGAATCTAATATTAATCCAACACGAATTATTCAACAAATTATTTAATTCTTATAAATGGTTCAACGATAAAAGCAACAAAAACGATAAAACCGATTTGTATAATATTATTTACCGCAAAAACAAAATCAAAAACGAATATTTTGAAATAAAACTAGATAACTATAAAATACTTGTTACTATACCTATCAAAAACAGCATTTACCAATACCAAACAACCTTCAATAATTACAAAGATACATTAGTATACTTAGATAAATACATCAAATATTACGATGATGAGGATGATATTGACCTTGAACTCGGTGCGAGCATTTAAAGATTCCATAAATATTTCCAAACAAAACTTACATTATTGTTTGGGGTTGTTTGTTGGGTGGTTTGTTTGGGTGTGGGTTGCGTATTTAGATTAAACGCACACGAATAATCTGCCGGGTTATTTAACGCTACACACGGTTCACACGGACTATTTATAAATTTAAAACCAGGAACGGATGTTTCTAATTTATTATAATCTAATTTAGTTTTTTTAAATAGATGATTTGCCGTTAACTTTTTCGAATCACCAACATATTCTATTTTTGTTAATTCGTTTTTTCCATTATTATTGTAGCATTTTATAACCGTATCGTTTTTTGAAACTAATCCAGAATCATATCCATACGTATCTTCACTATTAGGCGTTCCGTATGTTATCCCGGATAAAAGAAACCTTCCTTCTTTCGTCTGCGTTCTTAACGCTTGTAAAATAGCAGATTGATTATAAATTGTCATCGCAGTATTTAACGAATCTTCGGACGTATTTCTTATATAAGGATTTATTGAAACCAAATCCATATATAATTTCTGAACTTCGGAATTCCAACTCCATTTACCATTTTTTAATAAATATTTAGCATCTTCTTCACTTGCTTGGGTTTGAAGTATATCTAGGTCAAATTTTATTTGGGGATTTAGGGTATTTTGAAAAATAACAAAATCGTTTATTGTTTCATCACTCCATCTTTCTCTCTTTTCGGGTTGTTCGAATTTCTCGATGCTTAGGTGTGAAAATTGATATAACATAATAAATAATAATAATAAACCTATCCCATACATTTTATTTTGGGATGCCGTCATAAGCACAATTATTAATAATATTACATTTCCTAAAAACGTATGAAATAACAAAATAAAAAAATTGGGAATTACGTATATTATTAACCACACCACTATCAAAATACTCAATAAACCTATATATTCTTCTTTTATATTCGAGATTTTCATTTAATATATAACGGTATTTTAGTTTATAATTCGGAATTACAATAATCGACGATTTTTACTTGTTCCGTGGCAATTAGTTGTTCTATACCTCGACAAATTATAATATTATCCATATTATAATTTGTGTTATTTGATTGTGTTATTTGATTGGGTTATTTGTTTGTGTTATTTGATTGTTTGTTTCTTTATTTTCCAGTTGACCCAAACCCACCTGTTCCACGTAATGTTTGGGTTCCCAAATCTTCAAGTGTATCCACTATTTCTACATAAATAGGAACTAAACCTGGAGCACATACTTGAACTAATCTATCATACTGATTTACTTCATATGATTCAATACCTAACAAATCAAACATTCCAATTAAATTTCCTCTATATCCCGAATCAATAATACCTACAGAATTTGCCAATCTTAAACTCGTTTTCGATAAACTTGACCTTGGATACATATAATAACCCGTATTTTTTTTGTTATTGTTATTTACCATTACTGCCGAACAAACTATATTGAAATCCACCTTATTTACATGATCTATTGTTGTTGTCAGTTTACCAGGCACAAATATATCAAACCCAGCATCGATGTGTTCTTGATTTTGGATTAACGAGTGGTTATGTTTTTCGACACATTCCTTATATTTTTGCTTTAGATTCTCATCCCCTTTTACACATATTTTTAAATACATATATTTTTGTTCGTAAATCATAGGTTCAAATGCCATTATTCTCATTACACAACTTTGTTTAAGTTATTTTTTACTTGTTTTACTTGTTTTACTTGTTTTACTTGTTTTACTTGTTTTACTTGTTTTACTTGTTTTACTTGTTTTACTTGTTTACTTGTTTAAGCATTTATTCCAGTATCTGAATTTACATACCATTCAGGCGGTGTTAAATAATTGGTATTATTACACGCATTTCCATTAGTTCCAAATGGAAACGGTTTTTGACTTCCAACTGGGTTCGCACATTTTTTTTGAATTTTAAGCGTTTGTTCACTGGCAGTTAATGGTTGGGTTGTGGTTTTTGTATATAACCCTTTACTTGCCATATCATTATATTTAAACTTGGCAGTTGTTGTGCTACATAATGTAGCACCTCCCTTTTTAATATTTTCATCGAATTTAGCACTATTGTTTATATCAAACGTACACATATTTGATGTTGTCAAATTATGGACATACATACCTTGACTTCTTGTATCCGACTGCATCGACCCGCCATAATTAGGTTGAACCCAATAATTAGGATATTGACCGTTATACGCCCACCTGTATTTTTTTGCTAACATACCTTTAGTCGATAACACCGACGGTTTTACATACTTATATTGTGTTCCTAATACATTTACTTCGGTCGAGTTAAATACCGGCGGGGGTGATGGGTAAGTTCCGTTTACACCACCTGAACCAATGGGATATATTCCTCTAAAAGGCGTTCCATTTTTTGACATCTGGTATGTTTTACCTACATAACCAACATTTCGGTGCGTCCCGTTGAGAGAAAACCCAACTGGACCATAATTTCCACCCGCACCTAACATATTTTTACCAAACGGACCTTGAGGCAACCAAACACCACCTGGTGGTTTTCCTGACCGATTTGAACCATATTGTATTACCGATTTTTTCTTAAACGCAACAATAGACATATATATATCCCGTATATTTTTTTTTACATCCTTCATTTTGTTAATGTGTTTTCGCGATATGGACTTTGAAATCTTCCCCTTGGCGTTAAAGTATTCAACTTTTCACTTATCGGAGTTACCGGCAGTTTTACCGGGTTGTCTATTGATTCACCCAACTTTTTAAGATACATATCTTTTACGATTTTTAAATATATGTCGCTCTTATCATTAAACACCTCATTAGTCTTAAGTTCGTTTATTACACATCCAGTTCCCATATATTTATAATCTCCAAATGGAGATATGTTGTAAATATCTTCTGGCGTATATCCCTCATCTATTAAATGTCGGTTGTTATACATAAACTCACCTAATGTTGTAAATCTACCTGTTACAGTTCTATGTCTTTCTGGTTTTTGTAATTTCATATTATAGTATTATATTATATTACACTTCGATTTAAACAAATCACACCATCAATTACAAATATGAATCCTCTTTCTCTTTATAAACAATACTGTAATCAACTTCGCACGTTGTGCGAAAATAACATCTTCTCGTATAATAGATTATTTCAGGTAATTAATAACCCCGATGTGTGCGATTTATTATTTGACCCAACGAATGAAGTTTTGGTTTTATTACAAGACTCCAAAAACTCTGGAATTTCAAAACGTCGACTTAAAAAATATAATCTCATATGTCGTGTTAAAAATAACCCATCCTATTTTGAAATATGCGACATCATTCACAACATTAAGGAAGAACGCAAACAAATCGCAAAAAGGTTGGCGTTATATGACTTACCTACGCTTAATGACTCACTAATTAAATTAGGAGAAGAACTGTGTCCTTCAATCACACAGGCAAGAAAAAAATTAAAAACAATATATATAAATATATACGATTATGATGCCGGGGAATATGATAAACGAACCGACCTTACATCACTACGTTTAGATTTAAATAAAAACGAGGACAGACATTTTCCATTATATGTTGCAAAATCTGACAGAGAACTTACACCTTTGTTACAGCATAGTTGTTAGTGTGTTGCGGTTGTTTTTTGTTGTTGTTTTTTGTGGGTTTTTATTGTTGTTGTTTTTTTATTTCGATTTATTGTTTCGATTTATTATTTCGATTTATTATTTCGATTTATTATTTCGATTTATTATTTCGATTTATTATTTCGATTTATTATTTCGATTGATACTGTGTAATTTACAGAATACCGAATTAAATAATAATATAACTTTCAAATGTTGGTTATATTATTTAAATGCTTATTATCGTGTAGTGTATCATTAAAAAAAGCGTATTATAAGAACCGCAGAAATGAGTGACAAAATAAAGAACTGAGTGACATTTTTATCTCGATAAAAAAGTGGGTTTCCCCTTTATTCTTTTTTTATTCTTTTTTATTTATTTTATTTTTATTTCGTTTTTATTTTAAGTGTTTTTTGAGAGATAATGCGTTATCAATATATTCGACCAACGGGTCAAGACCTTTCTCCATCAAATCATACGATTGTGATTTATCATAACATCGCGAATCAAAATAATAATCGGCATATTCAACCATTAAGGATTTCAAACATTGTTTTTTTAAAACTGTTTGAAAATTACACCTGTTCATTATTATATAACATATCTTCGCGGTAAGAACACCGCTAAAATTAGTATTATTATCACAATAAAGGGATATTAAATCATACATTTCAATTGAAGGTAGCAGTTCATAATATATCCATTCTCGTTTTTCAGAATAAACCGAAATATATTCATACTCAATAAGCATATTTGGTTTATCAAACAAGTAATTACTTACGCATTCCTTACACATTTCGTTTAGTTCTTCAATTGTTGTTTTCATTTTTATTTTTTATATTCTATATTTGTATTAAAAGCATTTCAATTTTATTTAAATTATTTTAAAAAGGGTCTGTGCGCTAATACACCATCAATATAATCAACAAACATATCAATTAATTCGGGTCTATACCATTCGAAATATTTTACAACTAACCTTTTTAAATTATTACATTCGTTTCCGTTAATTTTACACTTTATATCAGTTATAACCGAATTATTAATCTCTATTGTATCTTCCCAAAACATTTCGATTAAATCGTTCATATTAATTGTATTTATATAATGATATATCCAATCACCTTTTGTCTTGATACACCGGTTGGTTTCATACTCTTCAAAATTCGTATACATCATATTTTCGGTTATGTATTTTAAGAATAATTCGTTTACTTCTTCAATGGTTTCTATCATTTTATACTCTCAATAAAAAAAAGGGTGGGTTTCCCCTTTTTTATTTTTTATTTTATTTTTATATTTTTTATATTGTTTTATTGTTTTGTTAAACTACTATTTAATCCTCTTCCTCGTAACTATCTTCGCTTTCTTCATCCGAATCTGCGTCATTAGACCCAAAGAATATAACATCATTGTTTGCGTTAATTTTAGCAACCAATTGTCTGTTATTATCATATAGTAAATTGTCGGGTGTTTTAAAATAAACTTCTCCGTCATAATCAAACTTTACTAAATTATTTGGTTCTACATCAGATGAACTCGTAGTTTGTTGGGGTTTTTCTTCTTGAGGAATCTCAATAGGTAAGTTAACCTTAGTTGTCTTCTTTTTTTTGTCATCTCCCTTTAATCTCGCTTTTTCTGCTTTGGTTTCTTCTGCTTTTCGTGCTTTTTCTGCTTTGGCTTCTTCGATCTTTCTTGCTTTTTCTGCTTTAACTTCTTCTGCTTTTCGTGCTTTTTCTGCTTTGGCTTCTTCGGTCTTGGATACTTTTGGAATTTTTGTTGCTTTTTCTTTCTTTTCTACTTTTAAAGGTGCTGGTTCGGATTCTTGTTTGGTTTCTTCTCTAATATCTGATGGTTCCACAGTGTTTAATGTAAGTGACGCGAATAAATTATTACATTCATCAACTTCAATTACTTTTTCTGGTTTTTGGGGTCTTCCTTTTTTACCGGAAACTGGTTTTGTCGGTTCTGGGTCAACAAAATGAATAGGGGCAATTGTTATATCGAAACGTTGTGCTTCCTGAATAACTGCTTCTTGAGTTAGACCCATTTTTTTCATAATTTTAGTGTAATGAATAGGTCCTTTTCCGTTTGGATCACGATAATCCATTATACCAACTTGACCTCTTTCCCAAACAGTTCCATAATCTGGTTTCCCATTAGAATTTTTTGAAGATTGACCGGCACAAGTTTTACAAAAATCGGAATCAGTTATTTTTTTTAACTCACACTGTGTATATAAACCATGATTGTTTTTTAAACCTAAACAGGTATCATCATTAATCACACCATTATATGGCAAAGGAAATGCCGGTTTTGATGCGGTGACCTTTGATTTTTTTAAAATAACAGTATTTGGCGTCGTTTTACGTCTTACAGACATTACAGGTGGTAACCCGGAGTTTTCCTCAGATTGAGTTGTTTCGATTTGTAATTGCGATGAGTTAAGACCTAGTTCACGAACTGCTTCCTCCCCATCGAAATTATACTTTTTACTACATTCCATTACAGACCTAACTGCTAAATCCATTGCTAGATTTGTAATTAAGGTGTTTAATGATTCGTTTAATAAGATTGAAGCGTTGAATGTTGACATTTTAGTTTACTTTTGTGTGTTTTATTTGTTATATTTCATACAAGTGTAAAAAGCATTTCAATTTTTTATTTTTCTCCTTTATTTTAAAAAAAATAATATGGGTAAGAATAATAAACATCATCATCGTCGTCGTATACATATAATGGGTTTACCGCATACGACCCCCCACCCCATCCTCCGGTCCATCCTCCATGACCTCCGCGACCCCATCCGCGACCCCATCCATGACCTCCGTGACCACCTCCGTGACCACCTCCATGACCTCCTCCTCCGTGACCACCGCCACCTCCGTGGTTTTCTCGCAATACACGAGGTCTAAAGACAAATACGGAAACAATAAATAAACAAAGTAAAACAACGACCATTGATTTTTTCATATAATAATTTAAAATATTAAAATTTATTTGACCGGTTTTTTATTACACCGTTTAATAAAAAATAGGGGTTTCCCCTTATTTTTTATTTTTTTCGAAGGTGTCTATAGACTCCATACTTCTGAAACATCAAATCCCCATTCGGATAATTTTGAAATATTATCTGGATGAAACCTTTCGGTTATTATTTCCGCGTTAAGTTCCAACGCAGACTCTTTTAAAAACGAGTAATTTATTTTAAATATGTTTGGATTTGTAGATAACATATTCCAATCTATTTTATCCGGGTTCTTTTCTAATAAATGAATAGCGTTTGGGTTACCCGATAATTTAGACCAATCTATTTTATTCGTGTTCTTTTCCAATAAATGGATTGCTTTTGGGTTACCAGATAAACAATCCCATTCGATTTTATCCTGGTGTTTTTCTAATATATATATTGCTTCAGGATTTGAAGATAATAAAACCCAATTGACCTGGTCGATGTGTCTTTCCAGTATTTTTAAAACGTTTTTGTTTCGATTCATCGATAAACAACTATAACTAAGTTGGGATTCGTTTTCCTCCATTAGTTTTTCAACGCCGGCACCTTCATTCATCGATAAATAAACCCAATCTATACGGTTCTTATTCTGTTCTAATAAACGAACGCCATACGGATTTTTTGCGAAATAAACCCAATCGATTTGTTCGGGGTTCTCTTCTAAGATTTTTATGGCGGATAAACTCTCATTTAAAGAAAGGAAACACCAATCCACTTTATCCATATTATTTTTAAATAATTCATAACCTTGAGGAAGTGCCGATAAATACTGCCAGTTGATTTTATCCGGGTTCTTTTTTAATAATTTTATCGTATTCGGTCCATCGTTTAATGAAAGGTTGTCCCAATTTATTTTATCCGGGTTCTTTTCGAGAAATCTTTCCGAACCAGAAAGTCCAGAAAAGTTAAACCAATCTATCTTATCTTCATTCTTTTCAAGAAAGCAAACAGCGTTTTTGTTATTTGATAAAATATCCCAATCTATTTTGGTGATATCTATCCAATCAAGTAAGTCTTCATACATTTGGTAAGTGTGCATTTTATTATTTTTATATTTGTTATTATATCTATTTCAAATACTTTAATTTCATTTTTTTTGGTTTACGGCGTGTTTTCCGGAAAGTAAATAAAGATAGTTTTAAAAATCTATTTTTATTTAATTATTTGGGGTTTTTATAAAAATCATATTGCGAGAGGTCGGTAAAATTATTAACGGTTTGGGACTGGAATTTCGGAATTTAGAACAACTCATATTTTTTACACCTGTTAACATTTAAAATGCCGATTATTTTGCGTTTATATGAATAATTAATCTATCGTCTTTAGCCCATTTACTATCTAAATGATAAACCTTATTAATTCGTCCTTGTAAAATATTTAACAGGTTTTCTTTATTTATTTTACCCCAATCTACATCGTAACCGGTTGATTTATCTAACCCAAATAATCTAAAATCATCAATAATAATAATAGCATCATTTATAAATAAATTATTTATATGTGTAATTTCTTCATCTAATGGACAATCTTTGGTAGATTGTCCAGTATCACCACAACTCCAATGACCATCTAAAAAAAATATACATTTATCAGTAATATGTGGTAATAATTTTTCAAACACGATCGCACTATCGCCATATATAAAGTCTATTTTATTACCCATATATTTATTTTTTGTATTAATGTAATGTATTTTACTAAATTCAATGGTATATAATTTATTGAAATATGGTTCTAAAGAAAAAATTGTATCGCCCATGTAAGTTCCAGTTTCAATAAAACACTTGTATTTTGTATAATCATCTTGTAATAAATTCAAAAAAAATTTATCAATGGAACCCATTATTATATACAATTTAATATTAAATATTAAATATATATACGCAACATAATTGGAATTTAAATGTGTAAAAATGGATAAAAATTTAAATTAATATCAGGTTTATTATACGAATTTGAAAAATCTAAATTATTAATAGGAAACGGTTGCGTATTCAATTCTGGAACCGAATTAAAATAATTTTTGTTTATATAAGTTAATTCAATAACATCAGGAATATTATTCAATACTGGTCCATGATTATTACCATGTGCGTGAACGATATAATGTGTTTTTGATAATTTTGCTAAACATGTCACCTTATCGTGATAATTACAACCCCATCCATTATTTGTAATTCCATGAAATTCTATTACAATTTGTTTAAATTTTTTTGTCAAAATTGTAAACTTGTAGTAATTCAAGATTGTTCATTATAACGCATAATTGTAATGTAGGTTGTAAATAAAACATCTTGCGCGCAGTTGGTTTAATGTAACTTGGTTGGATTCGAATTTTGGAATTTAAAGATACTCAATAGTTTTTTATAAATTTCTATATTTATTTATTTTCATTCTTTGGGGTTTTTAGAAAAAACATCTTGCGCGCGGACGATGAAAATATTAACATTTTATGTTAACAAATTCATAAGCAGTATTCGATACACCATATATGCCGTATATTAATGTTATAATTTCCGGATTATGTCATTTAAGGAGTTCCAAATTCCTCATTAAAATGTTAAGAATTTCATAAATCATACACACACAAAATATTATTATCTATAATCATAACAACCGCGCGAAAATATAAAATAATATTGTGACGATGATGAATTTATTAACATTTTTTAAAAAATTTATGAATTTCTTAACATTTTTAAACAAGGGTTTCCGGGATTCTATAAAAGATACTCAATAGTTTTTTATAAATTTCTATTTTTATTTATTTTTCATTCTTAGGGGTTTTTAGAAAAATTATCTTGCGCGCGGACAATGAAAATATTAACATTTTATGTGAAGAAATTCATAAGCAGTCGTAGATAAACCATATATGGTAATAATATACAGACATACAACCCCAAAATAACTATTTATGGAGTTCCGAAATTATCCTTAAAATGTTAAGAAATTCATAAATGAAACCCTGGGATTTATTCTTAGCAATACAAATAACAACCCCGCAAAAATATAAAATAATATTGTGACGATGATGAATTTATTAACATTTTTCCATAAATTTATGAATTTCTTAACATTTTTAAACAAGGGTTTCCGGGATTCTATAAAAGATACTCAATAGTTTTTTATAAATTTCTAATTTTATTTATTTTTCATTCTTAGGGGTTTTTAGAAAAATGAAGTTGCGCGCGGACAATGAAAATATTAACATTTTATGTGAAGAAATTCATAAGCAGTCGTAGATAAACCATATATGGTAATAATATACAGACATACAACCCCAAAATAACCATTTATGAAGTTCCGAAATTATCCTTAAAATGTTAAGAAATTCATAAATCATACACACACAAAATATTATTATCTATAATCATAACAACCGCGCGAAAATATAAAATAATATTATGACGATGATGAATTTATTAACATTTTTTAAAAAATTTATGAATTTCTTAACATTTTCGGAGAAGGGTTTCCGGAATTCTATAAAAGATACTCAATAGTTTTTTGGAAATTTCTAATTTTATTTATTTTCATTCTTAGGGGTTTTTAGAAAAATGAAGTTGCGCGCGCGGAAGGTCCAAAATTATCTTTTAAAGATGAAAACGGAGACACTCATATAACGTTATCAAATATCAGGTGTATTTATTTTATAATTACAAAATTAAGACAATTATGGAGTCCAAAATTATCTTTAGAATGTTAATAAATCAATAATTATTTTTCATAAATATATTATTATCATTTATCATAATATCCATACAAAATATAAAATAATAA
>Ga0209400_1001174_pt1 | contig 21846 bp, 34 predicted proteins | sample M_130807_EF_Meta_FD_187313 | JGI IMG/M metagenome (GOLD analysis project Ga0209400, IMG submission 187313) | Freshwater microbial communities from Lake Montjoie, Canada to study carbon cycling - M_130807_EF_MetaG (SPAdes) (version 2) | ecosystem: Environmental > Aquatic > Freshwater > Lake... | reverse complement strand
CGATGACCATGGTGGTGCTACGTGTCCTAAGTTTAACATTGTAGGACAGCAAGAAGTCTCTAACTTTGATGTAGCACAAAAGATTGCAAAGATTCTCGGTAAGGAATTAAAATATACTATGGTTGGTTACGACACACAACGTCCCGGACATGATTTCCGCTACGCACTCAGCGGTGAATATATGAAACGGCTGGGTTGGGAACCTAAGTATAGCTTTGACACTAGAATTGATCAAATGGTCTCTTGGACGTTAAAGAATGATCGCTGGTTAAAATTATGAATCACGTAACAGAAAATACACACTGTTTGGCCTGTGGGTCAGATGATATTCACACAGCATTAGATCTTGGCCAACAGCCATTGGCTAACAGTTACAGAGATTCGGCCGATGCAACCGAAGACCGTTATCCGTTGGCGGTAAGCCTTTGCCATGATTGTTTTCACTTACAATTAAATCACACAGTTGATCCGGCAATTATTTATAAAAACTATTTGTATGCTACCGGCACCAATCAAACCATACAGGACTATTGCAAATGGTTTGCTGATTTTTGTTTAGAGTCTTGTATCGGCGTTAGCAATGTGTTAGACATCGGCTGTAATGATGGAACACAACTTAACTATTTTAAAAAAGCAAGAAATCAACAGTTACAACCAATAAACACATATGGTATTGACCCTGCTGAAAATCTTTTTCTCCGTAGCAGTGCCAGTCATTCAGTGATTTGTGATTTCTTTGGACCTGCTGCTATTGAAAAATTAAAACAAGTCAACTACGACATTATCATAGCACAAAATGTCTGTGCCCATAATCCAGATCCGTACGAATTTATAACTTGTTGTGCTGAACTAATGACTGACAACACTGTGTTGTTTATTCAAACTAGTCAGGCTGACATGGTGTTACACAATGAGTTTGATACAATTTATCACGAGCACGTTAACTTCTTTAATGTTAACTCAATGAGCCGATTGGCTCAACGTGCAGGGTTAAATTTAGTTGATACAATTAAAACCCCCATACACGGCAACAGTTATATTTTTATTTTAAGCAAGGCCTCTGTTAATAAAAATCGTGTAAAGAATATCATTGACCTCGAAGCCGCATACGGCTTGTTGAACAAGGATACGTATACTCGCTGGGGATCCATAGTTAAGTCTAACATGGATCAATTGATTCAAGTTATTGATCAATATCGAGCAGATGGATATACCTTAGTGGGCTATGGTGCTTCGGCTAAAGGTAATACACTATTAAACTTTGGCAATATCCAATTGGATTTTATTATAGACGACAATCCACTCAAACAAGGAAAATTTACACCCGGTACCGGTTGCGCTATTTTCAGTGTTGATCACTTGAATAATTGTAACTCCGAGAATAAAATACTATTTATATCATTAGCATGGAACTTTTTTAAAGAAATAAAATCTAAAATTCAAAAGGCTAGAAATAATGATAATGATAGATTCCTTAGATATTCCCCAACAGTAGAGGTCACACAATGAAAAATTATCTAGTTAAAGGTTTACACCGTATTGTTAGTACCGAATGGTGGCCAGGCAGCGACCGGTCAACTGAAGAGACCATTGATGGTGATTTATACTACTACTATGAAAAAATGTCTCGGCTCAGCGAAGCCAGTTTCTTTCATTTCCTGCAAGGTGATTGGGAATTAATCCGACTAGAATCAACTGCCACAGATGTCAAGCATGTATTTCGTCAACAGTTTCGTGCCATATGGGATATTTGGTCCACAGAACCTTGTAACATTTATTATTGTGGCAGTGATGTGCAGGTATTAAAACCAGTTGAAGTATTTGGTCGATACCGACACTTCATGATGTTTAATTATACTGATCCTAAAACACTAGACGAACTGCCGCATTTTTTAAATGCCGACATACGTTATTTTCCAGCTGAAATGGATCGTGCCATGTTTGAAACTGCTCTTGGTAAATTGAGCAACTGCACTAAATGGAATGACGATCAAAAATTATATAATTATATGGTATGGGATCAAGGACTAACTCCAGAGCAGGTAATTGACCCTACTATGGCATATCAAGGTCATTGGTTACCCGGTAACGAAGAAGCTCAACAATTAACAGATACGTGGAACGGTTGCCGTATAGAAGATGCCAACATTGCTCACTGGCATGGAAGCCGGCATGCTCCATTGAAATTGCATTTGATGGAAAACATGAATAATGCACTAAAAATACCCGATGTTCCGGTAAATCCTAGACCGTCAAAAACTATAGATATCTCTCATTTGAAATGACAAGTATGGTAAAAAATTACTTGGTGTGTTCGGTTCGTCCTATATCAGAAAATTGGATGAATCAAGACAGCTCACAACTGCATTTGGACTATCAAGAAATGTATCGTTTAAGATTGGCCAGTTTTGAACACTTTGTAAAAGAACCATTTGAATCTGTGGTATGGACTGATCCTGCTACCAATAGCGATACTTGCACCTATCAAAATTGGTTAGATATCAAAGAATTATGGCACAAAGAACCTTGCAACATATTTTGGGCAGGGGCTGATACACTTATGATTCAGCCTACAGACTTGTTTTCTAACAGGTTCTCTCAATACCGATTGTTTAATTATACCGATCCAAAAAATTATAAAGATTTTGCACACTATTTCAATGATGATATACAATATTATCCGCACACCATGTCAGACAATGTATGGAAACTTGGAGAAGAATGGTTGACTCAACGAGAAACTCACCCAGACCGTAATTGGGGTTTTGACCAGTTAAGACACAATGCCATGTTCTGGAGTCAAGATATTCCAGACACAGACCGATGGCATCCAGAAATGGCCTATCAAGCAATGAAGGTAAGAACCATGGATCCAAATATAATAGGTCAGCACAATGTGTGGAATTCTTGGCCTATAGAGCGGGCTCATATACTACATTTTCATGGCAGTCGTGGTAGTCAAGCAGTAATAAACATTATGAGAGAAATTTGCAATCAACTTGGAATTAACATATGAAACAAATATTAGAAGACATTAAAAAATACATTGATGCCAAACACGCAAACAAGACCTGGGTAGCCGGCAAAGATTTTGTTAACTATGCGGGTCCGCATTTTGACTCCAATGAGTATGTAGCGGCTGCAGAAGCACTACTAAATGGTTGGCTTGTTATGGGCAACAAGAGCCTACGTTTTGAACAAAAATTCCCTCAAGAATTTGGCAAGACTCGCGGAGTGTTGACCAACTCGGGTAGCAGTGCAAATCTCTTGATGATGACAGCCATGAAAAGCAAACGTGGCTATAACTTTCCACCAGGTACCAAAGTATTGATGCCCATTGCCGGCTTTCCGACCACACTTAATCCAACTATACAAAATGGATTTACGCCAGTGTTCTGTGATATCGAAATTGATACCTTAAACATTGATCTAGATCAAGCAGAACAGATACTTGCCAACGATCCAGACATTAAAATTATCACGTTTGCACATGTGCTAGGTAATCCACCAAACATGGATCGTGTAATGGAACTGGTTGCTAAACACGATCTAATCTTGTTAGAAGATTGTTGTGACGGATTAGGTACCAATTATGATGGAAAGCCATTGGGTAGCTTTGGTCTAATGGCGTCGTGCAGTTTTTATCCAGCACATCATATGACCATGGGCGAAGGCGGCTTTGTGGCCATGAATGATCCACAGCAAGAAATTATTGTGCGTAGTCTACGTGAATGGGGACGTGGTTGCTATTGCGTAGGGCCCGAAGCCAACAAATTGAAATGTGGCACCTGCGGTAAAAGATTCAATGAGTGGATTCCTGAAATGCCCGATCAGATTTTTGATCACAAATATGTGTATGATGAAATTGGTTACAACCTAAAACCCATTGAATTACAAGCTGCCATGGGGCTTGAACAGATTAAGAAACTGCCTGAGATACATGCGTTGCGTCAACGCAACTACAATCTATTGTTTGCCATCTATGAAAAGTACGAACAGTTTTTTCACTTGCCACGTGCTAGAGACAAGGCCGACGTTAGCTGGTTTGCATTCCCATTGACCATCCGCGCGGATGCTCCGTTCTCTCGTATGGACATTGTTGACTATCTTGAAGAAAACTTGATACAGACACGCCCATACTTTGCAGGCAACATCATGTTGCAACCTGCATACAGTCATTTGATGAATCCTGCAGACGCTCGTGACAACTATCCTGTGGCCACATTCACTATGAAGAACACTTACTTCCATGGATGTAGCCCAGTTATTACTCCCGAACAGATTGCCTACATTGGAGAGAAAGTTGACGGATTTATGAGTTTATATCTATGAACGATGTTGAACAAAGAATCATTGATATTAGCTATAAAGAAAAGATTGGACATCTAAGTTCCAATCTTAATGCGGTCAACATCATTGAAGAAATTTACAAAAATCGACAACCCAACGAGCCGTTTATTTTAAGTTCAGGTCATGCGGCCTTGGCTTGGTATGTGGTATTGGAAAAATATCTAGGCAAGGATGCCGAACACCTGTTTCACAAACACGGAGTTCATCCACATAGAAATGTTGAAGACGGCTTGCCTTGTAGCTCTGGTAGTCTAGGCATGGGACTTACAGTGGCCTGTGGATATGCCCTAGCTGATCGAAGTCGTAGAGTTCATTGTTTAATCAGTGACGGCGAGTGTGGTGAAGGAAGCATATGGGAAGCACTGCGTTTTATCTACGAAGCTAAATTAGACAACCTAGAAGTATATGTAAACGTCAACGGCATGATTGCCTATGACTTTATTGACAAAGAATATATTATCAACCGTTTACGTGCTTTCTTACCACGTATCAATATACGTGAAACCGCACCACCCAACTGGCCGTTTGCCAAGGGCATACTCACGCATTACTATGTGTTAAAACCAGAAGATTTGGATCAACTATGAGAAATAGATTTGGTGAACTCATGGCCGACTCATTGGCCAAAGATACTAATGTATGGTTGCTATCGGGTGATCTTGGATTTGGTGTGCTTAACCGATCAAGAGAAATAGCACCTGACCGTGCTCTTAATGTAGGAGCCGCAGAACAACTTATGTTGGGCACAGCAGTAGGGCTTACCCATTGTGGCAAGATACCTGTGTGCTACAGCATTACTCCTTTTGTAATCTTCCGTCCATATGAATGGCTACGCAACTACCTAGATCATGAGCTGGCACCGGTCAAGTTAGTGGGTGTAGGCCGTGATCAGGACTATGGACATTTGGGATTTAGTCACTGGGCCGAAGATGCTGCTCGTGCTGTTGCGGTATTTCCTAATATCAAGATCTATCAGCCCAATAGTATAGCTGAACTAGAATCCATGTGGCCAGAGTTTTTATACAGCGATCAGCCGGCGTATTTAAATGTGAGAAGAACATGACCAATGAAGAATTGAATAAAATTATTGAGATTAGAACATCTGATCAGTTGCCAGACTTTGAGCCTATATTTTGGCCCATATATGATCGAGGTACGTGGTGGGCCATGCATGACTCGCCAGTGACTCTGGAGTTTTTAAAAACATTAATGGATCATATTCCTAATCGTAATATCATGATTCAGGCCGGCGGAAATTGTGGACAATATGTTCGAGAATATGCAAAGTGGTTTAACACAGTGTATACATTTGAACCAGATCCACTAAACTTTTTGTGCCTTACATTGAACAGCCCCAGAAATGTAATAAAGACTCAAGCATGCCTGGGTAAAGAAAAAATCTTTATAGAATTAGATGGACACGTTAGTGATGATGGCTTAGAAGCAGGTGGTATGCATGTGGGACAAAAAGGCAATATACCCACTGTGCGAGTCGATGACCTGAATCTGCCCGGATGCGATCTTATTCAGTTGGACATAGAAGGCTATGAGTATTTTGCGTTACAAGGTGCTGTTGATACCATTGAACGATATCACCCTGTGATCATAGTAGAGTGGTTTGATACATGGTCTGCTAGATACGGCGTCGATAAAACTACGTTTGACAAGTTTCTCAGTGATCGAGGCTATCAAGAAATTATGCACGAACATTCAGATACTGTTTACAAATACCAACCATGAAAACAGTATTAATCACTGGTGCCAATGGCTTTATTGGACACTACTTAGTGGAAGAATTTCTTAAGGATCATCGTGTGATCTGTGTGGTCCGTCCTGGATCTACCAACATGATTAGACTAGAAGAATTTGTCAATGACATTGAAATCATTGAACACGATATTAAAAATTCTTGCGCCAATCTTCCAAAAGCTGATATCGTATTACATGCAGGAGCCAATCCCAGCGCCGCTGACAGCTTGAGTAATCCCACTGCATCTGTCATGGACAATGTGTTGGGCACACTAAACTTGTTAGAACATGCCCGCCATACCGGTGTTGAACGATTTGTCTACTACAGTTCGGGAGAAGTATATGGTCCTGTGCCCATTGGTCAAGACAGCCTAGTGAGCGACGCCTACAACAGCAACAGTCCCTATGCGGCCAGCAAAGCGGCCGGTGAAGAACTGTGCCTGGCCTATGCCAATTCATTTGATGTTCCTGTGAGCATTATACACATCAACAACACCTTTGGTCCACGTTGCCAAAGCAATCGGTTACCTGTGATCATTATACGCAAATTACTCAACAACGAAACTTTAGACATACACGTGGGGCCCAGTGAATTGATTGGTGGGCGCCGTTGGTTCTATGCTGGAGATGTAGCCAGCCACACTCGATTTATATTAGAAATACAATCTGCCCGTTGTGAAAAATGGAACAGTGCTGGAGATAAATTTATCAATAATCTTGAATTTGCCCAACAGATTGCACAGATAATGGGTCGTAAATTGTCCTATCGATTGGTTCCAGTTGATCGCCCTGGGCACGACTTATGCTTTAGTGTTGATCCTAGCCGACTATACACGCTAGGTTGGCAAGCACCCGACTCCTACCAAGACCGCTTGACCAAAACGGTCAATTGGTATATCAACAACCCCAAATGGCTCACACGATAATTGACAAACAGCGGTAAACTACTGTATAATAATATTATGAACATAATGAAAGATATTTTTGCTAATATTATAAGATATCGTAAATGGGATCATAACGTTCCGTGCGGGTCTGGAAGTTCGATAGCCTACACCAAACAACTTAGAGAAACCTTACCGACTTTTTTAGTCAAACACGGAATACAAAGCATGGCAGATATTCCGTGCGGGGATTTTTCCTGGATGAGTCAGGTTGAATTCCCTGAAAACTTTTGTTACATCGGCGGTGATATTGTGAATTTTTTGATTAGAAAGAATCAAAGAAAGTGGCCGGACAAAGATTTTAGAGTGTTTGATCTAACACAAAACGCACTTCCGGATGTTGATTTATTATTTTGTCGTGATTGTTTATTTCATTTGTCAGACTCCGACATGGCCAAAGTATTTGACAATGTGCTATCAAGTAATGTAAAATACATAATGACTACTAGCTTTTTACCAGGCCATTTTGATAATCAAGATATCAATACAGGCGGGTTCCGACCAGTTAATTTAGAAGCAAAACCTTTTAATTTACCCAAACCAATCGACAGTTTGGATGATGGCCCTGTTGGTGAAGTAACCCGCAGGATGTGTTTATGGAACAAAGATGATGTGAGAAATGCATTTAAATGAAAAAAATATTTTACACGTGGCAGGATGTTGAGCGTCAAACGCAAGAAATTCTACGTCAACTACAACGTGATGCATGGAGGCCCGATTACGTAGTAGGTCTTACTCGTGGCGGGCTAGTGCCTGCATCACTTATTAGTCAATACTTAGAGGTTCCAATGGAATGTCTTAAAGTAAGTTTACGTGACAACAATAGCCAACCAGAAAGTAATCTATGGATGGCCGAGGATGCATTTGGATACCCTGTTTATGATGCTATGTGCTCCAGCAATGGTTGTAAAAACATTCTTATTGTAGACGATATTAATGATTCAGGTGCTACACTAAACTGGATCAAAAATGATTGGCCAAGTGGGTGTTTGCCCAACGACAAACGCTGGGATGACGTGTGGGGCAATAACGTTCGTGTTGCTACCCTGGTAGACAACGAAGCAAGTAAGAGTGAATTAAAAATTAGTTATTCAGCAGTTGATCTAAATAAAGCTGAAGAAGATGTGTGGATTGTTTTTCCTTGGGAGGATTGGTGGCGATGAAAATACATTATAAAAAACCCAATTTGTTAGATGAAATGAAACGGGCTATTGCTGAGAGTAAAGAACCCATTGATCATTTTGAACTAACTTCAGAAGAATTCAATCAATACTTCACTTTTTTTGATAAATCATTTCTTAAAGACAACAGTGTGCAATACATGTTCAGAAGCATTCCATTAAAGGTCAACAATGAGTAAATTAAAAATAGCAGAATTATTCTATTCGGTACAAGGTGAAGGACGCTACATGGGGGTACCATCGGTGTTCCTACGTGTGTTTGGATGCAACTTTAAATGTGCTGGCTTTGGCATGCCACGTGGCAAGTTGAGCACAGAAGCCGAAGAACTTGGTGAGGTCGCACACCTATATAACCGATATGAAGAACTACCATTAGTAAGCACGGGTTGCGACAGTTATGCCAGTTGGCATCCTAGTTTTAAAGACCTAAGTCCAATGCTTACAACTGATGCTATCGTAGAACGTATTATGGAAATACTTCCACACGGTGAATGGCGTGATGAACATTTGGTTATCACTGGTGGTGAGCCATTGCTGGGCTGGCAACGTGCTTATCCAGATCTGCTGGATCATCCCAAGATGCAGGGACTTAAAGAAATTACGTTCGAAACAAATGGTACTCAAGAGATATCCAAAGAGTTTGCTTCGTATTTGCATACCTGGGCACACCATCATGACAAAGACTTTTGGCGAGAGATTACATTCAGTGTCAGTGCCAAACTGCCATGCAGTGGTGAACGGTGGGAGGAAGCTATCCTACCTACGGTAGTTTGTGACTATGAAGAATATGGCACAGCATATTTGAAATTTGTTATTGCCACTGAACAAGACTTTGCTGATGCTGAATGTGCAATTGCTGCATATCGTACAGCAGGATTTACTGGACATGTGTATCTAATGCCAGTAGGTGGTGTAGAAACGGTATACGCTATGAACAATCGTAATGTAGCATTGTTGGCAATGAAACACGGACTAAGATATAGTGATCGATTACAGGTTCCACTGTTTAAAAACGAGTGGGGCACTTGATTGTGCCAATACCCGGAATGGATTGGACGGATGAGCCGTTTCGAGATCGTGCTGTGTGGCGTTTAAAATTCGTGTGGCGACCAAAGCGTAGCGCCATAACTGGTCGCCGGTTATGGTTATGCTATGTGTACGAAGGAATAGCAATGTGGACTGGACCCGGAGATACAGTGCTCGAGTTTAGATACCACGAAAGAATTGAACATTTAATATGGAATTTAAAAGGAAATTAAAATGACACAAAATCAAATTTTATTAGCAGTAGGTGTATGGTTAGTATTAATGGTTATTAGTTATAGCCACAGCGGTTGGCGTAATATGCGTGACTGCTACATGATGTGGTTTAAGAAAGAATACTGGACTGGTTACAATACAGTTGAATTTGTTAGTTGGTTGGCCAAAGCAATTATTATTATTCCGGGTTTGATCTTTGGTATTCAGATCTGGGAATTGTATTATCTAACCTTATTAACCAGCGTAACACTTATTTGGGCTAGCCGTAAAAAAGCATTACCTACATTAGTAGGATTTAATACTATGTGGGCTTGGTTGAGCCTAATGGTGTTAGCACAACACTGGATTTAAGGAATGCTATGACAAACTCTGCTACATCAGTACCTTTACAGGATCGTATTACCGATTGGATTCGAGACTATGCCCAACAAGCTGGCATAAAATCTCTAGTGGTGGGTATCAGTGGTGGTATTGACAGTGCTGTAGTCAGTGCGCTATGTGCTCGGACTGGTCTCAATACGTTTGCTGTGACCATGCCCATACGTCAACTTCCTGAATTACATGATCTCAGTATGCGCCAAGGTATTTGGTTAGCACAAAATTTTGACAATGTGCGTCATGATATTATTGATTTAACTAGTACCTTTGATGAGTTTGAACGTCGTCTGAGCACTTACAATAATTTATTAGGATTTGCCAACAGTCGTAGTCGCCTGCGTATGGTCACCTTGTATCAAATTGCTCAAAGCGTCGGCGGTATCGTAGTAGGCACAGGCAATAAAGTTGAAGACTTTGGTGTAGGATTTTATACCAAGTACGGCGATGGTGGTGTAGACATTAGTCCTATTGCTGACTGCTACAAAACAGAAGTGTGGCAAATGGGTCGTGAATTAGGAGTGCTACAAGACATTATCGATGCGGCCCCTACAGATGGCCTATGGGATGATGGACGCACAGATCAAGATCAATTAGGACTAAGCTATGCTGATTTAGAGCTGGCTATGCAACAAGACGAAGGCGGAATTTTAGTGAGAAATAGCCTGGAATTAGAACGCTTACAAAAATATCAAGCGATACGTGCCCGTAGCCTACACAAAATGAACCCAATTCCTGTGTTCAAGAAATCTTAATCACCGCCGAAAACACGGATAAATTATTGTATCATTTATCTTTAAGGACTCACATGAAAAAAATAGGATTTATTGGCATCGGCAAGCTGGGCTTGGACTGTGCAGAAGTATTTGCTGAAAAGCACGAAGTTCGTGGCTATGACATTCATCCACGTGTTAGCGACAGTGTAAAAGTATGCGACATTAGCGAAGTAGTAAATGAAAGCGAGTGGATTTTTATCGCGGTTCCTACTCCACACGCTGAAGGGTACGATGGATCAGTTCCGTCAAGTCATATGACTCCCAAGGACTTTGGGCATGATGCAGTTATTGATGCTATCAACAAGGTAAACCAATATGCCACTACACCTAAAAAAGTAGTGCTGATTTCTACAGTATTACCCGGAACAACCCGCAATAAGTTTGTTCCCTTGTTAGACAAAAAACATCAGTTTGTTTATAACCCTTATTTGATTGCCATGGGTTCAGTCAAGTGGGACATGGTCAATCCCGAAATGATTATGTTAGGTACCGAAGATGGCAATCTGACTGGAGTTGCTGGTGAACTAAGAGACTTGTATGAAACAATCATGCAGAATAATCCACGTTATGAAATTGGCACCTGGGACGAGTGCGAAGCTATTAAGATTTTCTACAACACATTTATTTCAGCCAAGGTAGGGCTTGTAAACATGATTCAAGACTTTGCTATGAAGATTGGTCACATTAACGTCGATGTGGTTACAAATGCTTTAGCAAGGTCGACCATGCGAATCATGGGTCCTAAATATATGACGGCAGGCATGGGTGATGCTGGTGCCTGCCATCCCCGTGATAACATTGCACTCCGTTGGTTAGCAGAAGAATACAATATTGGCTACGACCTGTTTGACACAGTGATGCATGCCAGAGAAATACAGGCCAAGAACTTGGCCCTGTTCCTAGTTGATCAAGCGCAACGACTTAGTTTACCAATTGTAATTCACGGCAAGGCTTACAAGCCTGACGTTGAATACTGTATTGGTAGTTACAGCACCTTGGTAGGATTCTATATTCGCGAAGCTGGCTTGCCTGTGGTCTACGTCGATCCATTGGCCGATGATCGCACTCATTGTTTAGATACCATTGATGGACCTGCGGTATTTTTATGGGCACACAATAGAAAAATCACATACGAATACACCGGTAACACACCCGATACACAACCCTATTGTGAAATACAGCCAGGCAGTGTCATAGTCGATCCATGGCGCAAGTTGCCATTTGACATGCCAGGCATTGCTGTGTTACACTACGGAAATACTAGAACCTAAGGAATCCAATGGGATTATTCGATCGCTTTAAAAAGAAGCCAGATGCAGTTACGCCTAAACCTGAGGCCAGGCCCAAGAAGGCGGAAAAAACTGCCAAGGAGTTGGCCACAGAAAAGGGCGAACCTTATGTGACTATTCTCAGCATGGAGGTTGATCCTGAGAATATGCAAAATGGTGCTTTTGAACTGGACTGGAACGATAAGTTTGTGGCCAATCTTGTTCGTGCTGGCTATCAAATGAATCCCAAGGACTCTGACAGTGACATTGTAGATCGTTGGTTCACTGCGGTATGTCGCAATATTGTGTTAGAAACATACGAACAATACCGAGCCATGGACCCAGAACGTGATCGGGTAGTTAAGTCGCGTAATATCGGTGACGGAAGATCGGAAGTATCATGATCCTAGCCATCGGCGACAGTAACTTATATCCGGCATGCACTGAGTCAGAGCAACCAGTGGACATTGACAACATGATTGTAGTATTCAGTCGGCAGTTTGCTGAATCATTCAGTTGTTGGGCTAAAAATGGTGCCAGCAACTACTGGATTGAAAATCATATAGATTATTTTTTAGCTGATGAACGATGGGAACCCAACACACTGTTATTCATTGGTTGGACCAGTTTTGAACGGGAAGAATGGCCTTGGTTATACAACAACATCAGTGTGTGTGGTGGTCCAGACTTTGGCATGCCAGAGCCAATGAAGGCTAGATTTAACGAATGGAAAACTACGCTGACCGGCGACTACTATCGTCGAATGACACAGTTCTGGCACGACAGAATACATGCCATGCATTTAAAGTTGCGCGAGCGTGGCGTACCACACCTGTTCTGGACTACCTATAACAACTTTGACACCATTACTGATCATCAAGACTGGCACGGAAGTTTTTATAAACCTTACGATCCCAACGGATGCATGGCCAAATATTTTGAATCAAACAATATATTAGCAAACGAAGGTGACCCATTTCACTATGGTGCTGCCGCTCAAGCAGCCTGGGGCACTGAATTAAGTCTCCATGCCCGAAAATTTGTTCTATGATTTTGTATGTCAATGGTGACAGCCACACTGCTGGCGCCGAAGCAGTAAATGCTCATGCATTTGCCGAAGACGACCCTAAATTATATTACCTAGGACGGCTGCCGCATCCAGAAAATCTTCAAGTTACCTGGGGTAAACTGTTAAGTCTTGCTCTTAACGCTGGGTTTCAATGCGAAGCTGAAAGTGCTAGTTCAAATGCTAGAATACTGAGAACTACCCGTGCTTGGCTTGCAGAACAAAAAAATAACTTACAAAATATTTTAGTCATTATTCAATGGAGCACCTGGGAACGTGAAGAATGGGAATACAACGGCGTCACCTATCAAGTCAACGGCAGTGGCATTGACCAAGTTCCGCCCGAAGCCGCTGAGCGATATCGCAATTATGTTATCGAGCTTGATTGGCGCCAAAAAGCACAAGAAGCACATGACACTATTTGGACATTTCATCAAGAACTTCTAGCTCAAAATATTCCTCATGTGTTCTTTAATGGTAATAATGATTTTGATTCAATTGGGGATCAACGAGATTGGGGATTAAATTACATCGGACCGTACGATCCAGCCAGCACATATCATGCTCAATTGCAAGCGGCAGGAATCGACACAGTTATGCCAGATTCATACCATTATGGGCGAGATGGACACGCTTGGTGGTTTAAATACTTACTTAAATATCTAATGTCAAATAAGTTTATATGATATTTAAAACTCGAGATATTAAAAGACATCTTAGTATTATTCATGATTTTGGTATTAAGAATTTGATTGTTAGTGGATGTAGCTTCACTTATAACGGCCATGATAATACAGCACTTGCTTGGCCTTACTTCCTTAGAGACCTTGGAGGGTTTGAGCAAGTATTGGATTGTTCTCTGCCCGGTGCAGGTAACAGCCACATATCAAATTCCTTAATTTGGGCGTTAGAAATGGATCAACCGGATCCATCAGACAGTTTGGTAATAGTGATGTGGAGTGGACATGATAGAGATGATTACATATTTCCTAAAGAAAATATAAACAACTATTCAACTCCATTTTACTATAGCAAAAATGTAATGTCGTCAATTCGTAATGCAGGCGATCTTCTACCAGAATCCAATAGAAATGGCATCGCGGATGAATTGAAAAAGTTATCAATGGCAAAAAGCAATGAATCAAGAGCCATTGAAAATTATCTTTATATTACAAAAACATATGAATATCTAAAATCTTTAAATTATAAGTTTATATTTTTAAATTTCATAAATCTCAAAGAGCCTGTTTGTGGAGAAGTAGGCGGAACTTATTCTTTCGATATAAGAAAACATTTACCAAAATCAGCACAAGAAAAATTAAATTTGATGATAACCAAAATTGATGACCCGTATCATTTTTCTGTCAGATATAATCTGTTAGATTCTGACAATTTCCATCCTGGCCATTACGGACATATAAGATGGACCAAAAAGATATTGATACCACATTTACAAACCGTATTTGGTTGACCATTAGTTAATTTTCTGCTATACTAGTAGTATGAAATATGTTCTTATTGACACGGCTAATATGTTCTTTCGTGCTAGACACGGTGCTTTTCGTGCCGCTGACACGTGGGAAAAAATTGGATTTGCCCTCCATGTGACCCTAATGAGTGCTAACAAAGTGGCTCGACGCTTTGAAGCCGATCATGTGGTGTTTGCACTGGAGGGGCGCAGTTGGCGCAAGGACTACTACAAACCCTATAAAAACAACCGTGCTGTAGCCCGTGCGGCGCTTACAGAAGCCCAAGCAGATGAAGACAAGATGTTTTGGGAAACATATGATAATCTGACTAAATACTTGAGTGAAAGGACCAACTGTAGTGTATTACGTTGTCCAACCGCTGAAGGCGACGATATCATAGCTCGCTGGATTGCACTACACCCACAAGATGAACACATTGTTATCAGTAGCGATACCGACTTTGTTCAATTAATAGCACCCAATGTCACGCAATACAACGGTATCACAGACGAACTAATTACCATAGAAGGAATTTTTGATGCTAAAGGTAAACTGGTTATTGATAAAAAAACCAAAGAAGCCAAAACAATACCCGATCCGGAGTGGTTACTTTTTGAAAAGTGTATGCGAGGAGACAGCTCAGACAATGTGTTTTCGGCTTATCCAGGTGTTCGAACTAAAGGAACAAAAAATAAAGTTGGTCTCCAAGAGGCGTTTGAAGATCGCAAGACTCGAGGATATAATTGGAACAACATGATGCTGCAACGCTGGTCAGATCCGGATGGCGTAGAACATCGAGTGTTAGATGATTATGAACGCAATCGAGAACTGATCGATCTAACAGCACAACCTCAAGCAATCAAGGATACTGTAGATGCTGCCATACGTGAGCAGATCAGTCACAAAGACATTGGTCAAGTAGGTGTGCGATTCATGCAGTTTTGTGGCAAATACGAATTGAACAAGTGCAGTGAAAGTGCGGACAGTTTCGGCCGGTGGATGAACGAAACATATAAAGGAGTTTTAAATGACATTGATAGCTAAACCTGTAGTAGATAAACAATTTTGGATCTTACAAGAAAATAATCAAAAGGTCGGAAACATCGAAGCCTGCGCTGGTGGTTACCAAGTAAAGATCAATAATCAAATTGCTCAATACAAAACCATAAAGATAGCGGCCCGAACTGCCAACATTAAATTTGAACCGGCAGTGACCATTACTAAACCAAAAACAACAGTGGATCATGTGCATGGATATCCGGTGGCGGGCCGAGTATACAATCCTATGTGGGACGTCTCTCAACAATTACCTGTATACACTAAGACAAACAAAAGTAAAAGTTGGTTTAGTGCTGGTTGGTATAATGTTCGTAAAGGTCGCCATTGGCGCACAGTATTGGCACCAAAATTAATTGTGTTGCAAAGATATCCATACCAGGGCCCATATTATTCAGAACAAGACGCTCATGACAATTCATCTAAGTAAGTTCATTGAGCGAGTTCAAGGTCAGCAAGCTCGTGGCGCTCGAGATTTTATTATGAGCCTTAAAGATGCACAGGATCTACACGCTGATATCTCTCGACTACTACTAGAACTTCAGGCTTTACGTGAACATACAGTCGCAACCCTACAAAAAGATACAGAAACAATTACGGTAAAAATGGACGGCGGAACATTCTAAAACTACTTATATTTCTAGATAAATAAAATATAGGAGTTTAATGATATGAGTCGCCCAAAGCCCAATGTATTAATCGAGCACACAAACAAGGCTACCTATAAGAGTGAACAGGTTTTGGCGTCAGAAGGCGTGTGGGCAGTATTTTATGATGCTAAACCTATCAATTTAAAAACGTCAAACATGTTGGTTCAGTATCCAGGTCCAAAATACAAAAAGGTTTCATTCAGCAATCCCGGTCATGCCAAAAACTTGGCTCGAAAACTTAACACACAATTTAAAACTGAAAAGTTCACAGTGGTCTTATTAACCGCAGGCAATCAGATTTATCCATGAATTTTTTAATACTTGGTTGTAGTTGGGGGGTTCCTAACTATGATGAATTGCTAGGAGATCCGCCAGAAACTCATACCGAGTATCTATTAAAAGCCAAAGGACATAACGTTATTAATTGTGCCGCAAACGGGGCTAGTAATTTACAGTCTCTTGACAGGGCAATATTATATCTTGCTGGAAAAAAAATTAGACATCCGGCATTTCCAGCAATCGATACTAGAATACAACTTGAGGACCTTGACATAAAAATTGATTGGGTTATCTGGTTTCAGACTGAATTTATTAGAGATGACAGATCTGTTTTACCAAGTAAAACTTTAATAAAAGATATTGCACAATTAACTTATAGTCGTTATCAAAGGTTCTTTAAAAAATTTAAATCAAAAATGGCCATTATTGGCGCTAATTCAGACTTGCACCCATGTTATAAAGAATATATCAATCCAGAGTTTGTTATTAAAAGTTGGAGCTCAATGATACTCAATCAAGAACCAATGGAATTTGATATCAACGATCCTGAGTTAGAATTTAAATTTATCGATAACGAATTACGATTGCAAGATTTAAAAAGTAACAGTATACTTTTCCCAGATAAAAGTCACCCTGGGGCAATTGCCCATGCCGACTTAGTAGAAAAATTACTAGAATGCGTGACAAAAGAAAACTTACAGAAGATTTAGTTGCACTGTTATCTGATGAACAACGTGTCAGCGTAGAAAGTGCTATGGGTGCTTGGTGGTTTAATTTACGACGCAATGGTGGTATGAGATTGACCAGTACCGGTTATTCGTCTTTGGCCGATATGCTTGATCTGGAACACTACGCATACAGCATTAATGATCCACACATCTTTGACAAACAATTGATTCTAAAATTAGACCGTAAAATGCAAATGCCTTACTATATTCATACTGTCAAAGGCATACCCAAAAAGATTATGTTCTTTGGTAGTCAGGAAGCAGTCATGGTGAACCTATACGGAAATCTGTCGCAATTCCTTGACAACTATCGTACTTGATGTTACACTATATGTCTGGGCCTATAGCTCAGTTGGTTAGAGCAGGGGTCTCATAAACCCTTGGTCCCTGGTTCAAATCCAGGTGGGCCCACCAAACATGCTAAATAGTATGACCGTACGAGGCAATCTCGAGGTTGACAGCAAGGTTGTAAAAGGTTACAATTAGCACTCATGTTTAATTTAAAAGGAAGTAGTATATTATGGTAGTAGGTAAAGTAAAATGGTTTAATGATGCAAAAGGTTTTGGATTCATTACTCCAGATGATGGTGGAGAAGATGTATTTGCACATTTTTCAGCAATTAATATTAATGGATTTAAAACATTAAAAGAAAATCAAGTGGTAAAATTTGATTTGGTTCAAGGACCAAAAGGCAAGCAGGCATCAAACATTGTACCTGCATAAGTAATATTATTATAAAAAGGAGTTTTTATGTCACTATTGGCCACACAATCATTCGTTGCAAATGCAAAATCCACAGTAGTTATGGATCGCCCGTTCACTGAAGATGAATTGACTTCAGTATCGATTATTAAACAAAATGCGATTGCTGCAGGGGAACAAGCTTCAGCATATACACAGACTATTGATGCAGGAACTTATACTAGCGTATCATATTATAGTAATATCGCCACAGCAAATGCTGTTGTAGCAGCCTATTTGGCATTTGTTCCAGCACCAATCAGTGCTGTTGCAGAAGCAGTATAAGTAGTCGGTAAAGAATTGTTGTAATTCCTTCAAAGAGAAGGCAGCTCGGACGGGGGTTCGATTCCCCCCGGGTCCACCATAAAGCATATTGCATAAAACCGACTCAAGCATTCGAGTACAGGCAACCCAATGTGTTTTATAATGGGCCCGACCGGTTTCGACGGGGTGAGATATTGGCGACGGCAACACGGTAGGCGATGACCGTAAATCAAGCAAATCTAGTAAATGCAAACGCATCTACAGGCGAAGTAACTGTAAGTGGTAAGAACATCAAGTTCTCTGCTCGCACAGTGAAAGCCGAATCTTTCGCAGTTTAATCACCGCGATAGGGTAGGAAATACCTCGTAACAGAAACAACCAGCCCGCTTCGGCGGGCTTTTTTAATTTGTATAAATAAATGATATCAGGAGTATAGCATGAGCACCGATTTTTTTAAAAAATACATTAATATCATCAAGGAAGCAGAACAACCGCAAGTTCAACTTGATGAAGATAGTCCTTATAGCAAAAAGCAAATTAACTGGGTTATAAAATACAACATGCATGACAAGTTTAAGGGCAAGGGCCGAGTCTTTAATGTAGATTCCACTGCCAGAAAGGTACGTTGGAAACAACCTCTTAACTATGATGTAATCGAATTTGAGAAGGCCGGCTTGGACATATGGGACCGGAAATTTCGTCAAGCAGTCACTAACGCAGTCTTGGCCCAAATGCCTCCTGCCCCAAAGTACGACAACTAATTTTCACAAACACCAAAAACCCGCTTCGGCGGGTTTCTTTTTGACCACGTAAAAATTACTATCTATTAGTAAAACTACTAAATAATATGTTGGACAATCGTCCACATTCTTATAAGGAAAAACTAATGAAGAAAATTTTAGCAATCTTGGCCGTGGCCATCTCTGGTACTGCATTTGCAGCCGACAGTGTCACTGTCGAAAGTCAGCGTATCAACAATGCAGGCGCTGCAGCTCAACAGCAATATGTGTTGGGAGTAAAGAAGGAATTCAGCGGTTTCGCTGGTGACTTGGCATTCTCTAACGCACAAACAGAAGGCACCAATGCCTTGAGCACTCGTCTCGAAGCAGGCGCCACAGTGGCTGGTCCAGTTGGATTGTATGTTCGTGCCGCAACAGGTCAAAAGTATAGTAATACTGCTGACTTCTCATACTACTCTGTTGAGCCAGGTATTGCAGCCGCAGTGCCAGGTGTTGCAGGTTTAACTGCCAAAGTTGGTTACCGTTGGAGAAGTGCGTATGATAGCGCAAACAACGACCAAACACACACAGCCCGTTACTCATTGGCTTATGCTTTGAGCAAGAACGACACTGTTGCTGTTAAGTATGACCGTGTTCAAGGTGACAGCAACCAAAAGGTTGTTGCAGTAGCATACACACGCGGTTTTTAATCAGAAACTTCTATGTAAAGTAAAAGGCACTCAGGTGCCTTTTTTAATGATTAGCAGAATGGCAAAATTAATAGTATGCGGGTGTAGTTTAAGTTCCGACAGCGTTGACCTTCCGGGAACAGGTTACGGACATCAAACAGCACGGCTTCTAGGATGGGACGTAGAAATACTAGCACGGCCAGGATGTAGCAATGGTGGTATCCGTATACAAATTGATGAAGCATTGCGGCAACAGCCTGATTTTGTTATTGTGGCACCGACTTTTTCGGACCGAATGGAAATTCCTGCCAAGCCATTTAATTACAGTAAACACCACGGTCTTAACAATATCAATTATGGCAATAATCCATACAGGATGATTTGTGAACCAATTGTAACTTTGATTGAAAATACTGACCATCCAACTCGCTATAACAAGCTGGATGACTATACAGAATCAGCTCTGCAACAATATATCAATCATATATATGACCACAAATGGAAACAGCAACAAGACGAATGGATAATACGCGATGGTATCATGCAATTGTTTTATTTTAAAATACCGTTTTTAGTCATTGCTGGACCCCTTTGGCATGTTGGGAATATACGTAACAAAATACCAAAAGTAGTAAACAACAATAGTTTGACTCTTGACTATAAAGAGACCCCGACTTATGCAATACACGAATGGCCGTTTGAAGGAGTAGATCCGGGATATCACGGTAGCCCGGCCAGTCAGGAATATCTAGCAGAAATCTACGCCAAAAAGATACGCAAGTGCATGTCATGAATATTTTGGCAATATACCAGTTGACAGATCATAAATAAACCCGTATAATACTTACTATGATGATCGATAACTTACATCTCTCTTTAGCAAATAACCCAATAATTGGACAAGCCGATTTATGGGTCTATGGCTGTGAAGATCGTAGAGTGGGTTTTGAATAGCAGTAAGTTTTAACTTTTATTCAACAACCCCGAAACTAAACAGTCCGGGGTTTTTTTATTGAGAGAAGAATATGGAAAACAAAACGCAAGATAAAATTTTCTTAGCACCCGAAGAGCGTGTGGCCTTAATTGAACGCAAGCTCGAACGTGCCCGGGTGCAAGTTGATGCAATGATAGCTCAAATGGAAGCAGTAAAAAAAGTAAAGAACAATGAACAAACTAATTCGTGATGGTAAGGTGGCAGTGTTGGTATCACCAGGTTATGGTGCTGGATGGTATACATGGCACCGCAACGAGGAATTGTTGTATGATCCCAGTATCGTGGAGTGGATAGAACAAGGTGATTTAGATAAAATAAACACTTATCTAGAATTAAAATACCCCAATGATACCAGTTTAGGTTTAAGCGACTTGGAGGTACACTGGGTGCCAATCGGAGACAAGTTTCGCATTAGTGAATACGATGGTGCAGAGAACCTAGTGTTAGAATCACAAGAATGTTGGTTAACTGCCTGATCGTAATACCAAAGTATTACAAACAATTTGGTTGACCCAGAATAGCCATTCGGCTATAATAGGTGTAATAGTTAGAAGAAAGGAGGGCAAGATGCCTAGTGTATTTTTAGTAAGCGACACGCATTTTGGACATACTGGCGTCTGCCGCTTCACCCGTAATGACGGAGTTACAAAATTGCGTCCGTGGGACAGTCCTGATGAAATGGACGAAGCCATGGTCAAGGCCTGGAACGAACGGGTAAAGCCCACTGACAAGGTCTACCATTTGGGAGATGTTGTTATCAATCGTAAGGCCTTGGGTATTATGCATAGATTGAACGGTGATAAGGTGTTGATCCGTGGTAATCATGACATATTCAAAGATGCCGACTATCGTGAACATTTTCGTGAACTTCGTGCATACCATGTGATGAACGGAATGATCTTGAGTCATATTCCTGTTCACGCAGAAAGTCTTGGTCGTTTTGGTGTCAACATTCACGGACACTTGCATGCCAACCGTGTTAAGAAGGCACGTGGTGTTGATGCTAGAACCGGTGAAGTTTTATATAGTGATGAGAACGACGTTCGTTATCATTGCGTCTGTGTAGAGCAAACTGATTTTGCACCCATCTTGTTTGAAGACGTTATCAAACGCATTGAAGAAGAAGGTGGTGAAGTAGGTTTTAGGAACGGAAATGGTCCTACAATGTAATTTTTGTATCCCTGATGTAATGGCAGCATAGCGGTCTCCAAAACCGTTCGTCGGAGTTCGAGTCTCTGGGGGTATGCCAAAAATAGTTTGACAAGATATAGGAGTTAGTGTAAAATA
>Ga0209400_1001173_pt1 | contig 21846 bp, 19 predicted proteins | sample M_130807_EF_Meta_FD_187313 | JGI IMG/M metagenome (GOLD analysis project Ga0209400, IMG submission 187313) | Freshwater microbial communities from Lake Montjoie, Canada to study carbon cycling - M_130807_EF_MetaG (SPAdes) (version 2) | ecosystem: Environmental > Aquatic > Freshwater > Lake... | reverse complement strand
ATCTTCCGCCGGGCGCTCGAACTCCTGCGCACCGGCACCATGCCCCCGGAGCCGAGCATCAACGAGAAGCTCGACTGCATCGCGCGGCACGTCCAGTTGCTGGAGCGTTACCACTCGCTGCAGCACGTCCTCCACTGCATGCGCAGCCGCATCAGCTGGTACGGCAAGTCCATGGGACACGTGAAGGGCCTCAAGGAGTCGATCCGCACGGCCACCGACGTCGCCACCATGCTGGCGGCGATCGACGAATGGCGGTGCGCGGAGGGGGCGCTGGTGTCACGAATTCCCGACAGTGAGTGGATAACCCGGGCAGCGCGATAAAGCCTGCATAGACACCCCGGAGAGGGCCACCCCGGGCCCATGGCTCGTTGCGCAGCTAAGCCGGAAGAAGGCAGAATTCACGGATCACCGGCGGCGGTCGAAAGAATTGCTTGCCTCGACGTAAATCCGGTCTATGTTCGCCTGCCGTCAATGTTTTCCCCGACGGCATCGGTACAGGGATAAAGGTCCAGGAACAACTCGAAGATCGGTATCGGCCCGAGGGAAAGGGTCGAACCGTGTCCCCTGAAGGAGGTGGGCACATGGTTTCTGTGAAGTTTTGGTCGGTAAATCTCGTTGCAGCCGCTGCTGCGCTTGGTCTGGGGGCAACCGCTTCCGCGAACGTGGTCACGCTCTCCCAGACGTTCTTCAACTCGTCGAGCTCGACGCGAACCTACACGTACTACCAGTACGCGACCGTCGCAGGCGGCTCCGGTGCTTCGGTCATGAGTGGGTCCGTCACGGCCACCGTGTCCGATCTCAACGGCAATGGTGCGGTGCTCAGCGCGGTCGGCAGCCTGCCGATCTACACGGCGACCGTCAATGACGTCGCGATGCGCACGCTGTGGCAGCCGTTCTCGAATTTCAACGTCGGGCAGTTCCTGAGCCAGTCGACCACCCCCGGTGCCTTCGCCAACGAAGTGATCCCCGGCGGTTCGACGTCTTCGGATGCGCTGCTCGGCATCGTCCTCAAGTTCACGCTCAGCGCCGGAGACACCGTCTCCTTCGCCTCCACCTTCACGGTCAGCAACGTGCCAGGTCCTGGCGCAATGGCCCTGTTGGCGGTGTCCGGAGCAGCCGGGGCTGGTCGGCGCCGCAAGCGCTGATCGGCCACCGGATGGTTCGAGGACGTCGGTCGGTGCTGGTCTGGATGGTTTGGTCGGACTGATCGACCAGGGAAAACGGCAGTTGGGGCAACGTTGCTTGCCTCGGACTCCCGCGCAATGAACAGTCCCAGGGTGTTGTTTGGGAATGAGGCATTGTCAAGGGAAAGGTCCGAGATGCAGTTTTGCCTCGCTTCAATCGTCGCCGGAGTGATCGCGGGTTCCGCGTTCGCCGGCATCCCCTCCATGCAGATCTCCGTGAGTTCGAGCGGCGGTTCCTTCGGGACCGCTTCGCCGGTCGGTTCGCCCAACGGCAACCCCGACCAGTACAGCTACACGGCCAACATCACCCAGCCTGGCTTCATCTCGAACTTCAGCCTGATTGCCGCCGACACGTCGGTGGCCGGGCGTGAGGTGCTCGGTGGGTCGATCCAGCTGATCAACACGTCCGCGAACGTCCAGACGTTCACCATCGACATCGCGGCCAGCACGCTGGCGCAGGGCACGAGCAGCCTCACCGGCGGCTCGGTCAGCGGCGTGCTCACGGGCAGCTCCGACGGCGGCCTGTTTGCGTCCGCGGGCAGCTCCATCTGGTCGGCCTACATCCAGACGGGTGCCAACAAGACGACCATTGCGTCGCTCCTGGCAGCGCCGTACTCGGTGACCACGCTGCCGGACCTGGTGTCGTCGATTCCCGGCGAGGCCTTCGGTACCCCGATCCCCAGCCAGCCGTCGATCGCCATGGGCGACGCGGCAGGCATCCGCATGGTGTTCCAGCTGGGTGCAGGCGACCAGGTCGACCTCTCCACCGTCTTCGTCATTCAGGCGGTTCCGGCACCCGGTGCCGTGGCCGGACTGGCGCTCGTCGGCGCGGGCATGCGCCGCCGTCGCCGGGACTGATTCGCTGCACAACCCCAGTCAACGTCTCCGCCGACGCAGCTCCTCCTTGCTGCGTCGGCGGGTCATTTCATGCCGGGTTTCGATGGGTTACTTGAGGTCCTTCGCGTTCGGCAGCTCGTCGAGCTTGCCGATGCCGAACTGCTTGAGGAACTCGGTGGTGGTGCCGTAGAGCATGGGGCGGCCCACCTCGTCCGCGCGGCCCACGATCTTCACCAGCCGCCGCTCCATCAAGCTTCGCAGCACCTCGCCGCAGGCGACGCCGCGGATCGATTCCAGGTCGGCGCGCAGGATCGGCTGACGGTACGCCACGATGGCCAGCGCCTCGAGCGCGGCCTGCGTGAGCCGGCCCTGCTCGCGCACGCCCTTGAGGCGCGCGACGATGGGACCGAACGCGGGGAGCGTCATCACCTGGCGGCCGCCGGCCACGCTCTCGATGCGGAACGTGCGGGCATCGGCCTGGTAGCGGGCGTTGAGCGCGTCGATCGCCTCGCGCACCTGCGCGGCGGCGCGCTTCTGCTGCGGGGTCTCCTCGACGGGAGCTTCCTCGGCGGCGGGCGTCGCCTCGCCTTCCGTGGTCTCGGCCTTCTTGCGGCGACGACGGACCGGCGCGGCGTCGATGATCCCGAGGAGCTCCGCGATGCGCGATTCCGACATCGGGCGGTCGGCGACCATCAGCACCGCCTCCACGCGCTGCTCGAGCGGCAGGTCCGCGCAGGGCACGGCCTGTTCCGCCGATTCGGCCATCACAGCAAAGGTCGAGGGCGCAGGGGTGCTGGTCTGTGTCATGGGCGTAGTGTGCCAAAAAACGCGGCAAAACGCGAGTGGAGGGGCGGTTCGGCCCGGTCCGCGCCACGGCTCACTTGCGCGTCAGCTGCGCGGCGGCGATCTTGGCGCGCGCCAGGCGCTGTGCGCGCTCGAGGGCGGCACGCTGGTCCAGGCTCATGGTGCCCTCGCCACCGGCAAGGACCTTGGCGTTCGCGTCGGCCAGCTCGCGCTCGGCGGCGGCGGCGTCGATGCCCGAACCTTCCATTGCCTTCTCGGTGAGGAGGGTGAGGCGCTTGCCGTCCATCTGCGCGAAGCCGCCATCGAGGACGAAGACCCGCGATGCGCCGCCCTCGGACTGCACGGTGACGACACCGGTGCCGAGCTTGGTCAGGAACGCCGAGGCTCCCGTCGCCACGCCCTGCTGGCCGTCCCACGCTTCGAAGCTCGCGTAGGTGGCGGGGGTGTCGAGGACGGCGTCGGACGGCGTGACGATGGCGCAGGTGAAGGACATTCGGGTTGCCTCGTTGGTGCGGCGGTGGCCGCAGGATTGAGGCGGAAATCGTAGCGGAAACCCCGCGCCTGGAAGTGGCCGCGCCCGCATGCCGGGCCAGATGCGCGGTACCGAATCCGCCGGGCGGATTATTGCCCCGGAAGGAGGCCCGCGCGCCGCGCGAGCTCGGAGTTGCGGAACGCCGGCTCTTCCGTGACCTCGCGCTCGATCACCGGCGCAAGCCACGCGGGGATGTCGAGGTGCGCGTCGGCGGTCGGCAGCTCGCACTCGGCGAGCACCACCGGGATGTCGAGGAAGCGGTCCACCTCCCAGACGCGATCCCCCACGGCGATGCGCGTGCGCACCTTGCGCAGGCGCCGACCGGCGGTCCGCGGCCACTCGCGCTCGAAGGATGCGGCGTCGATGGTGCGCTCCGTCTCCTCGCGCACGAGGCCGAGCCCGCGCTTGATGGTGTGGATGTGCTCGACGCCGCCATCCGGATGCGTGATGCGGCGAAGGCGGCCTTCGAGCTGCGTGGGATCGGTGCCATCGAGCGGCGGCAGGTAGCCCTGGTCGATCTGCCAGACCTCGCCGGCCGGCATGTCCGGCGGCAGCGCCCGGAGCAGGAAGACGCGCTCGATCTCAGCGGCCACGCGCCGCTCCGGCCGGCGCGGACGGCGCCATGCGGTCGGCCCACTGCGCCAGGAGATGCGCCGAGGCATGCTTCAGGCTGACGTTGGTGCGGACCATGCGCTCGAACTCGGCGAGCGCCTCGCTTGCACCGAGCCAGCGCTCGAGCGTTGCCGGGTCGCCGGCCGCCGCGGCCAGCCCACGGCGGATGCGCAGGCCAAGCACCTGCGCCAGGAACCGCACGGCCAGGCGGTTGGCAGCTTCCTTGGAAGCGCCGTCGTCTGCATCCACCACGCCCTTGGCAAAGGTGTCTGCGATCTCCGCGAGCCGGTCGCCGAGGTTCGGCGGGAATCGGCCGGCTTCCAGCGCGTCGAAGAGCGGCGAGAGCTCCGCGTCCCACGCGGCGATGCCGTGCTCCGCGGCGCGCACGGCCATGCCGGGCGAGCCTTCCGCGAACGCGGCGACGAACGCGCGGTCCTGCTGCGGGACGTCCGGGCCCTGTGCTTCCCACCATGCGCGCATGGCATCGGCATCGAGCGGCCCGAAGGCGATGCGCTGGCAGCGGCTGCGGATGGTGGGAAGCAGGCGTTCCTCGTGCTGCGTCACCAGGATGATGACGGTGCCGGGCGGCGGCTCCTCCAGCGTCTTCAGCATGGCATTCTGCCCGGAATCGTCCAGGAGCTCCGCCTCGTCGATGATGAAGACCTTGCCGTGGCCCAGCGCCGCGGTTCGGAACACGGCGCTCTCCTGGTGGCGGCCGTCGCCCATGATGCCACCGAGCATGCGCTCGCGCAGGAGGTCGAGCGGGATGTTCATCTGCTTGCGGTCGCGGAGCTCGCGGCTCTCGCTGACGGCGGCCAGTTCCTTGCGGATGACGTGGAAGTCGGGGTGCGTGCCGGCGTCCACCAGGCGCGAGACGCGCGTTCCGCGCGGGGCACGGCATGCGGCGCGGTCCGCGGCAGTGGCTTCCGGGTCGAGCAGGATGCGCGCGAATTCCTCGGCCGTGCGGAACTTCCCCACGCCGAGCGGGCCGTGGAAGATCCAGGCGTGGTGCACGTGCCCGCCAGCCAATGCACGCCCGAGCGCCTTGAGGGCGCGGGCTTGGCCAAGGATCGGTGTGTGCGCTGCCGTCACCGGGCGCAAGTGTAGGGCGCGCCGCGCCGGGTCACGGCCCCACCCAGACGCCGTTCACCTGGCGGTAGCGCGGCACGCGCGCCACGCTCCCGGTGAGCGTCCGGCTGGCGATGGTGGTGCCCGCCGAGTTCACCTCGAAGAGCGTGCCCGAGGAGGTGAGCGTGATGAGCGTGGTGTTGTCGCGTGTGCGGAATGCACCGCACTGCGTGGGTCCGCCGTAGAACGCACCCGCGACGCCCACGCTCCACGTGGGGACGCTCGGGCCGATGGCGCCGGATGCCGGCAGCACATATCCGCCGGCGGAATCGCGCGGTGGGGCGAGCTCCACCACCTGCGACCAGTCGTTGGTGTTGCCGGTGCGGTCGCCGTTGTTGAACACCATGATGTTGTGCTCGCCGGGCAGGCCATCGGGGATCCACGTGGCGGAATGGCAGACGTAGAACGTGCGGTCCGCGGCGATTCCACGGCGGCAGGCCAGCGGGTTGCCCCAGCGATAGAGGAGGTCTCCGCCGTGACCACGCGCGCCGCCCGCGTGCGAAGCCGCCTGAGCGGTGGTGGTGGAATGATCGATTACCCAGAGCTCCGACCACGAGCGCGAGCTCACGACGATCTCGTCGCGCACCGGGTCGTAGTCGATGGAGTTCATGTGGATCCAGTCGACGGGCGATGCCGCCGGGCTGTAGTTGGCGTCGATGAGTTCCGGATGGTCGGCCACCACGCCGTAGTTGGCGGAGGTGGGCGCCACGTCCTGCACCAGGTGGTCCCAGGCCTTCCACTGCCAGACGATGTCGTAGGTGGACGAGCCGGTCGGCTTGAGTTCCAGGATCTGCTCGGACCACACCGCGGCGGTGGCGTTCGGGCGGCCCGCGGCGGTCTGCTCGGCGATGCTTCGCTGGTCCCACACGACGCACAGGATGTTCCCGTTGGGAAGCGGGCGGATGTCGTGGTGCTGCTGCGTGGTGGTGGTGGCCACGATCAGGTCGTTCTGCAGCGTGCCGGCGGGCGAGAAGACCTGGATGCGCCCGCCGCGGCCCGCGGAGTTGAGCGAACCCGCCGAGTAGACGCTCGGGCGCACCAGCGAGCCGTCCGGCCGCAGGTAGCCGACGCTTGCGCCCTGCCCGCCGCCGGTCCACGTCTTCACGGTGGCGCCGGATGCATCCATCGCCACCGTGGTGGTGCCGGTGAGCTGCGTCACCAGCATCCATTCGACGGCCGTCGGGCACTGGCCCCAGTTGGAGAGCAGGATGCCGAGGTCCTCGCCGTTGGTCACGTTGTCGCCGGTGATGTCGGCATCGCTGCCACCCCAGCCGCTGAGGAGCGAGCCGAGGTCGGCGCCGTTCACCTGCCCGTCGAAGTTGAGGTCGCCGGTGCAGGAACTGGCACATGCAGGCGCGCCGAGCGACAGCGTCGCGAAGCTTGCGAAGATGCAGGCGATCAGCCGGTTCACGGGCAGTTGCCCCACGCCGACAGCAGGCTTCCGAGGTCCGCGCCGTCCACTACTCCGTTGCGGTCGATGTCGCCGGCGCCACCGCGGTTGCCCCAGTTGGCGAGGAGCGTGCCGAGGTCCGAGCCATCCACCGTGCGCGAGCCATTGAAGTCCGCCGCACACGGACCGCCGACGAAGCTCGTGACGCTCTCGCCGCTTCCCGGCGAATTGTGGCCACCGCCCGGTCCGGTGTTTCCGGCGGGAACGATGCCGTAGTAGGTTTCGCCCAGGGTGTACGGATAGACCGGCTGCTGCGCCTCGTTGATGGTCACGAAGTACGCATAGGTGCCCGACGGGTACTCCGGGGTCACGCAAGTGCGGCCGTTGTGGATGTCGAGGTGGCCGCTTCCCGCGATGAACTGCCAGTCCTCCACATAGCAGCCGAGCGGATACGTGGTGCTGATGGCCGGCCCGTACTGGCTGGGTGCAAGCTGCGTCCCGTTGGGAAGCGACGTGCGCGCGGTGATGCTGCGCGGACTGAAGCTCGAGGTGATGCGCGCGATGCCGCCGGAGCCGTCCGTGTTGTTGTAGCCGTACGGGCCGTAGATCGGGTAGCCGTCGAATGCGAAGCCGATGAGCGCCGAGTGCTTGGTGGGGTCAAGCTGCCCGATCAGGCAGATGGGTGCCGCGTGCTGGTGGTACTCGCTGCCCGGCGAAGGATGACCGTAGCAGGCATCGAAGCTGCCGCGCTCGAAGACCCAGGCGGTCTGGTTCCAGATGCCCTGGTTGTTGTAGCTGCGCGCGTCGCGCGAACTGTAGATGGCGCTGCCATCGCGCATCACGGCCACGTGGCCGAGGCCGACGTTGGTGGGCGTGCCGGTGTTCGGCGACTGCGTCAACGGGAGCTTGAAGCACCAGTTGAGGCCGACCACCGAATTCGGGCTGTTCCACGGGCCGATCGTGTAGCTCGGGATGCCCTGCGCGGTGACGTAGACGTTGGTGGACGAGTAGCGCACCAGCGTGACGTCCGCCGCATAGCCGCCGTAGCCGGTGGCGCCGGTGGTGTTCATCTTCCACTGCGCAACGAGCGGAGGCACCGCGGATGCCGAGGCAGCGCAGGCGAGCGCGAGACCGATGGTGGCGATGGGCGTCTTCATGTGGAAGGGTCGATGGGGTTCATTACGCGGCCGCTGGGGCCGCCGTTCAGGCCAACGATCCGTGATCGCACGCAACGGATCATGCACCTACTTGGCGGGAGCGGCCACCACGGGACGGGTCATTCCCGACCAAACCCCGGGAATCCGCGTGTTCGGGGGCAGCGCATCGCGTCGCAGGCCCTGTGGGGCCACCATGGTGAACCCCGATAATCCGCTGTCGTCGTCCGTCCACCACCAGCTGTCGGCGGGGGCGCCGGGGTCAGCAACCACGTCGGCGGCCCGTGGCAAGCGCCAGCCCGGCGCGGTGAGCCGCGTGACGGAGGCGCGGACGATCCGGCCATCCACGCGCACGGCGTGTTCCAGGCGATACGCCGGAGCGAGTCCCTCACGCTCGCTGCGCGCGTTGCATGCGGCCACGGCGTCGAACCAGGTCATGCCCTCGGCGGGCGTGGTGCCGGGCACTGCGTCGACGGGCATGGCTTGCGGGGCGATGACCGCCTCTGCCGCTCGCTGTGGAAATGCATCGGTGCCACGGCGCGCGCACCACATGATGGCCATCGGCTGCGATCGTTGCATGGAGACCTCGTCGCCGTGCACCGTGTCGATGCGGAGGATCGTCCCGCGCGCGAGCGGCACGGTCGGCTCGAAGCGGTAGGCGCGGTCGAGGCCCTCGCGATACGCGCTGATTTCAAGCAAGAGACGCTCCGTGCCGTCCGGCGCAATGGCGCGCACGCGCACGGACGTGCATCGTTCGTCGGTGCGGAGGCCGATGACGCCGATGTCCACGTCGCACACCAGCGGTCCGCTGTCGGTGCGCGTGGTGAGTTCGGTGCGCTCGCGGAGGATCGCGCCCAGCGGACCGGCGGCGAAGACCTCCGCGCGGCGCTGTTCACCGGAAGGGAGCGGGCCGTTGAAGAGCGTCACCGTGGCAGGCATGAGCGCACCGCGGCCGACCGCATGGAGCTCCGCCACCAGGTCGTCGTGCTTGCCCGCGAGCACCCAGCCATCGGGAAGCGTGAACGCGCTGTCCACGCCGAGCATCGCCAGCGCGCCGGCGGGTGACCCGGGGGCATCGCCGCGCGTGTGGGCGCCCGGGCCCGGGTCGCGCTCGTCGAGCGCGCGGATCGATCCGGTGGGGTCGTCGCTCAGCATGACGCGTTCCACCGCGGCGGAAGCGCGCTCCATGCGGAGCGAATGGATCGGACCGAGCGGAGCGGCGATCGAGCCACCCGGGCCTGTTTCCTGCACGAATGCGCGCATGTGGATGCCGGTGATGGGCACTTCCCAGCCCTCCGCGATGACGCGGCCGGATGCCGGGCTCATCGGCGCCACGGGTGAGTCCGGCGCACCGGCAGCGCCGGCCTTCGCCCACGCGGCGATGGCGTCGCGCTCCGCGTCGGTGATCGCGTCGTGTGCGAACGGTCCGCCACCGGTGGGCAGCCAGGGCGGCATGAAGCGTTCACGGAGGACCGTGCCGATGGTGGCTGCCTTGCGCGCGATGGCCATGCGCGTGTCGAGGAGGAGCGGCGAGCTGCCGCCCTGCACGTGGCAGGCGAGGCAGTGCTGCTGGAACGCACGCCATCCATCGACCGCCGACGGGGCGGGTGCCGCCCCCACCGCGGTCGAAGCCGGCGGATCCAGCGCAAGCGTCAGGAGTGTGGTGGTGAGCATCATCGGCGGACTCTTCCTCGGTACGGGCCGCGCGGCTAGAGCACGCAACCAACAGGCGTGGTGGTGCGCACGGCCGGCTGCTGTCCGGCGACGATCGCCTCGAGCGCTCGCTCGAGGTCGTGGACCGTGGCGCTCGGGCGGCGCGAACCGCGCTCCGGCCACTGATCGTCGATGCGGCCGCGATAGAGGAATGCCGCCGGATTTCCGGCGGAATCCGGCGCACCCGCGGTCACCACCACCTCCGGCACCATGCGCGCACTGAGGCGCCGCTGGATGGCGCGGTCGGTGTCGATGCGCACCGGGTACTTCATGCCGTACTTCGCCACGTGCGCTTCCATCTCGGAACGCTCGAGCGGCACTTCGGCGTACACGCCGACGAATTCGATTCCGCGCGTCGCGAAGCGCATGCGCAGGCGCTCGATCTCGGGTTGGTAGCCGTTGCAGATGGGGCAATCGGTGGAGATGAAGAGCCACACGGTGGCCCGCGGCGAGGATGCGGGGATGGCGGCGGGCGGCGTGGTTGCGACGGATGCCACGTCTGGGCCCGAACCAATGCCCGTGCCTTGGCCCGATCCCGTGCAGCCGGAGACGAGTGCGCACACAGTCACGGTGCAGAACACCGATGCCACTGCGCGCGCGGAAACCACCGTTCGAATGTCGCGGAGCACCGTGCCCATTGCACCTCCATTGGCCGCCACCGAACGCAGGGGACCACGCACTTCCGCCTCAGAACTGCGGGATCTCCACCAGGCGCGGCGCCTGCGGCATCGTCTTCCCCTGCGGCTTCGCGGGGTCGAGCGGCACCAGCAGTTCCTCGCCGTTCACCAGGTGCTTCGGGAACTTGCGCATCACCGCGTCCACCTCCGGCGCGTACAGCGTGCTCTTGGAGTCGTACGCATCGGTGCCGAACACGCCGATGGTCACGGTGCTGGTCTTGGTGTCGAAGTCGTGGAAGTAGTACGCCTCGTTGCCTTCGGAACGCAGCTGCCGGCAGTAGTTCTCCGCGGAGCGCTTGATGTCGCTCATCTTCACCTCGTCGGTGCCGAAGGCGCTCCACACCGCCACCTGCAGCGTGTAGAGCGTCTGCGTGGGCCGCGTCTGCCGGACGATGCGCAGGTCGTTGGGTCCGGGCGGGCCTTGGTTGGCATTGGCACCGAGCCGCGTCAGCATGGCGCGCGGGAAGGCGCGGACGTTGCCGTCCATGGTTTCCTTCACCAGCTTCAGCTGCGCCTGCGCGGCCGGATCCTGCACACCCTCGAACCGGCCCACCAGCACCACGCTGCCGTGCGGGATGGAACGCACGTACGCGTCCTTGAGCGCCGGATAGCGCCGGATCACCTGCTCCCGGATGGACATGGCGTTGGCGCGGCTCTCGGCGCCGGTGACGGTCGCCAGCAGCACGCCCCAGGACGCGCGCTCGGCGTCCACGTCGTTCTGCTTGGCATTGCGCTCGGCCGTGGCGGCGGCCTCGGCACGGCGCTTGGCGTCGTTGTCGGAGGCCATGCGGGCGGCGGCGGCGCGCTCGGCGGCGCTGGGCACGCGGGCACCCGGGGCGGCGGAGACGTCGGCGGGGGGCGCTGCGGGGGCGCTGCCGGTCTTGGTACGGACGGCGGCGCGTGCCGAGTCCTTCCCCGAGACCCCTTCAACCTCGTCACCGGGATTCATGAGGCCGGCGGTGGTGTCGGGCTGCTTGGGGGCGGAGGGCCGCTTCGCCTCCAGGCGCTTGGGGCTAGGAGTGGTGGTCGAGGTCGCGCCGCTCTTGGCGGGCGCCGCCGTCTTCGCCGCGGCATCCGCCGGGGGCGTTGCGGCGGGCGCAGAGTCGCATCCAGTCACCAACAGCGCCGCTGCCAGCAACGCGCCAAGGCTCGCCATGGCGCCGGACCGGAAGATTCTGCGACATATGGGCTTATGGGCCATGGGGGTGCCGGGATACGATTGCCGAGTACTCAAGGTTTCTCGGGGCATTTGACGATACCAGAGTCTGCTTCGGCGACGTTCGCCGGATGCCGACCGCTCGAAGGATCGAACGCGGCACGCAACGGTACTCGTGGACCCGATGGATCGGATCCACCACCGGTTGGAGAGCGCCATGAACGACATCGGACAGGTTGGACCCACGTCAGGCTTCGGGGCTGCAAGCGCCGCGAGCCGCATCACCGAAGCCTCGGCCGCGTACCGCGCGTCCGCGCAATCGGAGATCGCCCCCTCGGCGCCGCGCTGGGCCGAAGGCCGTGACCGCGTGGAGCTTTCCGAGCATGCGCGCCACCTTGACGCGATCCGCGCGATGCCGGACGTCCGCATGGCGAAGGTCGAGGCCATCAAGCAGGCCATCGCGAGCGGCACCTATGAGTCGCCCGAGAAGCTGCAGTCGGCCATCGATGGCCTGCTGCGCGACCTGGACGGCTGATTTCCCGCCCGTACCTCCGCAAGCCAACCTGAAACCGTGTGAAATGCACGGATGCGCCACGCATCCAGCATCGCCGGCCCCAGGCAGTCAAAGTTCCGCGCCCTCCTGACCACCGCGTCGTTGGGCGCGGTTTCGTTCATGCTCGCGGAAACCGCCGCATGGGCGCAGCAGGCACCGCCCGCGGCGATGCGTCCGGTGGACGTGCGCCGCGACGCCATCGTGAACGTGACGCTCGTGGCCACGCCGGGCGAGCGACTCGCCGACGCGGTCATCGTGATGAAGGACGGCTGGATCGAGCGCGTGGGCGCACGTGGTTCGTTCGAGCTGCCTGCCGGCACCACGGTCCACGACGGTGCGGGGTGCATCGTCTACCCGGGCTTCATCGATGCATGCGTGCGCGTGGACAGCTCTGCCGCCGCGCGTGCGGCCGCTGGCGAGAACGGCGCGCACTGGAACGCCAAGGTGGTGCCGCAGGTGCGCGCCGCGGACCTTCCGACGCTCGGCGCGGACCAGCGGAAGGAACTCCGCGCGCTCGGGTTCACCGCCGCCGCAATACACCCGAATGCAGGCATTTTCCGCGGAAGCGCGCAGGTCAGCCTGCTCGGCGACGAGCCGCGCGCCGCGCGCACGGTGCGTGAGAACGCCGGCACCTGCGTGGCGTTCGAGACCACCGGAGGCAACGACGACAGCCCCGACGCCTGGGACCGCGCCACGTATCCCGGCGCGCTCATCGGCGCCATCGCGCTCCAGCGACAGACGTTCGCCGACGCCGCATGGCACGCGCAGTGCGAGGAAGTATGGCGCGCGCACCCGGCCGGCAACGAGCCGCCGGTGCTGGCCAACGCGCTCACCGCGCTGCACGCCGCCGCAGCCGGCAAGGAGCGCGTGTGGTTCGACGCAACCGACGAACGCAACCTTCTCCGCGCCGACGCGCTGGCGCGCGAGATGAAGCTCGATGCAGCCATCGTCGGAAGCGGGCGCGAGTACCGCCGCCTGGCCGAGGTGCGCGCCGCTGCGCGCCCGGTGGTGGTGCCCTTCGACTTCCCGCGTACGCCCGATGTGCAGACGCCGCGCGCGGTGGATGCCGTGCCGCTGCGCGAACTGGAGCATTGGGCGCTGGCGCCCACGAATCTCGCGGAATTGCTGCATGCCGGCGTGCCGGCCGCGGCCAGCACCGTGCGTCTGAAGGATGTGGGTGGCTTCGCCAAGGCCGCACGGCGCGCCATGGACTGCGGCACCACCGAGGACGAGCTGGTGGCCGCGCTCACGGTGAACCCCGCGCGCATGCTGGGGATCTCCGAGGTGGCGGGCGAGGTGCGCGCCGGGCGCATCGCCAACCTGGTGGTGAGCAAGGGACCGATCTTCGGCGAGGACTCCAAGGTCCGCGAGGTGTGGATCGCCGGCCTGCGGCACGAGGTGGACCCCGCCAGCAAGTTCCCGCTCAAGGGCGTGTATGCGCTCGCGGCGCCGGACACGGCGGGTGTCTTCACCACGCTGCCCGAGTCGGTCACCATCGACGCCGACGAGAAGCGCCTTTCGTTCGGGCTGCCGAAGCCCGCGAAGGCGGAGGACGGCAAGGACGCCACGGACGCGCGCGAAACGAAGCCCGCGGAACAGCCGGCGATGAAGGATGCCGACGGCAAGGAGCCCCGCGGCGAACGCGGCCGTCGCGGTCCGGCGGAAGCGCCGTCCGCACGCGGCGAAGGCGCCAATTTCGACGACGCGCGAGCCGGTTTCACCATCGCCGGCAAGCCGCTCGGCATCGAAGGCACGCTGCGCGGAAGCGTGGTCGCCACGCGCGAGGGCGCGGAGATCGCGCTCATCACGCCGGACGGCCGCACCGTTCGATGGGCCGTGCCCGCCACCGCACGCACCGGCGATGCGCCGGACCCGAAGAAGGAGCGCGAGGCCAAGGGCGGCGAGGGAGCGAAGGACGCGGGCGATGCGAAGGACACCGGAAAGGCCGACGCCAAGGGCGATTCCAAGTCAGATTCCAAGCCCGACGCCAAGACCGACCCGAAGCCCGTGCTCGCCGCCATCCCGCGCACCTTCCCGATGGCCGACTACGGCATCGAGAAGCCGGTGGCCCCGAAGTCGGTGCTCGTGGAGCACGCCACGGTGTGGACCGTCTCCGACCGCGGGATCCTGAAGGACGCGGATCTCCTGGTGAAGGACGGCAAGATCGTGGCCGTGGGCCAGGGCCTGCGTTCGAAGGTCACCGACTCCGGCCAGGACGTGATGGTCATCGACGGCACGGGCATGCATGTCACGCCCGGGCTCATCGACTGCCACAGCCACACCGGGATCGACGGCGGCGTCAATGAATGGACGCAAAACGTGACTGCCGAGGTGCGCATCGCCGACGTGGTGAACCCCGAGGACATCGACTGGTACCGGCAGCTCGCCGGCGGCCTCACCGCGGCCAACCAGCTGCACGGGAGCGCCAACCCGATCGGCGGGCAGAACTCGGTGGTCAAGCTGCGCTGGGGCGATCCGGTGGCGGCGTTCCCCGTGAAGGGCGCCATCCCCGGCATCAAGTTCGCGCTCGGCGAGAACGTGGTGCGCACCAAGACGCGCTATCCCAGCTCGCGCCTCGGCGTGGAGACGCTCATGCGCGACCGCTTCCAGTCCGCGCGCGAGTGGCGCGCTGCGCAGGAGCGCTACGCCGCGCTTCCCGCAGCGGAACGCGAGCGCACCATGCCGCCGCAGCCCGACTACGAGCTCGAGACGCTTGCGCAGATCCTGGAAGGGAAGCGCCTCGTCCACTGCCACAGCTACCGGCAGGACGAGATCTGCATGCTGCTGCAGGTGGCCGACGACTTCGGCTTCAAGGTGGGCACGCTGCAGCACATCCTGGAGGGCTACAAGGTGGCCGACCGCATCGCCGCGCACGGCGCCGGCGCTTCCAGCTTCAGCGATTGGTGGGCGTACAAGATGGAGGTGATGGACGCCATCCCGTGGAACGGCCAGATGATGTGGAAGGCGGGCGTGGTCACCAGCTTCAACTCCGACAGCGACGAGCTGGCTCGTCGCATGAACACCGAGGCCGCGAAGGCCGTGCGCTACGGCAGTGTGCCGCGCGAGGAGGCGATCAAGTTCGTGACGCTCAACCCGGCGAAGCAGCTGCGCATCGACGACCGGTGCGGTTCGTTGGAGCCCGGCAAGGACGCCGACTTCGTGATCTGGAGCGCCGATCCGCTGAGCGTCTACGCGCGCTGCGTGCAGACATGGGTGGACGGCGTGCGTCGCTTCGACCTCGGTACCGACCGCGAGATGCGCGAGCGCGACCTGCGCACGCGCAATGCCATCATCGCGCTCGCCGCGTCCGACTGGGGCCGCGAAGGCGAGGGTGCGGGCGGCGGCGGTGCGGGCAGGGGCGGTCGCGGTGGCCGTGGCCGGGGAGCTGCGCCTGCAGGCACGGCACCGCCGGTCGATGGGTTGCGCTCCGGCGCTTCGCTGCTCTCGCGCATGCGCGGTGCGCAGCAGGACCGGTTGATGGAGATGGTGCGCTCCGGCGTGGATCCGGAATCGGTCCGCCCCGGCGAGTGCGGATGCGACCAGGCCGATGCCTGGAACGCGATGTTCGAGGTCACCGGCGGCGAAGGAGGCGTGCGATGAACCAGCGAAGCTTCGTGATGGCGGCATGCGCAATGGCGGTCACCGCAGGCGCGTGGGCGCGGCAGTCGAACGAGATCCCCGCGCCCAAGCAGACCGCACAGGTGGTGCTACGGCACGTGGACGTGCGCCCGTGCACGCCGGGCGCCACGCCGATCACCGACGGATGGGTGGTCTTCGAGGGCGGCAAGGTCAGTGCGCTGGGCGCGGAGCCGATGGCGGCATCGGCCGCGAAGCCCGACGCGTACGTCATCGACGCACCAGGCCACGTGCTCACGCCGGGCCTCTGGGCAAGCGCCACCACGCTCGGACTCATCGAGACCGCGCAGGTGGAGGCCACCGACGACACCACCGAATTCGGTGAGTTCCACGCGGAAATCCGCGCCGCCACCGCCACCAACCCCGACAGCGACCTGCCGCCCGTGGCACGCAACGCCGGCATCCTGATGGCGCACGTCTTCCCCCAGGGCGGCGTGGTCGGTGGCCACGCAAGCGCCATGCGCCTCGACGGATGGACGGTCATGGACCGCACCGCCAACGCGGACGCCGGCGTCATCGTGCACTGGCCGATGATGGAGCCGGTGCAGACGCGCTGGCAGCAGAAGACCGCCGACGAGCAGCGCAAGGACCGCGACAAGGCCGTCGCCGCCATCGATCGCTTCTTCGATTCCGCCGAGGCGTACCTGCGTGCCCGCAAGGCGGATCCTTCGCTGAACAAGGACGCACGCTACGAATCGCTGCGCGCCGTGGTGGAAGGGCGCGAACGCGTGCTCCTGGACGCCAACTGGCCCGGACAGATCGAGGCATCGGTGCTCTGGGCCGTGCGCCGCGGCTACCGCCCGCTGGTGGTGGGCGGGCTCGGTGCGCCGGACGTGGCGCCGCTCCTCGTGAAGCACAAGGTGCCGGTGATCGTGCGCGGCATCAACCGGCTGCCCCTCCGCGAGAGCGATCCGTACGACACGGCGTACTCGGTGCCGGCCAAGCTCCAGGCCGCGGGCGTGGAGTTCTCGATTGCCTCAGGCGACGAGCCTGCGCACGAACGTTCCCTGCCTTCGCAGTGCGGTCGCGCCGTGGCGCATTGCATGGACGCAACGCGGGCGCTCGAGTGCGTCACGCGCGTCCCGGCGGAATTCGCCGGCGTGGGCGACCGCTACGGCACCATCGCGCCGGGCATGAGCGCAACGCTCGTCCTGTGGTCGGGCGATCCGTTCGAGATCGGTTCCGTCGTGCGCCGTGCGTGGATGGACGGCGGGGAAATCGACCTCAACGACCGCCAGAAGCGGATGCACGGCAAGTACCTCGAGAAGGAACTGCAGCGCACCCCGATGCCGCCCGACGCGGCGCCGGTGATGGCGCCGGACCAGCCGCCTGCGCCGAATGCGCCGAAGGACCCTGCCCCCTGACGCCATGAACCCGCATCCGGCGACCGAAGCGCAGGTGCGCGTAGAGTGCACCGCATGAAGTCAAACGGAGCGGGAGCAGAAGACGGGTTCGGTTCACTCGGCATTCCCGAGATGCTGGTGCGTTCGCTTTCCGCCATGGGCGCCGACGTGCCCACGCCGGTGCAGCGCGCGGCAATCCCTGCAGCGCTGACGGGACGTGACGTGGCGGTGGTGGCCGCCACCGGCACCGGCAAGACGCTCGCCTACCTCCTGCCCGTCGCCAAGCGCCTCGTCGACGAACCGCCGCCGAAGGTCCGTGGTCGCCCCGTCGACCCACGCCGACGCCTGCGCGCGCTGGTGCTCTGCCCCACGCGCGAACTGGCGCAGCAGGTGGCGCGCGAGGCAGCACAGCTGTTCCGAGGCTCGGTGCTCCGCACCACCGCGGTCTACGGCAAGAGCCCGCTCGCTCCGCAGCGCGACGTGGTGGAGGAAGGCGTCGATCTCCTGGTGGGAACGCCCGGCCGCGTGCGCGAGCTCTGCGAGCTGGACGCCATCTCGCTGGCGTTCGTGCAGCAGTGCGTGCTCGACGAGGCCGACCGCATGCTCGACATGGGCTTCCTCCCGCAGGCGAAGGAGATCCTCTCTCGTGCGCCGGAGTCGCGGCAGCTCCTCTTCTACACCGCCACCATGCCCCGGCAGGTGGAGACGGTGGTGGAGGAGATGCTGAAGGACCCGCAGCGCGTGGACCTGGTGGGCAAGGAGCGATCGAAGGTCTCCGGCACGCCGGAAGCGCGTTCGGACCTCGGCCAGCACCTCCACGACATCGACGACGAGGCCAAGACCGCGCTGACGGTGGCGCTCATCAAGGACGGCAAGCGGCGCGGCGTGATGGTCTTCTGCCGCACGCGCCGTCGCGCCGGCTGGGTCGCGGCCGCACTGCGCCGCCATGAGGTCAAGACGGTGCTCATCCACGGCGACCGCAGCCAGCGGCAGCGCCAGGAAGCGCTCGCGGCGTTCGCCGCCGGCAAGGCCGACGTGGTGGTGGCCACCGACGTTGCCTCGCGCGGGCTGCACGTGCCTGCGGCGCGCTGCGTCATCAACTACGACGTGCCGCTCCTTCCGGAGGAGTACGTCCACCGCGTCGGTCGCGCCGGTCACGGTGGCGGCACCGCGGAGGCGTTCACGCTCCGCTGCCCGTCTGACATGGAACGCTGGATGCACGTGGAACGCGCCATGCGCGTGAAGCTGGTGCCCGAGAAGGCGCCCGCGTTCGGGGCCTACATGCGCACGCGCGATGGCTTTGCGCCGGACAGCGAAGGGGAATTCCGGCCGGGAATGCGTGCGCCGATGCAGGGTGCGCGTCAGGGTGCCCCGCGTGCAGGTGCTTCTCGTTCAGGTACGCCGCGTCCAACTTCTTCGCGCCCGGGTGCACCGCGCCAGGACTCGGGACGCACGGGGCCTTCGCGCCCCGGAAACGCTCGGCCCGGAGCCGCACCGCACGGCGGCGGTCGCTTCGACGCCCGCCGCGCGCCGACCAAGTCCAAGCGCCCTGCACCGCGTCCAGGCGCCACGCGCGGGTTGGTGGACCCGAATGCGGTGGAGTCCGAGACGACGGGCCGCTCGCTGGCATCAATGATCATGCACGCGCCTTCCGCGGCTCGCCGCAACAAGAAGCGCATCCAGAAGGGACCGGCCAAGCAGAAGCGCACCGCCAACCAGCGCGGCAAGCAGCGCAAGGCACCGATCACCAAGGGCCAGAAGCCCGGCGGCGGAGTGAAGCGGGCGTCATGAGCGGGCGACGGCGTGCGTTCGAGGCGTGCGTCGCGCTCGCGCTCGGTGCGGCCAGCGCAGCGGCCACCGTGCCACTGGCCCGGATGACCATGACGGCCATCACCGAGTCCACCGAGGTGTTCCTGGTGCGCGGCACTGCGGCGTGGAGCGGCACGGAGCGCCGCAGCGCCATGATCCGCTGGATCAACGTGGAGACCGTGGGGCCGCTCGTGAACGAATCCGCGCGCATCGGCGAGGTTCCTGGATGGGCCGAGCCAGCGCCGCCCACGGACGCGCGTCCGGTGCGCGCCGCTGCGTTGGGAATCGGCTGGCCGCTGCCGCTGATTGCCGCTGAATGGCGCGCCGACCGCAGCGATGAGGGGTTCCCGCCGTCTGCGGAACGCGACACCAGTGGCGAAAGCCCCAAGGAAGCGATGCGGCGCACGTTGGATGGTGATCCCAAGGCCACGCGCACACTGCTTGTTCCGCAGGCAATCGCCGATTCGCTGCTGCTGGCGCTCCCCTGGTGGGTGCTGCTTCGCGGAATCCGGTGGATGCGGGCGCACCGCGCCGCGCGTTCCGTCATTCGACCGGGATGATCGGGACGACGACACGAACGATCACCGCCAGGAAGACGAACAGCGCAATCATGCCCACCACGATCTGCGCGGACATCCGCGCAACGGCGGGCCAATAGCCGGCCAGGTCCTTCTGGCGAACGCTGCGCCATGCCATGCTGATGAACAGCGAGAGCGGGATCACCAGCGCCGGCCACCAGGACGACACACCGGGAGCGGGTTGGATGAACGGGATCCACGCGAGCATGACGCACATCCTACGGAAGCACGGCCGTGGCGTACGGGTCGGTCGCGGAATCCGCCGGTCCCGCCGTCGTGGCCGTGGCCAGCAGCGCAGCGGCAAGTGCAAGCGCGGCCACGGCGGCGGGCGCAAGGATGATGGCCGCCGCGTGCAGCCGTGGCCTCGATCGGACCCAGGGGAATGCGGCAACGGCGGTTGCCGCAGGTGCGGCTGCCAGCAGGGCCCAGGTCCATCGCGGGAAGCTCGATTCGTCGTAGCCGCAACCGAGGAAGGCGCATGCCACGAAGGCGGTGACGAGCGCGGCGGCAAGGCCATTCCCCATCACCGGTCGGCCAATGGTGGCTGCGCAGACGCCAAGGGTGGCAGACATGGCGCTCAACGCACCGATCACGATCGCCAGCTTCGCGAATCCGGAGAGCAGCACCATGATGGACGCCACGGCAAGGACGAGCCACCATCCAAGGAGCGGCGCCGGCCCCGGCCGCCCCGAGACGCTGCACGCGGCGACTGCCGCCGCTGCGGCGATGGCAAGCGCAACGAGCTGCGGCGCGCCGCCACCGAGACCCGGTGGTGACAGGAACACGAATGCCATCGAGGGGACGGCGATTGCGCCCGCCACCCTGCTCAGCGCGCCTGATCCGTTTCCCATGACGATTGCCGCAACCACCGCCGCAAGCATGGCCCACGGCAGCGTGCCGTAGGAGACCGTTGCCGGGAAGTGCACGAACACTTCCCGGAGGGTGACTGCTTCCTGCACGGCCACAGACACCATCACGGGAATCAGCACGGCCACGACCGGCACGAATCGGATGCCACGCGATGGTGGATGGGAAACCGAAGCGCGATCACCACCCTGGATACCGCGGCCGGCAATGGCGGACGCCGGCCGCTTCCACCGGAACAGCCAATGGACCCCGATCGCCGTGCAGAGCACGATGACCGGCCATTGCAGCACTGCCTTCCAGACGAGTTCCGGTCCCATGGTGGCTCAGTGGGCGCGCGTCACTTCGCCACGCCGCCCTCGAGCGCCACCACCACCTTGACATCGTCTCCGATGGCGCCCTTCTCCACGCCGTACTTCATGCCGAAGTCGCTGCGCTTGACGGTGAAGATGGCCTCGAAGCCGGCCGCGGTGCCCTTGCCCATGTTGGCCATGCCGGTGAACTCCACCGAGGCCACGATCGACTTGGTCACGCCGTGCATGGTGAGGTCGCCGGTGACGTCGAAGGTCTTCTCGCCGGTCTTCTTGGCGCCGGTGCTCTTGAAGGTCATCGTGGGGAAGTCCTTCGCGCCGAAGAAGTCGGGGCTGCGGAGGTGCTTGTTCAGGCCCTCCACGCCGGTGTCGACCGACTCGGTCTTGATGGTGATGTCGAACTTCATGCCCTCGGCCTTGCCGGACTCGAAGGTGAAGTTGCCGGAGACGTCGTTGAAGCGGCCCCAGAACTGCCCTGCGCCCATGTGCTGGACGCGGAAGAGCGCCAGCGAGTGCGTGTCATCCACCGTGCAGACCGTCAGCACGGGCGCGGCAGCGGACTGATCGGCGGCTGCGCCGAGCATCTGCGGCGCCAGGATGGTGGCGGCGGACAGGAGGGCGATCGAGGAGATGCGACGTGCGGTGGTGTTGATCATGGAAACACCATGTTCGCCGATTCGATGACGGACGGGCGACTCACCGACACCCCTGTGGTGATGAATTTGGTTATTGGTCAGTCTTTAGACTGACATCCGATTGCCCTTGAACCCGATGCGATGCATCAGGCCATCGAACTCATCGAGCGAGAAGAACTGGATACGCAATTCACCGGCACCCTTCTTGCGACCAACACGGATGTCGACCCGCGTGCCAAGGTGCTCCTCGAGCTGCCGGCGCAGATCCGCCAGGTGCGCACTCTTGGCGGCTCCCTTCCGTGTGGTGGTTCCACGTGGAACGCTCACGCCCTCACGGATGGCCGCTTCGAGCTCACGCACCGACCACGCATGCGAAGCCACCTGCTCCGCGTAGGCACGTCGCCTGGTGACATCACCGACACCCAGCAACACCTTGGCATGGCCCATCGAGATGGCGCCAGTGCGAACATGCCCTGCCGTTGCAGCATCCAACTCATTGAGCCGCAATAGGTTGGAGACCGTGGCACGGTCCAAGCCCACCCGAGACGCCAGGTCCTGGTGAGTCATGGAGAACTCGTCCGCCAGCCGTCGGAGGGCCGATGCCCGATCCATCGGGTTCAGGTCTTCGCGCTGCAGGTTCTCGATCAGCGAAAGCTCCGCCGCCTGCCGATCATCCACCACCTGGACGATGGCCGGGATCTCCACCTTCCCCAGCCGGTCCATGGCGCGCCAACGACGCTCGCCGGCGATGAGCTCGTACCGACCGGGCTCCCCAGACAGCGCACGCACCACCACCGGCTGCATCAAGCCTGACTGCTCGATGCTTCGGGCCAGGGTTTCCAGGGCCGCCGGATCCAGGCTTCCACGCGGCTGGTACTTGCCTGGCTGAATCGCCCGGACCGGGATGAAGACCACCACGTGGTCCCCGTT
>Ga0209400_1001168_pt1 | contig 21903 bp, 14 predicted proteins | sample M_130807_EF_Meta_FD_187313 | JGI IMG/M metagenome (GOLD analysis project Ga0209400, IMG submission 187313) | Freshwater microbial communities from Lake Montjoie, Canada to study carbon cycling - M_130807_EF_MetaG (SPAdes) (version 2) | ecosystem: Environmental > Aquatic > Freshwater > Lake... | reverse complement strand
AGAGGCTGGTAGTCTGAGTCGATTCTTCCAATTAGGCTTACTTTTTTTCCTAAATATCGGTCTGGGTCTAGCTTTAGGTCATTCCCAGTTTCGAGGGCATGTGCATTCAAAGATGTTATGAAAGCGATAAGAGCGAGATAGAGAAAGTTTGCGCAAAACCTCATAAACCTTAAACTATTTATAAAAATAGTCTTTGTCACTTAATTAATTCACCAGTTCGTTTAAACTATTGTACAAGCTAGTCAGGCGTGGCATTGCGACACCTGCGGCGGTTTGAGACGTCCTTTAAATGCCCTGAAGCAACTGCTGGTCAGCCAACTCCTGTTCATTCTTTTTCTTTGCCTCGATGGCCTGTTGTTTCCGAAAATTGGATATCTCCGATTCGGCTTGGGCCATGAAATCATCCCACGCCTTGTTATGTAATTCGATTCCACTCCAAATAAGTAACTGGCTTTGTAGAGGAAGTGCCGGATTTAAGTTGATACTGGGAACCATCACTTTGAATTCCGCTACCGCAGTTTGATCTTTTCTTTCCCATGATGTGCTGCCCTTTGACTTTGTGGATGGAGAAACATCCCAACCAGATCCCTGAGCATTCGCTTCGAGGATAAAGCGGACTTGAGCATCATTAAATCCTCGGGATATCTGGGACTTTTCGCGTTCGAGAAAATAGAATTCACGACAACTAACTCCATCAAGAAAGGTCACTTCGATCAAGGCCCCCTCTTGATTCCCAGCAATTTGATATATTTGCTTGGTAACGCGATCTTGCAGTTTTTTCGGTAGACTGGGGTCCTGGGCGACAGTTCGCACTGGATCATTGAAACGTTTTTCGATCGCACTAGTTGTTTCTCCCAAACGAGCTTGGGTCTGTTCTACGGGAAACATAAGGAGAATTGCAATAAGACAGAGGGTTGCATGCCTCACATTGGATGCGGGATTTCTGGGGTGCACGGATGGAGATCGTGTTACATACAAAAAGCTCATGTGGTTCATTCAAACCAAACCCGTGCGGGGGTCAATCGATAACGAATCTTTTTTTGGGTCGAGTTGGGCTCAAGCTGAGAAATGATTTATCAGGGTAGGTGAGATGGCCGGTTTTTATCAAAAAGCGGGAGATTGAGTTTCGGTGAAATACTGTAGAAGATGCCTTCAGCCTTCGTCGGGTCCATAGCTCAACGGTTAGAGCAGGGGACTCATAATCCCTTGGTTCCTGGTTCAAATCCAGGTGGACCCATCTTTTAGGTCGAAGGTGAAAGACGGGAGGTGGAAAGGGTTGATTCACGGGTTGTGGACAAGAGAGGTGAGTAAGGAAAAAATATTCGGGGTCAAATGACCGGATCGGGTGTGAGATAGCATGATGATTGTTTTGGTTCTATTTCTAATTCTGGGCGTCTTGCTGGGAAATGTTTTTGGAGAAACCAACGCCGGAAATTTAGCTGATGCGCAGCAGGGTTTGGCGGATTCATCGTGGCCGAAAAAACCTGGAACTCAGGTGAGCTCTTTTTCAGGAAAGATGACCGACTTTAAACAGCTCGATATGAAAAACTATGACAAGGGAAAATCATTTCAGGGGGCGCGTCTTTATGGCGATCGGAAGGAGTCGCAATTGGCATCGACTCCACTTTGGGAGCAGGGGATATCCTCTTATGCGGGAAAGGAGTCGTCTTGGTCGGGGAAACAAGCATCGGGAATGGATGGAGCAAGGAGTTCTAGCTTCGCGGGCGGACGGGAGTCTTCTTGGCAAAACAAGAGTGTGGGACAGCTCGATCAAGTAGCATGGAAGGAGAGCCCGGATTGGACCTCGAGAACGAGTCCTAAATTTCAGAAACAGGATGGGGGATTGACGATGTATGATGGAAGGTTGACTCGGATTCGTGAAACGGTTGCCAGGCAGGATTCGAGTGAGGGTCGTGATCTAGGGGAGAATAAAAAAGAGATGTTTGACCCAAGCGAAGTGCAAAGACTTTTGCAGCAAAAGGGAAGAACGGTAGATCCGCATCATTCCAATCCAGAAAAGGTGCCGATCAGGGCTGGATCCGGAGAGGCATTTCGGCCCGTAGTTGCGGGTAGTTCACCAAACTCGCCGTAATGGTGGATTCACCCACGGGGATTTTACCGCGGAGGGCTTGGTAGGGAATGGTGAACTGGTAATTGAGGTGCTCCCCTGCGTTGATGTAGCTGTAGCCAGCGTCAGGTGCGAAGTCGTAATCCTCCGACCAAGTATAAATTATCTTACCGTCGGAATCCCGAATGATCGCTTCACAGCGTTGGGCGGTGGGGAAGTAGAGTGTGGATCCCTTATCGGACTCATTTTTGAGGGTAAATTTGAGGGTAATCTGGTCATTGGGTTGGGGTTCGCGAATGCGAATGAGGGAGACTTCGGAGGGTGCAATTTCTAGGCGTGTTTGATACGACTCGAGATTCAGCTCGTTGGCACCTTCGAATCTTTTTTTCGAGCCTTGCATAAAGAGACCTCCTTTGATGAGGCCAGGTGCGGAGAGAAATTTATCGGGTTGGCTAGTACGGGAGGCGGTATCGGAAATATCTGCAGAGAAGACGGTGGCCGGCAGAAGGGTAAAAGCGGATAAAAAGAGGACGGTGGGGGTGGACCAGCTCATAATTCACTATAGAAAGGTTTTCTGAAAATGACAAATCAGGTCGTTTCTGAAGTCAGGATGGGTTAGGGTTCGGGATATGAGATTTGGGGTGAATATTTTACCGTTTTTGGTTGGGCTGGTGGTGTGGATGGGTGCGGCGGAGAAGCCTCCGTTTCTTTTCCGGGTGCATTTGCAAGCACCCGAGGGCGCTAAGGGGATGGTTTCTGTGCCGGTGACGCTTTTTCAACCCAACGAGACAATTGCTATTCAGAGCTTGCCAGAGGTGTCAGAAAAGGAGATTCGAAAGATTTCGACTCGGATGGATGGGACAATTCTGGTGGATTTCAATGATTTTGGGCGAACAAAGTTGGAGGCGGGTACGAGTACGGGGCGGGGGTTCATTTTGGTGGTATTGGTCAATGGGCGGGTGGTCTATGCGCCAAGAGTCGATACCGTGATTACCAATGGATCGATCCTGCTTCCGCCAGGATCCATTACACCTGACGAGATTGCGCAGGTAAATGGTCAGGTAGAAAAAGGGCAGGGTGAAAAGTTGAAGGAGATGAATCGCTAGAGCCTGCTCAACCCGTCCTCAACTTATTCTCCTTCAGTTATTCTCCTCTGGAGAAATCACTGGACGCAATCCTGCAATTTGGCAAAGGGTGATGCATGCGAGCGTTATTTTTACTACTGATGGCGTCTTTGATTCTTTGCCATAGTTCCATTCAGGCCGCGATACCCACGGATGTCCCTGCGGGATCATCCTCAAATTCATCGGCGGAGGATCGGCAAAGGATTTTAGGAGGGATGCCGACTCGCAGTGAGCTGAAGTTGAGGAGAGCACGCGCTACCAATGCGCCCGTTACATTTCTGATCAATGGGAAGACGGAAAGGTTAGAAGCTAAAGATATTGATGGCGCGTTGATTCAGGAATATTCGCCTGGGGCGGTTGGGCATGTTTTGGACGTAGGGGGATATGAGTTAAAGATCAGCTTCGGTCGGGATGAGCACCAGCGACTTTCCCTTTTACTTCGTCCAGGACCTAGTCAACTCAAGCCGGTTCAGGTTTCAGTTTTCCAACGTCGACTCATTTTGCCGCCAAGCACAAGCGTGTCCGCCTTTCTGGATTCGGACGGGGTAGTGACGATCGAGCCTTGTTTAACGGGTACGATCTACTATTTGGACACCCAACCTACGGCGGTCGATCTTCCGGAGGATAAGGTCAAGCTTTTGGCTTCTAAGAATCTGGTGAGAATTGGGCGGGATGTGGAGCAAGGAAAGTTGCCAGATGAGGAGATGGTGGATGCGGTGGTGGAGGGTAAGATGGAAACGGAGGAGAAACAGACCCCAAAAAACAATGCAGGCTTGGCGGTGGGCGGTTGGTTTCAAAATGCGGGAGTATCGTTATTGGGATTACCCAATCCGCAGACCACTCCGCCGGCGACAGTGGTCAAGGTGGCTTCGGGAACGCCTGAGCTTTCGGCTCCTGCACCGCAAAATCAGACCCCTAATTTCGATCCCAGTCCCGTGGCAACGGGTAAAAATGTACCCAGCAAGCAAGTGACTCAGAATGTAAAAGTGATCGCGCTCAAGGGTGATTTAGGGGAGGCCACAATTGCGAGAGAGCCTTTTGTCTATGAAGAGGGAGATAAAAAAGATCTAGCTAAAGCGAGTAAGCAGGGGTTGGTGCCGCGTCCGCTGGAAAATCCGGAAATGGCCCCCGTCGCCCCCGCGGCCACGCTTGATCAGAAGCCTCCTGGAGATGCGGCAGGCAATGCGGTCGTGCGGGCGGTCCGCTCTTTCCTTGGGATGCCTGAGGCCAAGACGGTCCAAGCAGAGGCGGATAAGCTTGCGGGTAAGAAGGAGTAAGTAAACAGGGGGAGGGCCGTTACGATACGTCGAATTCCTCGGCTTGAGGCCTAAATCAAAGAGGGTCTTCCATTTCTCGGCAGGAGCCTTCGATACGCGTGGTTTTTATGAATAATAATTAGCTATTTTTCATAAACTAACCTAGATTCATGGATGAAGGGAGTTTGACGTTTTAACAATGATAAAAATTCTCAAAAAGTCTTTTTCGAACTGGTTTGGGTGCATTTGCCTGCTCCAGTTTTTCTTTCTCGCGCCAGCTTTCGCTTTTCGGGCCGAGCAAGTCTCCGCTCCTTCGCAGGGCGATAAGTCAGCAAAGCAAAATCTTATTGAGCCCAGCCCGGTATCCCCAACTCAACAGCAGATCGCCGCGACTGATGAGTTGCGGAAATTGAATGTCTCCGTCGATTGGGATATTCGTGTCAATTCTCCAGCTTCTGTAAGAGGAAAGGGTTTGGGCGTGAAACCTCTCTCGGGTCAAAGTGTTGCTGCATCGGTCTTTGTGGGCACTTACGGTCAAAGGGCCATTGCTGTTCTTCAGAACTTAGCCCCTCTTTACGGCATCCAAAACGCCTCCTCCGAACTTCAGGCAAACGGATCGGAGAAGACGGATGAATTGGGTTTTCGGCATCAGAGATTGAGTCAAGTTTTCCGAGGAGTCCCGGTCGTAGGGGCGGATCTCAAGGTTCATTTTAATAGAGAGGGAGTCCCCTATGAAGTGAGTGGACGTTTTATTCCGGGGATCACGCTAGATCCCAAGCCTTCGATCAACGCGAATCAGGCGATTGCTTCGGCGGTGGCAGATTTTGTAAATAAGAGAGGCTTTCCTCAGGCAAAAACGATCGAACAGCCACAACTGGTTATTTATGCCATGAGTCATCCTCCGCAATTAGCGTACCAACTGGCGATTTCTGATAGTCCTGCCCATACCTATCGATATTGGGTGGATGCCAAGACGGGGACGGTGATTGATGCGATCAACCAGGTCTGTTCCATTTTGCCTCCCTCAAGCAAAGGGAAGGCGGCAACGATCAAGGGAACAATTTTAGCGGGGGAAGGAGGCCGGGTTTTATCCTTGGGTGGATGGAGCGAGAACCAAGTTTACTACATGTATGATCCCGCCAGCTATAATTACGTGTTCAATAATGATGGGGCAGAGACTGATCCGCCTTCTTTTTCTACTGCAAACTCAGCCTACCCCGACGGAGGAACCTACGCTTATCGCACCAGCACCGACTGGGGCACGAGCGACCCCAACGAGGTTTCTGTTGCTGCGAACATCGCCTACACAATGAGTTATTACAAAACGGTGCATAATCGAAATAGCGTGGATGATGCTGGAACGGTGGTTCCCACGATTTGTCACTTTGGACAAAACTTTGTGAATGCTTTTTGGAGTGGTGGATCTCCCGGGTATATGGCTTTTGGTGACGGAGATGGCTCGACTGCAACCTGTCTGGCAACGCTGGACGTATGTGGCCACGAGGTTACTCACGGTGTTACTCAGTATACGGCGGGGCTTATCTACAAAGATGAATCGGGTGCTCTGAATGAGTCCTTTTCGGATATTTTTGGGACGAACGTGGAGTTTAATTTCCAAGCGGACAATCGGAGTGGTTATCCCAACAAGAAACCGGGTACGGCCGACTGGCTGCTCGGTGAAGATTGTTGGGTCTCCTCAACGGCGTTACGGGACCTCCGGAACCCCGCGAATTCCGCTACAGTCGGAAGTGGAGGAGAGCAGCCATCCAAGTACAAAGGTACGTATTGGTACACCGGCACCCGTGATAATGGTGGAGTCCACCAAAACAGCGGGGTGCAGAATTTTTTTTACTATCTACTGTCTGAGGGTGGAAGCGGAACGAACGATGGCATTTCCTATCGTGTGACCGGCATCACGATCACCAACGCCCGTCGAGTGGCATACCGGGCTTTGACTATTTATTGCAGTAAAAGCACCGATTATAAGGCTGTCCGAAATGCTTGGGTCTCTGCCGCTCAGGACCTAAATCCAACCTGGGTTTCCAGTGTCAAGGCGGCTTGGGATGCGGTCGGCGTCGCAGCGACCGGAATCACCAGTGCCTTATCCGTGACCGCGACCCGGAATAGTCCCATCACTCCTTACACCATTACGGCCACCGACAATCCAACTTCTTATACGGCGACCGATCTGCCTGCTGGATTACGCCTCAGCGGAGCTATCATATCTGGAACTCCTACCAGCAAGGGTACTTTTGCTTCGACCATTTCTGCTGTGACATCGGCAGGCACATATACTGCTACGCTCAATTTTACGATTACAGAGCCTCCTTCAACCAATAACGATAATTTTGCGAATGCCCGTCTGCTGGAAGATTTCTCTTTTTTGGATAAGGCGTCTTCTTCCTCTGCAACCCGCGAAACCGGAGAGCCAGCGCACGCCGGACAAACCGCAGCCAAAAGCCTATGGTGGAAATGGACGGCAGTTGGAAATGGGCGTTTACAGGTGAGCACGAAGGGTAGCTCTTTCGATACGGTGCTGGCGGTTTACACAGGGGCCTCTTTAGCGGCTTTAAAGCCGGTTACCTCGAACGACAATGTCGCCACCTCTGTGAAATATAGTCAGGTGGATTTTACGACGACACGTGGGACCACCTACTATTTTGCGGTCGATGGTAAAAGTGGAGCTTCGGGGGCTATTACTTTAACCGGTGCCGGCACATCTCTGGCAGGACCAAGCAACGATAATTTCACAAGTGCGACATCTGTCTCAGGTGGAGTTTGGACCATTTCGGGGAGTAATTTTAATGCGACCAGAGAGACGGGCGAGCCTAACCACGGTGCGACTAGCGGGTACTCCTCCGTGTGGTTTTCCTGGAGCCCAACCGTTTCGGGTCAATACACGTTGTCCACGTCTGGATCCGGCTTTGACACCCTCTTGGGAGTTTATACGGGAACCGATTTCACAGACTTAACTCAGGTCGCAGCCAACAATAATAGCACTACGGGTGTGACTTGGAGCAAAGTTCGTTTTCCAGCGACAGCTGGCACAACGTATTACTTTGCGGTAGATGGCGCCAATAAGGCCTCGGGGCGGTACTCTCTCACGATCTCCAAATAACGGAGGCCCCCCTTTTTTTGGCTCTCGAACTGATTCGGCTACCCTTTCGATTTTGTTGAGAATTTTTTTAAGGCAACCAAACCTTTGTTTTAAGGAATGGATCCAAATATCGACCTGTTTTCTTGGGCAACCTTAATAGTGATTAGTTTCTCTTTTAACTTATCGCGATCTATTGACAAATTGTCTTCTTAAGCAAAGTTGAAGGTTGTGATTTTGTTGACGCTTATAAAACCGCCCTATAGCACTTCTCTAACTATGAAACGCAAGATGTGGTGGTTAAAGCGCTCCTCCTCTCCCCACTTATGTGCCCGTTACCTGATGCTTTTTTGTGCTCTAGGAGTCATTTTTCTTCCCACCTCATATGTCTGGGCTAATCCCGCAGGAGAACAGGTGGTGGGTGGGGCGGCCACTTTCCAAAGGGATGGAAATAGATTAACCGTCAATCAGGCGACCGATCGTCTGGCGGTGAACTGGCAGAGCTTCAACATCGGGGCGGGTGAGAGCACCCACTTTAATATGCCCAGCTCTACCTCTGCCGCACTGAATCGGGTCATGGGTGGAAATCCTACCTCGATCTACGGATCCCTTTCAGCCAATGGCATTCTCTATCTGATCAATCCAAGCGGAATTTTGGTTGGCCCGGGAGGCACAGTGAATGCGGCTTCTTTTATGGCGTCCACTCTTGATGTCAGCACGGAGCAGTTCATGAACGCCAAAAACGGCGCAGGAATGAGCTTTGTGGGCTCCTCTGGCGAATCGATTATCAATCAAGGCAACATCACGGCTGAAAAAGGAGACGTCTTCCTCATCGCCCAGAAAGTTGAAAATCGGGGAACGATCAATGCGGCTAACGGAACGGCTGGGATGGTCGGCTCGGGACAGAACACCGATGTGATGGTTCACGAGGTCGGAGGAAAAGGTTTTGCCATTCGGGTCGCTCAACTGCAGGGCGAAGCCGCTACAGGATCGAATCGGGATCTGCCGGATGGGGAAGAGCTGCTGAACGAGGGGACGATCAGCGCGGCACAGGCGGAGTTAAATGCCTCGGGGAATGTTTATGCATTAGCGATCAGGAACAGCGGAACAATTCGGGCCAAGGCGGTGGTGGCGAACTTGGACGGAACGGTTCGGTTGGACGGTGGCTTGGGCGATGTGATCAATACGGGCAAAATGTACGCCAAGAACTCGGGAGATGATGCCACGGCCGCGGGTGGGAAGATTGATATAGCTGGTCAAAACATCACCGCCTCGCCCGAGTCGATCATTACGGCGGCGGGGGGAGAGCAGGGTGGGAATGGTGGCAGCGTGAAGATCGATTCGCAGGATACGACGATTGTGCAAGGCAAGGTGGATGTGACCGCTCCTTCGGCGGGTGCCAAGGGTGCGAAGGGTGGCAAGGTGCAACTGTTGGGGGAGCGGGTTGGATTGTTGGACGGTGCCAAGATGGATGCGAGTGGCGGAGCGGGCGGGGGAACAGTTTTGGTGGGTGGGGATTATCTGGGTGGGCAGACCCCATCGGCTGATTTAAAGAATCTGGCCAAACAAGAAGCCGAACCGGTGAAGAATGCCAAGGCCACCGTGATGGCCGATACTGCGGAGATCAAAGCGGATGCGACGGTGAACGGGGATGGTGGCAAGGTGGTTCTCTGGTCGGATGAGTACACCGGATTTTATGGTGATCTCTTTGCGAGAGGCGGTGTCTTGAGTGGAAATGGGGGATTTATTGAAACCTCGTCCAAAAACAACCTGCAAGCTTTTGGATCGGTTTCCGCATCCGCCAACGCCGGACATGGCGGACTGTGGCTGGTCGACCCCGTGGACATTACAATCTCGGGCACGACCAGCGCCAATGGGAGCTTTAGCGGTGGGACGACCGATCCTAACATCTTTACAACCAGCGGTGCTTTGACGACGGCAACTGTGAATGCTCGGACAATTGAAGGCAGTCTAAACGCGGGGACGAGTGTGACGATTTTGACGGGCAATACGGACGCCGTATCCCCACCACTTACCCCAACAGGCAACATCACGCAGGATACGGATGGGGCTATTCTCAAGTCGGCTGGAGCTGATGCGACATTGACTCTTCAGGCGAATGGCTCGATTACTCTAACTCAGAGCATAACAAGCACATTTAATGCTTTGGATTTGGTTTTAGCGGCAGGCTCGGCCAACAATTTCGACCCAACGGTTGTCGCTACTTCCGCGATTAATCTTCAAGCCAATCTGACTTTGAATGGAGGGGATTTGATTCTTAATAATTTTGGAACTGGTGGAATTAACCAAACTGCCGGATCAATTGTGACTACTGGGCAAACGGCGATCGCAGGAGCGGGGGGCGTAGTGACATTAACTCAGGCAGGGAATAATTTTGGAATTATTGGGGGGACAGGCACAACGACCCAGATCACTGATTTGAACGGGTTGATCTTGAGTGGCTCAACTTTTTCAGGAGCTACAACCATTACAGCTGGTGGTTCGATTTCCCAAGCGGGCCTGGTTAAAGTTACAGCAGGTGGGCTAACGCTGGCTGTGAGTGCATCGGGGTCGAATATTGACCTCTCTACATCAGCCAATTCGATTACAGGGGGGGTGACGATCGGTGGTACGGCAACGAATGTGCAGGACTTCAAGCTTCGCAACGTCATAGCCGGTGCAGCTATTCCAGTTAATTTCGCAAGCATGACAAAACTGCGCGATCTAACCATATTTTATGATGCGGCAGCCTTTGTGATTCCCAATTTGCAGCAGGCTCAAGCTACCCTGCGTAATATTTCGATCACTGCGAATGGTGGAGCGATCACCCAGAATGCGGCGGGGGGAATTGTCGCCTCGGGTACTGCTTCCTTTACTTCTACCGGCCCGTTAAGCGGTTCGATTACCGTAAATAACACTGGAAATGATTTCGGTGGGGCGGTTAGTGCCACTGCAACTGGTGCTACCTTAGCTAGCGCAAACGCTGTAACCCTTCGCGACACGGACGATCTTACCCTCGGAACTATTTCGATGGGAGCTGCCCCCTTGCTCATCACTTTCGGTAAGGATCTACTAACCAATGCCGGCTTGAGCTTAGATGGGAGGATTATTAATAATGCAGGTGCTGGAGGTACAATGACTCTCACCCCGACCGCTCTGGGTAGTGATATTATTCTAGGCGCAACTGCGGGCAACGCTAATGACATAGCAGGTGCAGTGACAATTACTCTTGCAAACAACGGGAATGTTCGTGATTTTGTTCTCCGAAATGTAAACACAGTGGCTGGCACCGTTGTGAATCTCGCAGCTGCAGCCAATCTTCGAGATGTTAGGATCGACTATCCTGCGGGCACTTATTCTGTGCCAGCGTTCACATCTACCAGCTTTAGGAATCTTTCGGTTTATGCGAATACGGTGGACTTAACCCCTGGTGTCCCAGTGACCTCGAACAATGGGAATATTCAGCTTTATCAAGCGAACTCAGCAGGAACGTTAATTCTAGATAGTAATGTTAACACTCTTGCTGGGGATATTCGGATCTTGTCGGATGGCGCTTTGACCGTGAATGCAGGGATAGTGATCGGAGGGCAAACGACTGGTGCAATCACCCTTTTTGCAGATGCGGCGGGGCTGGGTACTGGGGCACTGACCTTAACAGGTCCCGGACCAGCAGCGGGAGCAGTAGTGGGAAATGCCCAAAACAGTAGTGTGATCACTTTGCAATCTGCATCTGTGGTTATCGGTGCAACAGCATCCATTCTTCAGGGGGCAGGGACGGTTGTTCTTAAGCCCAGCACCCTGGATGTAAATATTGACCTAGGTACGGTAGCTGGAGGTGCTGCTCCGTTCAGTATCACCGGTGCAGGACTCGGCCGAATTTTTTCAAGTGGCACGGTAGAAATCGGCGGGGAATCGCAGGTGGGAGATACCAACATCGGAACTATTTCCCTTACTGCCAGCACCTTCTCGAATCTGAAGCTGGTGGGAAGCTCAGCTTCGTCCGCTTTTTTGGGTGCTGATGCAAGCCTAAGAACTTTCGGGATCGGGTTGGATTTTGATATCAATGTCGATCTTGAAGATAATCTTTTGGTTATCGATACGACCCAAGCGGGCTTCTATCCAATTGGGGCGGACATCCGCTTTGGAAAGCAGGTGGATAGCGACCGAACTTTAGCCCTCTCTGATGGTAGGATTTCGCTCACCGCGGGAACAGCGGGCAATGTGAATTTTGTAGGTACGGTGGGTGGGATCAATCCGGTTCAATTTCTGCAGGTTACATCTGGTAACGAAGTGACCGTCGGTCGGGTTACGGCTCGGGTCGGGGGAGCGAATGGGCCGGGAGGCTTGGTATCTCTCACCGGCAATACTGTGACGGTGAATGGAGTTCTGAACGTCGATGCGATTACCGCTGGGGCTGGACCTGGTGATGCTGGGGGTCAAGTGTTGATCACGGGTAGGGACGTAATCCTCAATAATCGAGTGACGGCAAATGGGGGGGATGGGGTAGTCAATGCGGCAGGCGCTAACTTTGGAGGTGGATCCGCAGGGGAAATTGATATTCGGGCAACCGACAGCCTTTCTGTGAATCCCACGCCGGATGCCGAGATCGGGGGTTCATTCAGCGCCTTGGGAGGCGATCCATCTGGTGGGAACGCTGGTTTTGGTGCGGACGGAATTATTCAGCTAGCCTCGGACCGGGACCTCTACTTCACAACCAATCAAGAGGCAGAGCGGGAAACCCAGTACAGCATATCGGCAGGGCGCAATCTGATTTTTGCTTCTTTCCTCAACACGATTATCCCAAGCAGCTCTGTGGGGGGTGTTTCTTTCCGAATGAATGTTAATAATACTGAGGTGAGTCGGGTGAATTTGAATCTGGCCTTTGCGCAGTCCGATCCCACTGGAATTCTTTATATGGCGCCTGGATCTACCATTCAGATGAATGGGGGAACCTTGAGCGTTAATAAAGATCAGAATCTCACCACGGGAAGGATTGAATTCGCTAATATTGATGTGGTGAATTCGCCCTCGTTTGGGCTCACCTACAATGGCACCTCGCAACTAAAGTTCTCCGGCTCTATTTCTGGTTCGAATACGCAAGGCGGAAGTGGCGCAGTAGTGTCTATTAGCGCTAGCAACGCCGATTTTGTCGTTTTGGGTGGGATCACCGTAAATGGGGATGATGGAGCAGGTGGAGGTGCTGGAAACGTCTCGGTTACGGCAAAATCCATCGATATTGGGGAGATTCAGGCAAACGGCGGAGGTGGGAGTGGGAGTTCAGGGAAAGGTGGGGATGTGACTCTAGAGACGACAACAGGTGGAATCAGGGTTGGGAGCATCTTTGGACAAGGCGGGATAGAGGATACTGTTGCCGCTTCTGGTGGTTTTGGCGGAAGCGGTGGAAGTGTGACATTACGACCAGGTGGGTTGTTAGACGCAGTGCGGGGCGCCTTGGATATCCAAACCATCAACGTCTCCGGCGGGGCGTGCGCAGATCCTCTTGGTGTAGGTGGAAAAGGTGGGAGCATTACGATTGAAGCAAGCCAGAATCTTCTCATCCCATCCGATATGTTTGTCGGCGGTGGAGATGGTGATCAATCTCGTGGAGCCCCCGGAAGTATTTTAATTACGACTACGGGGTCTGCCGATATTGCTCTCAAGGAATCAAACCTAGTTATCAGCGGATCAGGTAACTTGACTCTAAACAGTGCACGCAATTTAATTATAGGAACAGTAGACTATGGTGCGGTCATTCCGCTCAATACGATCAGCGCAGGATCATTGACCTTGAATGATGGTGCTGTGGCAGGGGGCACACTCGGGCAGTTTGTAGCACGCTACGGAATGGTCGACGCCACGGGGCAGTTGTTGATGCCGAGTTCCTCGACGATTGATTCAAATGGAGGCTCGGTGACGGTGACTGGGCTTGGAGGTCAGGCTCAAGTGGGTTCCATTTTCACAATTTTGGCTGATGCGGCTGGTGGCGCAATTAATATTAATACCGGCGGGGGCTTGTTAATGGCGGGCGGCTTTTTATTTACGCAGGGCAGCGATGCTGCGGCTGGTGGCAATCAGGGTTTGGCAGGGGGATCGATCACTCTGCAAGGTAGCTCAGTTTCGGTAGGCTCAATTAACACGTCTGCCGGAGGGTCGAGCTCAACTGCGCGGTTGTTTGGAAGAGGAGGACAAGGTGGCAATGTATCGATTACAGCTACAGGTGTGGGCGGGCAGATAACGCTGCAGGATGATCTTCTTCTTACGGGTGGTAAGGGCCTCTCCACTCGGGATGGTATCGGCGGCAGCGGAGGTCGAATTAATTTGAATGGAAACGTCGTCATTAACTCAGGATCTAGTTTAGAAACGCAAATTACTCTCAACACTGCTGGAGGGACAGGTTTGGCTGCGGGAGGGAGTGGCTCGGGTGGAGCTATCGTGGTCAATGGTTCACTAACTGGAACTTCCACAACATCGAATATACTACAGCTAAGCCATGGTTCAGGTGCAGTGACGCTGGGCGCCGTCACACTGAGCGAGTTGATCACGGCGGACGCAACTGGGGTGGCAGCGGATAGTACAGGAGCTGTAACGATCAATGGAGCACTTAACCTGACGACATTAACTACCCAAGGTTTCGGCTATTCCCTAAGCATTTTGGGTGGAGGGTCAATCGCGAACCGAGTCACATTCCTCAATACTGGCACCACGAGGATTGGGGCGGCTGGGGTGACGACCACCTTCACGGATGGATTTGATGCGCTCACAGGAACAACGGCCCCCTCCACCTTACTATTGGGTGGAACGATCAACACGGTGACAGAAACGACGGGTTCCATGTTGGCGAGCACGACGCAACTGATCGCAAATACCACCCTCAATTCTGCGGGAAATAGTATGGAATTTGGATCGTTGGATGGAACGTATAACCTGACTTTGGCCGCTGGAGTGGCGAAAGGGACTGCTACATTCAATGGTGCAGTAGGAGACACAACGGAAGTAGGTCAAATCACGATCACTGGCGGGATTGATAGCGATAAAAGCACAACGGTAAACTTCCTCTCCACAGTCACAGCGAGTAGCTTCACATCTGGAGCAAATTCCAATCTAACTTTTAACAACGATATCACGTTGACTAATCCAGACCTGGGAATCACCACTGACCTTGGGGGAACGATAACTTTCAATAATCAGGCTTATCTAGATGGTGATCTAACCGCTAAACTCAGCTTCCTGGGCGCAGGGAATAAGAGGATTTCTGGAGCAACCACTTTAAGTGGGGGACCGATTGAGTTTGGTGGTCCGGGGAATTATACACTCACCAGCGCGGGCACGATCAATGGAGCTCAAAAGCTCGTATTATCCGGTGGTGGAACAAAAGCATTTAGCGGAATTGTAGGGGGGACGACGGCGCTGGGGTCGGTGCTTGGGGGTGAAGAGGCAATTGTTATATCTGACGGGGATGTGACATTTGGGGCCCTGACAACGGTGAATGGAATTGTTTCGGCAGATGCGAAAGTTACATTTTCTGGGGTAACCACCTTAGGATTTATTGATAAGAACAGTGTTTTGGCTTCCGACGTAGATTTACTAGGAGCAACCCTAACTTCAGCGGGCACTGTTGACTTGGGGGACTCGGTAGCTGGTTCGGTGAAGCTAGATGGTACGGTTCTTGTCAGCGGCGCTGGGGCGGTGAATGTAAAAGGTGCTGTGACCGATAACGCTGGATTTACCTCCTTCACTCAGACAGGAACGGCTGGAAAGATCAGCTTTGATGAGGATGTGACGCTGGATGTTGCGAATGGACTTGTGACTCTGAATGGAAATGTAGGGTTAAGCGGAATGAGCTTTAGTACGGTGGGAACGGTCACTCTGGGGAACGCCTTGACCGACTCGATTACCCTGGCAAATGCGGCAGTCACTTTGACTGGAACCGGGACGTTTGCACTCAATGGAGTTGTTGTGGGAGGCGGACAGGATCTGACCTTGAGCGGGGCGGGCGGAAAGACATTTGCTGGCGCGGCGAGTGGCTTGGGTACCCTCGCTTTAACTGCTGGAACCGGGACTTTTAACAAGACCGTATCGGGGGTATCCTTCAATCAATCTGGGGGGGTGGCGGTGTTGAATGGGAACGGAACATTTACCGGGGCGAGCACGCTAGGGGGAACCAGCACAACCTTGAACGGGATTACCTTTAGTTCAGGAACAACGGATGTTACGGGAGCTTTGACTTCAACAGGGGCGACTACGTTGACAGGGGGGTTGATCACGCTGAATACAGCATCGGCTGTAACCTCCAGTTCTGGGGTTCTGACCATGGGAAGTGCGGTTTTGCTCGGGCAGGGAACTACTTTAAGTGGGGCAGGCGCTTATAAGTTAAGCGGGACACTCAATGGAGCCAATAGCCTGACCTTGAGCGGTGCAGGGGCCAAAACCTTTTCTGGGGCAGTCGGCACAGGAACAGCTCTGACCACGATAACGCAGAACGATGCTTCAGGATTAGTCACATTCGCTGAGGATGTTAGGATGTCGGGTGCTGGGGTATTTAACTCAAATCTTGGATTAGATGGGCTCACTATGACCAGCACGGGGTCAACTCTGACGTTCGGTAATGCAGGAACCGACACAGCAGTCATTAGTGGGGCAACTATAATTTCCGCAGGTCAAGATATCACCCTTAATTCAGCCACTACCCTAAATGCGGCTCTTTCGATGACTGATGGTGGGCTAGCCAGGACAACAACACTTTCAGGGTCTGTAACAGGGAAAAAATCCAACCTGACGATAACCACAGATAATCTTACGGTTGGGAATACGGTTCAAACGGGGAGCGGTGTGGTTTCGTTGGTTAAAAAGAACGGGGGGACTGCCTTAATTGTGGGCGGAGCTCCTGGAGTAGGGGTATTCCTGGATAGTTTAGGGATCAGCAAGATCAGCACCAGCGGGGGACTTATGGTAGCTACGGAAGGGGATATCACAATCAACCAGTTGCTGTTGGGCGATACCGATCAGATCACAGGAGCTTTTCGAATGGTGACATCGGGCGGGAATATTAATATTGCGCAGTCGGTGGAACTCAACGTTTTTAGCGGATCGGCCCTTGCTGGTGCCCTTACGGCCGGAGGGAGCACATTGACTGACCGTTTGGCGACCCAAGGATTCCAAGATGTGGTGCTAGGGGTGGGAGGTCTTTCTTATGATGGTGCAAGCACATTGAATCTTTCCAGGATCCAAGTCACTGGGGATATTCTGGTCTCAAGTGCTGACGCTATGACAGTGAGCGGATCCGTAATATCAGGAACGGGGAATGTTGCTTTAGGGAGTTTGAATTCAAACTTGAATGTAGCGGGGGCAGTGACTTCGGCTGGGCTAATAAACTTAGGAGCTGCTGGCGATGTCCAGATCAGTTCACGTATCACGGGGCCGACTAGCGCTGTTGTTGAGTCGGGTCGCTACTTTATCAACTCCTACTCTGGAAACCCATTTGAGAGCGCGGATACACGTATTTCGACGACCGACCTTTTTGGTGCGACTTGGCCGTCCAACGGGGCTGTGCCTGGACTGCAGGTGGTATATGGGGTGAACAATATTGGGCAGGTGGGTGCGAATCAGATTGGCGTATCCACGACCCTGCTGGCGGGCAACGCAGCGCCTTATATTCTCGAATTTACAACGGGAACGGGGCAGCCGTACATCCTTGCCCAGCAGTCAGCGATTCCTCCAGTGATGTTGCCTGGGGCAATCACAGGTGGGAGCGGGTTTGCCAGAGCTGCTTCTTACAGTACGGATGAAATCGAGATGATGACCCCTGAGGAGCGTTCTACTTATGAAAACCAGCAGAGGCAGATATCGGCTCGGGTAATTCTCCAAGGGGAGAGTGGGGAAGGGGAGGAAATTGGAGCTCCTAATGAGGGAAGAACTCCGCAAGCAGCCTCACCGGCTATCCTAGTACCAGTTGCGCCTACGGCACAGGTTCTCTTAGAGGGCAAACCGCTGGCAGGTGCGAAGACAGATCAAGAGTGTGGGGATGCTACGAAAATCATCAAGATTCGGCCGACACGCGCTGTGGCACTGCGTTCTGGGTTGAATGTGAGAGAGGTCTTGGAGTCGGAGCGGATGGCGGCCGAAGTGAGTGTTGGGTCGGCCCCTGTGGCGCAGAGCCGATAACCTTGGTTAGTGTTTAGCTTTTTGAGGCTCTTGGCTACCTCTTCTTAAGTTTTCAACAAGTTGTTACTGTCGGTGTTCTCTTACGCTTGTCGCTGGATATAATTCATTGAGGATCACAGCCAATGGGGCATGGGTGTACATTTAGATCTATATATGGGATTTCCGTACTTTTGTGCGCGATATCCTATGGACAGACGCCAGATGAGAATTTTCCCTCGAGGAGTCAACCTCCAAGCGTGCAGTTTGGCCAAGGATTTCAGGACATAGCCCCGAGTCTTCCTGCATCGAAAGCTGGCACAGTCCAAACAATTCCAAAGGTGGAACCACCAGCGGGATCGAGTCGTGGTCGGGAATCGATTATCACAGCAGAGTTAAAGGGGTTAGTATTTGTTGAGTCGGAAGAGCAGATCAAAGTAGATGGAGTTGCTGGGGTTACTGGAATTATTTCAAGTTCGGACTTACTACAAAAAGCAGGTTTTTTGGGTAAAATGCAGCCCTTTTTAGGGAAGCCCGTGACTTTGGGTGGATTGGATGAGATTACGAAAGAGGTCATCAACTATTTTCGCGAGCAGGGCTTTCCGGTGGTGAATGTAATCGTGCCCCAACAAAATGTGAAAGATGGGGTAATCCAGATTTTGGCGATCGAGGCGAGGGTGGGGCGAGTCAAGGTGGAGGGGGCTCGTTGGTTTAGGCCTGAGAACATCAGGGAGCAGGTGAAGTTAAGGGAGGGGGATAAGATCGATGCAAATCAGTTGGAGGACGATGTGTCATGGCTGAACACCAACCCATTTCGGACCTCTGATTTGGTTTTTGAGCCTGGAGAGAAAGATGGAACTACGGATCTGGTGATCAAAACACAAGATCGACTCCCTTTTCGTGTTTACACTACGTTCGACGATTACGGCATCGATTTGACGGGAAAAAACCGTCAATCCCTAGGTTTTAACGTGGGGAATCTGTTTAGCTTGGACCACCAGGCAGGCTTTCAATACACCACCGCTTGGAAAGATGTTTTCAACTCGATGAATGCTTATTCGGGGTCCTATACGATTCCGTTCCCGTGGAGGAATACCCTTACGATCTATGGGAGTTACACAAAATCTGATGCAACCCTCGCTGCTGGTCAAAATCTGCAGGGGGACAGCTGGCAAATGAGCGGCCGTTACAATGTTCCTCTTCCATCATTCGGACCATTGAGCCACTCCTTTTTTGCGGGCACCGACTTCAAACAGTCGCAAAATGCGTTGGTGATATTCGGGACAAATATCGGGTCAGGTTCGAATAGTGGGTTGGCGCCATTTAGTATATTTCAACTGACGGCGGGCTACGACGCCACGGTGCAAGACGATTGGGGGCTAACCTCTGGCGAGGCAGCGGTCTACTACAGCCCAGGGGGTGTCAGTGGATGGAACAACCAGAATCAGTTCAATCAAGTAGTGCTGAATGCGAATGATAATTATGCCTACGGTAGGTTTAACTTGAATCGCACTTTTATTCTTCCTTACAAATTTACATTCTCTGGCAACTTTAACGCACAGCTCGCATCCACTCCGATGATGCCCACGGAACAGTACGGGATCGGTGGTTACAACACGGTTCGAGGATACGACGAGCGTTCTGCGAACGGGGATCAGGGGTATATCGTTAATGTTGAGTTGAGAACCCCGCCTGGAAGCATCTTTAAAATCTTTGGAAATCAAGAGGTGGATGATTCTTTTCAGTTCATTGGTTTTTTCGACTATGGCTTTGTTCAAGATATCCAGGCACCCGCGGGTGCTTTGGAGCAGACAGTCTACCTAATGAGTTTTGGTCCTGGGTTGCGATATAATATCGATCGGTTTGTTACGGTGCGTTTTGATTGGGGATTTCAGCTCCACCAGGCCCCGATTGGTAGTGTGACGGGTTCCAGGGCTGAGCTGAGCGCCACAATCGCCTACTAGCGGCAAAGGCAGGCACAGGCGTGGCCCTTAGAGGTATTTGCCGGGATTGAGGAGGTTTCGGGGGTCGAGTGTGCGTTTGATTCGGTTGTGGAGATTACGGAGGGAAGGGGTGGTGGCAAATTTCCACCACGGTTTTTTGGCAAGACCGATGCCGTGCTCCCCACTAATGACGCCGCCCATCTGCAAAACGCCACGGAACAGTTCGTCGAGGATTCGATGCATCCTGCGATCTTCCGGCTTCGTCCCAGCCGGGGCCATCAGGTTGACGTGAATGTTGCCGTCACCTGCATGACCAAAGCTGGAAATAGGAACGCCGTGCTTTTTTTGTAGCCGCGCGGTGAGCCGAAAGAGATCCACTACCCGACTCCGAGGAACGGTTACGTCTTCATTCAGTTTCACGAGCCCTGTGTCTCTCAGGGCGTAGCTAAAGCCTCTGCGAATCTCCCAAATCTTTTCGCAAGCGGTGTTGCCGTGAGCCGTGACAATTTTGGATGAGGAGGAGCGCAGAACCTTTGCCGCGGCGGCAAGCTCGCTTTTGACGGAGGAGGGTTGGCCGTCAAATTCAACGATAAGCATGGAATCACAGTTGGGGGTGTTGGGAATCGCTTTTCGGGCAGCGGCGAGGGTGAAAGGGTCGGCAATCTCGAGGGCGCAGGGGAGAAGTCCAGAGCTGAGAATCTTTTGGACTCCAGCCGCGGCTTTGGCGACGGAGGTGAACTCGGCCCGCAAACAGGAGCGGGTGGGTGGGAGTGGAATCAGTCGCATAGTCGCCTCGGTAACCAGGCCAAGCATCCCCTCTGAGCCGGTGAAGAGGCCGATAAGATCGAAGCCAGTACGATTTTTGTGAGTACGCCCGCCGAGCCGCACGATAGTGCCGTCTCCCAAGACAACTTCGAGCCCGAGAACATAGTTGCGAGTGACTCCGTATTTCAGGCAGCGGGGACCGCCTGCGTTAGTGGCGATATTTCCACCCAAGGTGGACTCTTTGAGGCTGGCGGGGTCGGGAGGGTAGAAGAGATTTCGGCGCATGGCGTCAGAGCCAAGCTTGGCGGTGATGACGCCAGGTTGGACAACGGCCACCCCATCGGCAGGCGATATTTGGAGAATACGGTTCATTTTCACGAGGGAGATGACGAGGCCACCACAAACGGGAACGCAGCCGCCCACGTAACCGCGACCGGCACCCCGACTGGTGACGGGAATGCGGTGGCGGTGGGTGAAGGCGAGAATTTTGGAGACTTGTTCGGTGGTGCGGGGAAAGGCGACAGCGGTGGGAAGGGCGGAAGCTACCCAAGCGTCGGAGGAGTTGGCCTGGAGGGTGGCAGAGTCGAAACGAAGAGTGCCTTTGGGGAGGAGTCGAGAAAGGTTGCGGAGAGGATTTTTCATTTGCGACGGTGATCGGCGAGGGCGCGGTTCACCTCTCGATCTGATTGGCGTTTGATAAGGTCTTGGCGGCGATCCCGATGGGTTTTGCCCGTGCCCAGGCCGACGAGGATTTTGAAGCGGCCATTTTTTAAATATCCCTTGAGGGGAACCAGAGCGCGACTTCCCTTTTTCTCGATTTGGCCAAGAAAGCGGATGATTTCAGTGCGGTGAAGGAGAAGTTTGCGGGGGCGCTCCGTTTCGAGATTGGCGCGGTTGCCGTGGCTGTAAGGGGCGATGTGAAAGGAGTAGAGCCAGGCCTCGCCATTTTCGATTTTTCCGTAGGCGTGAGCCAGATCGCCACCGCCCGCGCGAAGGGATTTAATTTCTGCGCCCGTGAGGACGATGCCGGCTTCGACCGACTCGGATATGGCGAAGTTGTGGCCGGCCTTTCGGTTTTGGATTTCAATCGTTTTCAGGGTGCTTGACCCCGTCGCCACAGGGGGCGTTAGGAGGATTTCTTAGCGCGGGTTTTACGCGCGGACTTTTCGGGAGCGTCTTTGGAAGGGCCGCCGAGGACTTCGTAACCGAGTTTGCCATCGGCGACTTCGTGCAGGGCGACATCCATAAAGGTCATTCGGGGGGTGACGGCGATCATTGGGCGGTAGCCGAGGCCGAGCTGGCGGACGCGTTTGGAGACCACATTGATAAGGATCTGTGGGCTACTGACTTTGGCTAGGGCTAGGTTGACAAGTTCGCTTCTCATAATGGTTTGGGAAAGCTTTGCATTATGTTGGAATCGGGGCAGATTGCAAGAGTTAATCCGGAGCGTAGCTCAGCTTGGTAGAGTACCAGCTTTGGGAGCTGGCTGTCGTGGGTTCAAATCCCACCGCTCCGA
>Ga0209400_1001167_pt1 | contig 21918 bp, 14 predicted proteins | sample M_130807_EF_Meta_FD_187313 | JGI IMG/M metagenome (GOLD analysis project Ga0209400, IMG submission 187313) | Freshwater microbial communities from Lake Montjoie, Canada to study carbon cycling - M_130807_EF_MetaG (SPAdes) (version 2) | ecosystem: Environmental > Aquatic > Freshwater > Lake... | reverse complement strand
AATCGGCAAAAAGATCGATCGTTAGCCAGTCGCGCGAGAGTGGAACCATCAGGCCACCAGCGCCTTCGATCACCAGCTGATCAACGGCTGGCAATTGCAGCAGGCGTCTGCGGCTGATCTCCTGATCATCGAGCTCTGCTGCGCGATGGGGCGAGAGTGGTTGCGTGAATTTGTAAACCTCGGGGAGGATTTTATGGCGCGGTAAACCAGAGAGGCGTCCGACGATTTCGCTGTCTGTTTCGCCTTCAAGGCCCGATTGGATGGGCTTCCAGTAATGCGCCTGCAAAGCGCCAGCCAGTGCGGCCGAAAAGACCGTCTTGCCGATATTTGTATCCGTGCCGGAAATGATGAAGCCGCTCATGCTGCGCGCTCCTGCATCAGACGGGAGAGCGTGTTACCCAGCGCATCAATATTGTCGCGCGTGAGGTTAGCTGAGAGCGTGATGCGTAAACGCGCCGTGCCTTCCGGCACAGTGGGCGGGCGGATGGCGCGAATGTCAAAACCTTCGCGCGCGAGCGCTTGCGCCATGTCGAGCGCGCGGCGGTCTGCGCCCAGTACGATGGGTTGGATTTGCGTGCCAGTGACGGGCAGGCCGATCTTCTGCAAATGGCCGTTCAGTTGTGCGATGCGCTCTTGCAAAGCCGTGCGGCGGTCATCGGCCTTGGCGCAAATCTTCAAAGCGGCGCGCACGCCAGCTGCCATGAGCGGTGAGGGTGCTGTTGCATAAATAAAAGCGCGCGAGCGGTTGATCATGAAGCGGCGCAGGAGTTCAGGCATGAGCACCAGCGCGCCGGACACGCCAAGCGCTTTGCTGCATGTATGCAGGCTGATGATATTTGCCTGTCCTTCATGATCAGCCGAGAGCCCACGTCCATGTGGGCCTTGCACGCCGGTCGCATGGGCTTCATCGATGAAGAGAATACCATCATAGCGCGCAGCGAGTTTGGCAATATCGGCAAGCGGCGCCAGATCGCCGTCCATCGAATAGAGACTCTCAATGGCAATGAAGCAGCGTGCTTCTGTATTGCTCGCGCGAAAGACACGCAGTTTCTCTTCGAGCTGCGTCAGATCATTGTGCGCGAAAGCGTCGGTAGTGGCTTTGGTCAGGCCCAAGCCCTCATGCGTGCTGGCATGCACCAGCGCATCATAGAGCACGAGATCGCCGCGCTGGGGCAAGGTCGAGATCAGCGCTGCATTGGCGGCAAAGCCTGCACCAAAGAACAAGGCGCTTTCTGCACCAAAGAAAGCCTTGGCTTCGTCTTCGAGCGCTTCATGTTCGGGATGGTTGCCGCGCAAGAGACGCGAGCCGCCCGCACCAACCGGCACACCACGTTGGAGTGCCTCGATCAACGCCGCTTTCAGCGCGTCGGATTCCGCGAGGCCCAGATAATCATTGGACGTAAAATCAATACCAGCGCGGCCTTCCAGCGCGCGCAGACGTGCGCGCCGGTTTAAGGCTTCGAGCGCCCGCTCATACCTCGACAGCATGGCGGTCTTGATTGAGCTGCGCATTCTTCAGGCCGAGGCGGCGGAAGAGGGAAGCATCTTCATCTTCGCCCGGATTGTCTTTGGTCAGCAGGCATTCGCCCGCAAAAATCGAATTGGCACCCGCAAAGAAGCAGAGCGCCTGCATCTCCGCACTCATCTCGGTGCGGCCCGCCGACAAGCGCACGTCAGAGGCGGGCATGAGAATGCGCGCGAGCGCAATGGTGCGAATGAATTCAATCGGGTCGATCTTGCCTTCTTCTTCGAGAGGCGTTCCCTCGACGGGGATCAGCAAATTCACTGGCACGCTTTCGGGATGTTCCGGCAGATTGGCGAGCGTCAGCAGCATATCGACGCGGTCCATCTTCTCTTCGCCCATGCCGACAATACCGCCGCAGCAGACTTTAATGCCCGCTTCACGCACATGGGCGAGCGTATCAAGCCGTTCAGCAAAGGTGCGCGTGGTGATGACCTTGCTGTAATGGCGCTCGGACGTATCGATATTGTGGTTGTAATAATCGAGACCGGCTTCCTTGAGGCGGATCGTGTCTTGCGCCGAGAGCATGCCGAGCGTCATGCATGTTTCCATGCCCAATTCTTTGACGCCCTTCACCATGGCGACAATGCTTTCCATGTCGCGTTCTTTGGGGCTGCGCCAGGCGGCACCCATGCAATAGCGGGTCGAGCCGGAGGCACGCGCCTTTTTGGCTTCTTCGATGACGCGCTCGACTTCGATCAGCTTTGAAGCCTTCAAGCCTGTCTGGTGATGGGCTGATTGGCTGCAATAGCCGCAGTCTTCGGGGCAGCCGCCTGTCTTGATCGAGAGCAGCTGGCTGCGCTGGACAATATTGGGGTCGAACATGGCGCGATGGGTGACATGCGCGCGGAAGAGGAGATCGTTGAAAGGCAGGTCATAGAGACCTTGAGCTTCCTCGCGCGTCCAGTCGTGGCGGATCTGCGGTTTTGTGTCGATGGGTGAATGCATGTTCATCTTACGCAACACCCTTTGCGGCCTTGGCCTCACGGCGCCGGGCATGGAGCACAAATTCTGTATAGCCGTTGGGCTGTGCGCGACCTTTGAAAACGAGGTCACAAGCAGCGGCGAAGGCCACACCGTCAAAATTCGGGGCCATAGCTTTGTAGAGCGGGTCGCCCGCATTCTGGCGGTCCACTACTGCGGCCATGCGCTTCATAGCTTCCATCACCTGCCCTTCGGTCACCACGCCATGCAGCAGCCAATTGGCAATGTGCTGGGAGGAGATGCGCAAAGTGGCGCGGTCTTCCATCAGGCCGACATCATGAATGTCGGGAACTTTCGAGCAGCCGACGCCCTGGTCGATCCAGCGCACGACGTAACCCAGAATGCCTTGGGCATTATTGTCGAGTTCCTGCTTCACATCTTCCGGTGCAAAATTGGAATTGGCGAGTGGGATGGTGAGAATGTCATCCAGCGAGGCCGCCTTGCGCGACTTCAGTGCGCCCTGCGTCGCGAACACATCGACCTCATGATAATGCAGCGCGTGCAGTGTCGCAGCTGTCGGTGATGGCACCCAAGCGGTTGTCGCGCCCGACTTCGGATGACCTATCTTTTGCGCCAGCATGTCGGCCATGCGGTCAGGTGCCGCCCACATGCCCTTACCGATTTGTGCGTGTCCGGGCAGGCCGCAGGCCAGACCCACATCCACATTGTTATCTTCATAAGCCTTGATCCAGGCGGTTGCGCGCATGTCATTCTTGCGCACAACGGGGCCTGCTTCGATCGATGTGTGGATTTCATCGCCCGTGCGGTCGAGGAAGCCCGTGTTGATAAAGACAACGCGCTCGGCGGCGGCATGGATACAGGCGGCGAGATTGATCGTCGTGCGACGCTCCTCGTCCATAATGCCCATTTTCACCGTATTGCGCTTGAGGCCGAGCATATCTTCGACGCGGCCGAAGAGTTCATTGGCAAAAGCCACTTCATCGGGGCCGTGCATTTTCGGCTTCACAATATAGACCGAACCAGCGCGCGAATTCTTGACCGTGCTTTTGCCGTTGAGATCATGCATGGCGATCATGAAGGAGACGGCAGCATCCAGAATGCCTTCGGGAATTTCGTGGCCTGCACCATCCAGCACAGCGTCTGTGAACATGTGGTGGCCAACATTGCGCACCAGCATCAGCGAGCGCCCGTGCAGCGTCACATGACCCTTGGCTGAATCATAAACACGATCCGCATTGAGCTTGCGCTCGAGCGTCTTGCCGCCCTTGTCGAAAGACGCCGACAGCGTACCCTTCATCAGGCCGAGCCAATTGCGATAGACATCGACCTTGTCCTGCGCATCGACTGCCGCGACTGAATCTTCCATATCCATAATGGTCGACAGCGCAGATTCGAGCACAACGTCGGCGACGCCCGCTTTGTCATCCTTGCCGATGACATGGGCGCGGTTGATGTGGATCTCGGCATGAATGCCATTGTTCTGAAGCAGAATGACGGTGGGCGCATCGGGCGCACCCTGCCAGCCAGCGAGTTTTGTGGGATCTTTCAACGCGGGAACCAGCGCGCCGTTCTTGATCGCATAGCCTGTCACATCAGCATGCGAGCCGGAGGCGAGGGGGGCAATTTTGTCGAGCGCTGCTTTGGCAGTGGCAATCACCTTCTCGCCGCGTGCCTTGTCATAGCCTTTGGCCGGTGCTTCAGCGACGACAGCATCGGTGCCATAGAGCGCATCATAGAGCGAACCCCAACGCGCATTGGCGGCGTTCAGCGCATAGCGTGCATTGGACATGGGCACGACCAGCTGCGGACCAGCCATGGTCGCAATTTCCGCATCGACATTTTGCGTCTTGATGGCGAAGGTCGCAGGCGCTGCGCGCAAATAGCCGATCTCTTGCAGCATGGCCTTGTAGGCGACCGGATCATGCGCCTGACCTTTGCGGGCCTTGTGCCAAGCATCGATCTTGAGCTGCAGCTCATCACGCACTGTGAGCAGCGCTTTATTCTTCGGCGCGAGGTCGCGCACCAAGGCGCTGAGACCCTCGAAGAAAGCCTGTTCGCTCACGCCCGTGCCGGGCAGGGCTTCTTTGACGATGAAATCATGCAGAGCTGCATCGACCGCGAGACCGGAAATCTGGATGCGTGACATGGAGCGGATCCCAGGAAAATGATGGCGGGCAGGCAGGCTCAAGTGGAGCCCACGCCCTTCGGTGTCAGACATGCACCTTCGCCGTCGGTGGATCAAGGCATCCAAGACACGCTCTCATCGAGTTTGGTGCAGTTTTGGCAATTTCAGGGGAGTTTTTGCACGAAATATCGTGTGAGCGCGATGATTTTGGCTATTTTGATCCGCCAAACGGCCAAGTGTTCCCGTTGTCTCAATTTCCAGTGAGGCTTGAGCCCGAGCGCCATGGGGACCATTGGCACTCAGCGCAGCTTGTTCTCATGGCTTGGTCCATTTCCACCCCAAGCCCCGGACCTTGGCAGAAAGCCCGGCTTTGGCCGGGCTTTCTTCCTTTCAAGCCTCATGTGGCGCGATGGCCTGTTGTGGCCGCGCCGCGCTCTTCACCCGGTGTCACATGCACATCGATCAGCACCACACCGCCCTTGGCCAAAATCTCCGCACCGCGTTTCATCGCAGGTCCGAGATCGGCGGGGTTGGTGATGGGGCCAATGCCAACCACGCCCTGTGCTTCGGCAAATTTAGCCAGATCAACATCGGGATCCGAAATGCGCTGGCCGATCCAGCGGTTTTCCAGCGGGCGATTGCGTTTTTTGGCAACCGTCTCCTGATGCAATTCATCATTGAAATAGGAACGGTTGTTGTTGATGACGAGCATGAGAGGAATCTGATGACGCGCGGCTGACCAGATCGCATGACCGCCCATCAAAAAGTCGCCATCGCCCAAAACGCCGACCGTCTTGCGGCCCTTGTCATGCATGGCGAGCGCAATGCCGATGGAGATGGACGGCATGCCGCCAATTCCACCGCCACCATCCTTGCCCATATAGGCAAGCGGTGAATGGGCAGGCCAGACATCCATCGGGAATTTGCGGCACACGCCCGTCAGCGTCACCTCATCCTGATTGGGGAAGGCTTCGCGCAAAGCCAGTGCCATTTGATCCACATTGATGCGGCTTTCATCGCGCGTCGGGATTTTGCGGATTTCTTCGTGCCAGCATTTTGTTTGGCCCGGGCCCAGTTCGGCCACCAGATCAGCAATGACTGAATCGGGAGAGGCTGCCATGAATATATCAAGCTCAGGCAGGGCGAGATAATTGGCATGGGCGCCATTGTGCAAATGCTGATCCAGCGAGACATGAATGGCTTTCGCCTTCAGTTTTTCGCCCTTGATGCGTAGCGCTGAATCAAGATCGATCCAGTCAAAAGCCAGGATCACATCAGCATCGCGCAACATGTCGCGCACATATTCAGCCGAGCGGCCAACCTGCTCGAGGGGTGCGACCACATGGCAGGGGTGATCGGTCGGGAAGGATGTGCGGTTTTTGAGATCGGTAAAGACCACAGCGCCGAGCCGTTCCGCCAAAGCAATGCGATTGTTCCAGCCTTCTTGCGTCCAATCCGTCTTGCCGATGAGCAGGACCGGCTTTTTGGCGCCCTTCAGCAGTTTGGTCGTTGCTTCAATGTCAGCCTTGGCAGCGCGCGGCGGGGCAGGCGGCTGCAAACGTGACAGGTCTGGAAACTCCGGAGCCTTGTCGAGAGCTGATTCCTGCAAGCCTGCATCAAGGCAGATATAGACCGGCGCCTTGGGCTCCGAGCGCGTCATAATATTGGCGCGCGCCATGGCTTCGACCAGCGCATCGGCGGAAGAGGGCTGGTTATCCCATTTCACAAAATCACGGATCATCCCGCCCTGGTCGGCGGAGGTGTGGATCCAGTCGATCCACGGGCGGCGCTGGCTGGCATCGACAGGGCCGGTGGCGCCCAGAACGAACATGGGGGCCCGGTCGCACCAGGCATTGTAGAGGCCCATCATGCCGTGCAGCAGGCCGACATTGGAGTGGAGCACGCAGGCCATGGGCTCGCCGGTGGCCTTGGCATAGCCGTGCGCAATGCCCACCGCATGGTCTTCATGCAGGCAGAGCACCATGGAAGGGGTCACATTCCCCAGATGATTGACGATGGAATCATGCAAGCCCCGATAGCTGGCACCCGGATTGAGGCTCACATATTTGAAGCCGAAGCGGCTCAGCATTTGGGCTGCGACATCGCTGCCAAACCCTACTTTATCGTCGATTTTCCCAACCGGGCGGTCAGCGCGCATCCGTCTCTCCCTTGTCATTCTTCTGTGGCCCCTTGGCGGGGCTCGTCGAGGGGGCCGATTTGGGACGCGGGGCGCCCCCAAGTCAACTGAAGCCCGGACTTGCCGGGCGGATGATCTCTCTTTAGGAACAGTGAAGAGGAGACCCGGGACCACTGGGCACGAGGGAGAGGCAAGCGACTATGGGACAGTTCGGTATCGGCCAGCCCGTCCGCCGCAAAGAAGACGTCCGCCTTCTAACCGGCAAGGGCCAATATACGGATGATGTGAATTTTGACGGCCAGACCTGGGCCGCATTTGTTCGCTCTCCGCAAGCTCATGCGAAAATTCTATCGATTGATACTTCGGCCGCAAAAGCTGCCCCCGGTGTCGTCGGCGTTTTTACAGGCTCTGATATGAAGGCCGATGGCGTTGGCACGCTGATCACCGATGTCGAATTCAAAGACCTCGCTGGCAAGGACATGTTCCGCCCCAAGCGCGATTTCATGACCATTGATCGTGTGCGCTTCGTGGGCGAAATCGTCGCCGTTGTGCTTGCTGATACGCAAGCGCAGGCGAAAGCTGCCGCGGAACTCGTCATGGTCGATTATGATGGGCTTCCTGCTGTGGGCTCAACAGCCTTCGCCGCCTCGCCTGACAGTCCGGTGATTTGGGAAGAGCATGGCAGCAATGTCGGCATTCATTGGGAAAACCGTCCCGAAGCCGAAATCGATGTGCATATGGCGAAAGCCAAGACGCGTGTGACAATTGATATCGTCAACAATCGCGTTGTGCCCAATCCGATGGAGCCGCGCTGCGCTGTGGCGAAATGGGAAAATGGCGAGCTGACTATGTATGCGCCGACCCAAGGTGGTCGCCGCATCCAGCAGGGCATTGCCAAAATCGTCATGAATCTTCCCGCCGATAAGGTGCGGATCATTTCGCCGGATGTCGGTGGTGGTTTTGGTATTCGCGGCAAACTTTATCCGGAACTCGGCGTCGTGGCTTGGGCCACGCGCAAGATCAATCGCCCAGTCAAATGGCGCGGTGATCGCTCGGAAACTTTCGTGTCCGATTATCATGGTCGCGACCAGATCAACCATGCCGAGCTCGGCCTTGATGCCAATGGCCGCGTGGTGGCGTTGAAAGTTCGCACCATCGTCAATTGCGGCGCTTACTTTGCCGAAAACGGTCCGCGTCTGCCGATCAATGGCGGTGGTCGTATCATTCCGGGCGTCTATGACATCGAGAATTTCTATTTCTCTGTGCGACCCGTTCTCTCCAACACCGTGCCGACGGACACCTATCGCGGCGCAGGCCGTCCGGAAGCCAACTTCCTGATGGAACGCCTGATGGATGCTGCCGCTGATGCAACAGGTCTGGCGCGCGATGAAATTCGCCGTCGCAATGTCATCAAGCCGGAGCAATTCCCCTATCGCACGCAGATGGGCATGCTGATCGATTCCGGCGACTTCATCGGCAATATGGATATGGCGATGAAGGCGGCTGATTGGGCGGGCTTCGAAGCGCGCCGTGCGGAAAGCGCTAAGCGTGGCAAGCTGCGCGGCATTGGCCTGTCGAATTTCGTCGAGCCATCAGGTGGTCGTCCGACCGAAGAAATGCGCATCGCGGTTTCGCCGGAAGGCAAGGCGACTGTTTATGCGGGCACGCATTCACATGGCCAGGGCCATGAAACAGTCTGGGCACAATTGCTCGAAAGCTTCTTGGGCATACCGTTTGAAAATGTGACGCTGGTGCAAGGCGACACAAAGATCATGCCGAAGGAAGCCGCTGGTACATTCGGCTCGCGTTCATCCTGGATGGGTGGCGTGGGTCTGCAACGCTCGGCCAAGCGCATTGTCGAGAAGGGCACGAAGATCGCTGCCAATCTGATGCAGGCGGAGCCGGAAAAGGTGAGCTTTGATGCTGGCGTGTTCCGCGCAGGCACATCCTCCGTCACGCTCGCTGAAGTCGCAAAAGCTTCTTATGAGCCCAAGAACCTGCCGGAAGGCATGGAGCCCGGCTTGGATGAAAGCTATTTCCTCAAGCGCGATCCGGAAGAATTCAACTATCCCAACGGCACGCATGTGATCGAAGTGGAAGTGGATCCCGATCTCGGCAAGATTGAAATGCTGAATTACATCGCAGTGGATGATTGCGGTAAAGTGCTCAATCCTTTCATCGTGCATGGTCAGGTCTATGGCGGTGTCGCACAGGGCATTGGTCAGGCCATGACGGAAATGACCGTTTACGATGACGAAGGTCAGCTCGTGACAGGTTCCTTCATGGATTACGGCATGCCGCGCGCGGAACATCTCTCGATGATCGACGCGCTATTCAATGAAGTGCCGTGCAAGACCAATGATCTGGGCGTGAAGGGTGCTGGCGAAGCCGGTGCTTGCGGTGCGCCGGGCGCTTTTGTCTCGGCCGTCTGCGATGCGCTGAAAGATTTCGGCATCCGCCACATCGACATGCCGATGACGCCTGATCGCGTCTGGGCGACCATTCAAAAGGCCAAAGCTGGAAAAGCTGCCTGATCCCGATATTTAAAAACGAGGTTTATCGTGCTCATCAATGTGAACATGACGATCAACGGGAAGGCCGTTTCGGGACAAGTCGAAGCGCGCACTTTGCTGGTTGAATTTATCCGTGACCATCAGCGCCTCACCGGCACGCATGTCGGCTGCGACACCACACAATGTGGTTGCTGCACCGTGCATGTCGATGGCAAAGCGGTGAAGAGCTGCACCATGCTCGCCGTGCAGGCGACGGGCAAAAGCATCATCACCATCGAAGGTCTGGCGCAACCTGACGGCACATTGCACCCGGTGCAGGAAGCTTTCCGCGAGCATCACGGCCTGCAATGCGGCTTCTGCACACCCGGCATGGTGATGGTAGGCGTCGATATTTGCCGCCGTCATCCCAATGCGGATGAACACACGGTGCGCCAAGAGCTTGAAGGCAATATTTGCCGCTGCACAGGCTATCAGGGCATTGTGGAAGCAATCATGGATGCCAGCGCGAAAATGGCGGGAGGGAAGGCCTGATGGAAAATTTTGCCTATCACACGCCAGCTTCTGTTGCTGATGCCGCAAAGCTTCTCGATGCACATGAAGATGCGAAGCTGATGTCAGGCGGCATGACGCTGCTGCCGACATTGAAGCAGCGTTTGGCCGCGCCATCCGATCTCATCGATCTCGCCAAAATCCCCGACATCAAAGGCGTCTGCCGCGATGGCGATGAACTCGTCATTGGCGCGATGACCACGCATGCCGAAGTGCATGAAAATGCGCTGGTGCGTGAACTGATCCCCGGCCTTGCTTCGCTCGCTGGTCAGATTGGTGATCCGGCTGTGCGCCACCGTGGCACGATTGGCGGTTCTTGCGCCAATGCCGATCCGGCTGCTGATTATCCGGCTGGCACTCTTGGTCATGGCGCGACTTTCGTCACCAACAAGCGCAAGATCGCGGCGGATGATTTCTTCCTCGGTCTGTTCGAGACCGCGCTTGAGCCGGGTGAAATCATTGTCGGCGTGCGCTTCCCGATTCCCGTCTGGTCGCATTACCAGAAGCTGCGTCATCCGGCATCCGGCTATGCCGTTGTCGGTGTGCTGGTTGCGCAGACGAAGTCTGGCGTGCATGTGGCAGTGACGGGCGCTGGTCCGTCTGCTTTCCGTGCGACCGCGATGGAAGAAGCGCTGACCAAGGACTTTTCCGTCAAGGCGATCGAAGGCATCAAGATTGATGCGGCCGATCTCAACAATGACATTCACGCCAGCTCTGACTATCGCGCCCATGTCGTGACTGTCTTGGCCAAGCGCGCGGTCGCTGCGCGCTAAAACACATTCGTCGCTTCGCTCGCTCCGTCATTGCGAGGAGCGAAGCGACGAAGCAACTCAGGGGCCGCGTTGAGGCTTTCTGGTTTGCTTCGCTTGCGCCACGCAATGACGGCGAGATGTGTTATGCGGCATTGGCTTGTTGCGCTCCTCATTGTCCTCTCCGCTCTCCTTGCGCGGCCCGTTGAAACACGCGCGGAAGAGGTCGATCTCGCGCTGGTGCTCGCAGTTGATGCGTCTGGCAGCGTCAATCAGCAGCGTTTTGAAATGCAAAAGCGCGGCTATGTGGAAGCTTTTCGAAATCCGCGTGTGTGGCGCGCTATTCAATCAGGCATGCGCGGCACCATCGCCGTGCAAATGTTCCAATGGACCGGCCCTTTCTTGCAGCGCCAATCTGTCGGCTGGATGATTGTCCGCGATCAGGCGAGCGCCGAAGCCTTTGCCCTTGCCATTGAACAGGGCGAGCGCCAGCTTTTTGGCGGCGGCACTTCCATCAGCGGCGCCATTGATCATGGCGTGCGCGTGCTCGAAGAAATGCCCCATAAGGCCGCACGCAAAGTGATCGATGTATCGGGCGATGGCGAGAATTCGAGCGGACGTCCGGCGCGTGTCGCGCGTGATGCGGCGGTGGCACAGGGGATTGTCATCAACGGCCTCCCGATTCTGGCCTTCGAGCCCTTTCTCGACCAGCATTATGAGCAGGAGGTCATCGGCGGCGAAGGCTCGTTCATGATTGTGGCCAAGAATTTCGAGACATTTGGGGATGCCGTGCTGCGTAAACTCATTGCGGAGATTGCGGATCTGCGCTGACTGGCCTTAGACTGAGCAAATCAAGATTGAGCGCCCGCCAGAGGTGCCATCAAGAAAAAGAAGAAAAGGGAAGGGGCCTGATATGTCGGGTGATGAGTTCCGTTCTGCCGAACATACATTGCGTGCGCGCTCCATTGCTTTCGTCGGCGCGTCAGAGCGCGGGCGCTGGCCCAGCCAAATTCTGGGCGCGATGCGCGACCAAGGCTATACGGGCAAAATCTTTCTCATCAATCCGCGTCAGTCGGAAGTGTTCGGGCAAAAAGCCTATCCGTCTTTGCGCGATCTGCCTGAGCCTGTCGAGCATGGCATTGTCATTGTGCCCGCTGCCGCTGTGCCGGATGTTGTTGCTGATGCGGCAGATGTCGGTCTGCGCTCGCTGACCATTTATGCAGGCGGTGTGGGTGACGGGGCCGATGAAGCTTCGCAAGCGCGTGGACGTGATGTGCGCGCTGTTCTCGCGCGCTCGAACCTGCGTCTGGCTGGCCCCAATTGCATGGGCGCTTTTTCTTATCGCGAAAAGCTCTTTGCTTATCCCAATCCTGATCTCGCGAAATTGGAGCCGGGCTCGACGGGCTGCGTGTTTCAATCAGGCGGCACATTGCAGTTTTTCATGAAGACGGGTGCGACGCGCGGTCTTCGTTATTCTTACGGCATTTCGTCGGGCAATGAGCTGGATCTCGATCTCGCCGATTACATCAACTTTCTCGTTGATGATGAGCACACCAAGCAGATCGTTTGCTTTGTCGAAGGCATCCGCCGCCCGAAAGCTTTCATGAAAGCGGCCGCGCGTGCGCTCGAAGCTGGCAAGCCGATCCTGACGCTCAAGACCGGCCAGACACAGAATTCGCGTGACGCTGCGCAATCACACACGGGCGCGATTGCTGGCGATTATACGGCCTATCTCGCCATGTGCGAGCGCCACGGCATTATCCGCTGCGAAAATCTGGATGATATGGTCGAAGCGACACTCGCTTTCCAATCACCGCGTCGCCCCAAAGGCCCGCGCATTGGCTTTGTCACCACATCGGGCGGCACCGTCGATATGCTCTATGATTATGTGGAGACCGAAGGCGCGACGCTGGCGCAATTCTCGCCTGAAACAGATCAGGCTTTGCGCCCCTATATGCAAGACGAGATAAAGCCGCGTAATCCGCTGGATGTGGGCATCCCGTCCAACTTGAAAGCCGCGGCCGATCTTTGCGCCATTGTCGCAGCTGACCCGAATGTCGATATTCTCGCTTGGGCCGCGCAATTGCCGGGCAAGCGCACGAAGGTCTGGGAAGAAAGCCATTTGCTGCGGGCTATGTATGAGGCCACCGACAAGCCGGTGATCGGCTTTGCGCGCATGTCCTATCTGATGACGCAAGAAGCGCAGGTCATGCAGGACGAGGCAGGTTTCCCCTTCCTGCAAGAATTGCAGCCGTCGCTTCGCGCCATCAACGCACTGTGGTTCCATGCGCAGCGCACCGGCAAGACGCCGCTGCTTCCGGGGCCTGCACCGAAATCCGATCTGACGCCGGAAAATCTCAACGAGAAACTGGCAGCCTTTGGTATTCACGCGCCCAAAGTCATGCTCGCCAAAACACCGAAAGACGCCGCACAGCTTGCAGCCCAAATCGGTTTTCCGGTTGTCTTGAAAATTCGCTCACCCGATATTCTGCACAAGACGGAAGCGGGCGGTGTGGCGCTTGATCTGCGCGATGGCGCAGCGGTCGAAGCGGCAGCCCAGAAAATTCTCGACAGTGCAAAAGCCTATAAGGCCGATGCGCGGATTGAGGGCGTTGAAGTGCATGAAATGGTCAGCGGTGGTGTCGAGGCCATTGTTGGCGCGCGCGAAGATGCGCTTTATGGGCCGATGCTGCTGGTTGGCTCCGGCGGCGTGCTGGTCGAGTTGCTGGAAGATGTGTCACTCGGCATGTTGCCGCTTGATGCCAAAGAGATTGCTGCACGCATCTCTGGTTTGAAGCTCGCCAAATTGCTCGACGGCTATCGCGGTCGCCCCGCAGCAGATGCCGAGGCGCTTGCGCAAGCGGCTGAGGGACTCGGGCGCTTCTTCCTCGCTCATCGCGAGAAAATTGCCGACATCGAAATCAATCCGCTGGTCGCGCGTGAAGCAGGACGCGGCGTGGTGGCTCTCGACATTCGCGTACTCTGGCGCTAGAGCCCGAAGATAAGAAAAGGCGGGAGCAAATCAAATGGCAGGTGACGATCCGAAAGGCGGGCGTGCGGTTTTCCGTCACCATGATTTCTGTGCCTTTGTCATTTGCCGCTTTCTCTGGACGCTCGGTCTGCAAGTGCAGAATGTGGCGATTGCCTGGCTTGTTTATCTTGTCACCAATGACACTTTGGCTCTCGGCCTGATTGGCCTCTGCGCTTTCATCCCGACCGTGCCTTTGTCGCTTGTCACGGGTCCCGCGGCAGATCGCTATGATCGGCGCCGGATTATCGTCATCTCTTGCATCGTCATGGTGCTTTGCGGTGTGCTCATGTTGAGCCTCGTGATGGGCGGTTCGCTCGCACCGGGGCGCATGTTGCCCATCTATCTCACGGTCGTTGTCTTGGGTTCGGCGCGCGCTTTCGCCAATCCAGCGGGCCAGGCTTTGATGACCAATCTTGTGCCCGATGAAGAATATCAGAGCGCAGTGGCGTGGAATAATACCACCAACCAGATCGCTAGCGTCACTGGCCCCGCCTTGGGCGGCTTGCTGGTCGCTTTCGATACGGCTGTGCCTTTTGCTTTTGCCTCGGGCTGTTTCGTGCTCGCCGTGATCGGCGCCTGGGTCATTCGTGCGCGCCCGCCGCGCGCTGAAAAAATCCGCGCCACATGGTCGGTGATTGTCGCGGGCTATAAATTCATCTGGACGCAGCCCGTCATTCTGGGTGCCATCACGCTTGATCTTGTCGCCGTTCTGCTTGGTGGTGCGACGGCGCTTTTGCCTGTCTATGCGAAAGATATTTTCGAGACGGATGCCTGGGGCCTGGGACTGTTGCGCTCCATGTCATCTGTGGGCTCAATCTGCGCTGCGCTGGTCCTTGCGCATTATCCTTTGCGCACGCATGCGGGCCGCACCATGTTCATCTGTGTGATGATTTATGGCGCCTGCACAGTGGGCTTTGGCCTCTCCACCCATATAGTGCCAGCTGCTCTCTTCCTGCTGACCTTGGGTGCAGCGGATATGGTGAGCGTCGTCATTCGCCAATCGCTGATTCAAAGCGAGACGCCCAATGAAATGCGTGGTCGCGTGATCGCCGTTCATACGATTTTGACCGGCACATCCAACCAGCTCGGCGAATTTGAATCGGGCGCGCTTGCCATGTTCATCGGCGCTGTGCCGACCGTCATTTTCGGTGGCGTGAGCGCAATTGTGGCGGCACTTGTCTGGATGCGTCTCTTCCCTGATCTGCGCAATCGAGAGAAAATCTAAACCGTCGAGCCCATATAAGTCCCGCTCGTCGGCTCGACCCAGATCAGATCGTCGGTCACGCCGCTGACACCGGGCTGGTTTTCAGCACAGACGCGGATCGCATCGCGTTCGCGCTCGTCAAAGATTGTGCCGGACAGAGTGACATGCCCATCCGCTACTTTGACATGGATTGAGCCAGCCGGCGCCCAGCCTTCCTGCTCAATCGTGTCGTAGATCTTTTGTTTGATCTCATCATCGCTCTTTGCGACGATCTGTGCCGCACTTGATTTGATCAAAGCGCGCAAAAGGTCTGAGCGCGTGACAATGCCCGACACGCCGCCATCTCGCACCACCGGCACGCGTTTGATGCGCCGCTTTTCCATGAGCCGCACGACGTCTTCGAGCAGCGTCGTTTCTCGCACGGTGACAACATCGGTTGTCATCACATCGGCCACGCGGCGCGAATGGGAATGGACATAATCACTCGCACTGCGGCCGGGACCCAGAAGAAAATCGAGCCATTTGGAGTGCTGCTTTTCTGTGCCCAGTTCCGAGCGATGCAACAGGTCGCCTTCGCTGATCATGCCGACAAGCTGACCGATCTCATTCACCACGGGCAGGCCGCTCACGCGTTTCTCGAGCATCATCTCAATCGCCTGACGCACGGTCGCGCCTGGTGAAATGGTGAGGATGGGCGATGTCATGACCTGACGGGCTTCCATGGGAGCCTCCCTGATTTGCCGCTTCAGGGATGAGCTTGCGCCATTGGACTGCGGGCCGCCTTGATGAATATCAAGTGCGGCGTGAGCGTTTCAGGCGTCGTTTTTGGCCGCAGGCAGGCGGGTCAGCATGTCGATCAGCGCCCGGTCATGCAGAACGACCATGCGCTCCTTGGGCTTAAGCCAGCTGATGGCTTCATCCAGCGTTTGCGCATCATTGAGCTTGGCCTCGGCCAGAGCGCGGTCCGTGTCGATATGGCCGCGCAAGCGGGGCGGGGCAGGTGGCAAGAAGAGATCATGGCTGTCGCGCAAAAGCGCATCATCATGCAGCGCGCGGATGCCGTCAGATTCATCGCCACCATCAGCTGCAAGCTGGCTCGTCAGCGCATTGGCCCGCGTTGCAATGGCGGGCGGGGTCGCTTCTTCGGGCGTGAGCAACAGGCCCATGCGCTTCAAGGCGAGGCCGATGCCGAGTTGTCCGCTCGCCCATGAAATCGGAATGGCAAGAATGAGGCCTGCAATGGTGGGCGACATCCACGCCACCAGCGAGGGCGAGATCAGCATGCCGGCGATCAGAGTCACCACACCCAAACCGACATGCGAGCGGTGGCGGCGAATAATGTCGCGCAAAGGAATGGAGCCGTCATCGCGGCGCTGCGGGTTCCAGCCCGTGTCGCGCCCAAAAATGATCTGCATGACGGAGCCCGTCTGGATCACCATCATGATAGGTGCGAGCAAAGCCGACATCAGCACTTCCAGCAAAGTCGAGACGATCAGGCGCAAGGCGCCGCCGCAGGCTTTGCGGGTCTCGCTTTCCCAAAGCGCGATGATGAGACCGAAGAGTTTGGGCGCGAGCAGCACCGCCATCGTCACGCCAAACAGGGCGAGCGCGCGTTCCGCGTCAAAGCGCGGCCAAGCGGGGAAGAGGCGGAATTCATCCGTAAAATATTCGGGACGAATATAAGTTGATTGCAGCACCAGCACGATACCGACGATCAACTGCGCCATCCAGAAGGGCGAGGCGAGATAGCCCATAATGCCGGTCGCAAAATGCTGGCGCGTGGGCAGAACAAAACCCTTGGCCATCATAATGCGCGAATGTTGCAGATTGCCTTGGCACCAGCGACGGTCGCGTGTCGCCAGATCAATCAAAGACGGCGGGCTTTCTTCATAAGAGCCACCGAGCACTGGCAACATATAGACAGAATAGCCTGCACGACGAATGAGGGCTGCTTCGACAAAGTCATGGCTCAGCACATGGCCGCCAAAGGGCGGGCGTCCGCGCAAATCGGGCAGACCGCAATGATCGGCAAAAGCCTTGGTTCGAATGATCGCATTATGGCCCCAATAATTGCCATCGCGTCCCGACCAGACGGCAAGGCCCGAGGCAATGACGGGCCCATAAATACGCGCTGCAAATTGCTGGACGCGGGCAAACATTGTGTTGCGATTGATGATGAGTGGCAAAGTCTGAATGATGCCGGAATCGGGATCCGCTTCCATCGCAGCCGCAAGCGAGACAATTGAATGTCCCGTCATCAGACTGTCGGCATCAAGCACCACCATATGCGTATAAGCGCCGCCCCAGCATGAGACAAAGTCGCCAATATTGCCGGCCTTGCGCGCGGTGTTTTTCGGACGATGGCGATAGAAAACGCGCGCGCGATCACCAAGGCGTGCACGCATGGCCAGAAAAGCGCGCTCTTCGGCAATCCACACATCAGGATTGGTCGTGTCAGAGAGGAAGAACCAGTCGAAATGCGCACCCAAACCCGTGCGCTCGACATCTTCGATCATCGCCAGCACCGCGCCGAACACGCGGCTTGGCGCTTCATTATAGATCGGCATGGCGACAGCCGTGCGCTCACGCAATTGCGTTGGCAGAGCAGGGGCTTTCGGCGCGGCAAACAGCAGCCAGAAGAAGCCGAGCACACCGCTCGTAAAAGCGATGGCAATCCATGAGAAATTTGCCACGAAGAGAACAAGCAGCGCCCATTTCAATGTGGTGATCGTGCCGACGTTCACGACCGCATACATTTCCATCGCGCCGTAAACAGTTAGCAGCAAACCGCCACCAAAGACGAGCAGGCGCGAAAGCCATGGTGTGGTGGCGAGTTTTGGTGCGCTCCAGCTGCGTCTTTCACGTTTTGAAAAGCGCTGGAAGCTTTGCACCGGCATTGGCAGCGGCGCTTCAATTGGCATGCAGGCGCGCGGATCAGCCTGCGTGGCTGTCTGTGACGCGTCGGTCGTTACGGTGTCCATCGATAAAGCCAAGTCTCGCTGATCGGCTTGCCTTGCGATTCCAGAACAAGGCGCAGTTCACTCCACGCATCTGCACCGGCATCCATGTCAAAAATAACACGCATGCTTTTGCGATCACGATCAAGGAAAGAGCGCACGGAAGAAATCGTGCCGGGTGAAGCCGTCAAATTCGGGGTGATCTCTTGTGTGCGTTGCGGGTCGCCAAAAATATCGCCGGTAAAATCGACCAAAAAGCGGCGACGCTTGCCACCGGGCTGTCCACCTGTGGAGCGACCCGAACGCGAAACCGCCACTTGCGCGAGCGGCGGGCGACTCGGTGCCTGCCAGCACCAGAATTGGCGATAGGCAAAAGAAGCTTCCGAGCCCGCAGTCAGCGGTGCTTTCGGGCGCCAATAGGCGACCATATTGTCATTCACTTCGGACTCGGAGGGGATTTCGACAAGCGTCACTTCGCCCGCGCCCCATTCGCCGATCGGCTCGATCCAAAGTGAAGGGCGCCATTCCCAATGCGCCACATCGTCCTGATAGGCGCTAAAATTGCGTTCGCGTTGCAGGAAGCCGAAGCCCTTTGGATTGGTGTCGACAAAGGCCGAGGCCTGCAGCGTTTCGCGGTTCGAAACCGGACGCCAAATCCATTCGTCATTGCCGTTCAAAATTTGTAAGCCGCCAATCTCATGCACGGATGGGCGAATATCATCGCGACGGCGATCCAGCGGGCCATAGACAAATGTGCTGGCCATGGTCGCCAACCCATAATGATCAACATTGACGCGCGCGAAGAGCGTGCATTCCGTATCGATGATCGTAGCGTCACCGGGGCGCATGGTGAAACGATAGGCGCCCGTCACGCTCTCTGAATCGAGCAAAGCGTGAATGACGACTGCATTGGAAGCCAGATTGGGCTTTTCGATCCAGACCTGACGAAAGGCAGGCGTTTCTTCGCCACGCGGATCGGCGGTGCGGATCGAGAGGCCTCGCGCCACCGTGCCGAAAAGCTGGAAGCTGGCGCGGGCTCGGAAAAAGCTGGCGCCTTGGAAAATAGCGACTTCGCGCAGATCCCCTTCAAACGGCACCAGCAGACGAATACCGGAAAATCCGATATCGCCGACATTGGCGGGCGGGGTGATTTTGCCGAAATCGAACAGATCGGGTGAATAGGTGAGGCGGCGCTCGAAACCGTTTTCGATCAGGCTCACGCCCATGGGGACGGTAAAGACCGAGCCGCGATGCAGTGGTTCCAGAACAAAGCCCGTATTCTCGCCCGCCCAAATCTGGCTCTCGGGCTTGGCGCGGATGCCCGCATAGGCGTCCTGGCTCAGATTGGCGAAGCCGTCGGGCAGGCTAATGTTGGGGGCTTTATAGGGCTTTTTTGAAAGGGCGCGGGCAAGATCGACCACACTGGCGGGGTCAAATTGGGCGGGGTTTGGCTCGATTGCCGGGGCAGCAGCACCTTGGGCGAGCACGAAGGGCGCGTCCAGTGTGGCGGCCGCAGCGAGCGAGCCGGCAGCGATTTTCAGCAGATCCCGACGCTTCAGCATTTTGACTGTTTTGGCTCCGATACGCAGGAGCGCCCAAATGCTTTGGGAACGCGCCTTGCCTATCTAATCGTAAAAATGCCATTTCGCGAGCCGGATTTTATCTTAGTCGCGATTCACGATGTGTTTAGGTTAACCAGCCAACGTGCCGGCGGGGATCATCGATGTCCCGCAGCCTCTGAACGGAGCTTTTTGGGATGAGCCCGACCCGTACCTGCCTTGCCATTGTTCTCGCCGCCGGTGAGGGCACGCGCATGAAATCGGCGCGCCCGAAAGTGCTGCATGAGATTGGCGGACAATCCATGCTGGCCCATGTGCTTGGCGCGGTTTCGGATGCAGGCGCGCAAGGGACTGCCGTGGTGATCGGTCCCGACCGTGCTGACGTGGCTGCAGCCGCCCAGAAGGCAGCACCGCAGGCGCAGATTTTCACGCAGACCGAGCGGCTGGGCACAGCCCATGCTGTGCTCGCCGCCAAAGCGGCTTTGGCGCAGCCCTATGATGATGTGCTGGTGCTCTTTGCCGATACGCCGCTGGTGACGGCGCAAACCTTGTCGCGTCTGCGCGCCGCTTTGGCCGATGGTGCAGCACTCGCTGCCCTTGGTTTCGAGCCGGAGGATCCCACAGGCTATGGCCGCTTGCTGGTGGCCGATGGCGAATTGGTGGCGATCCGCGAGCATAAGGATGCGACTGAGGCCGAGCGCCAAGTGGGGCTTTGCAATGCGGGGCTCATGGCTTTGTCAGGCAAGCACGCATTGTCGCTGCTGGAAGCCATTGGCAACAACAATATGCAGAAAGAATTTTATCTGACCGATGCTGTGGAAGTGGCACGCAAGGCGAAATTGAAAGCCGTGCATGTGGTGGCAGCGTCGCAAGAAGTCATGGGCGTCAATGATCGCGTGCAATTGGCAGCGGCTGATGCTGTCTTCCAAAATCGCATGCGCGAAAATGCCATGCGCGAAGGCGCAACTTTAACAGCGCCTGAAACCGTCTTCTTTTCGCATGACACGAAGCTCGGTCGAGATGTGTTGGTCGAACCCAATGTTGTTTTCGGCCCCGGCTGTGTGGTCGAAGATGGCGCGATCATTCACGCCTTCTCGCATCTCGAAGGCGCCACAGTGCGCAGTGGCGCAACGGTTGGTCCCTTTGCGCGCCTGCGCCCCGGTGCTGACCTTGGCAAAGGCGCCAAGGTTGGCAATTTCGTCGAGATCAAATCGGCGCTGGTGGGTGCTGGCGCCAAGATCAGCCATCTTACCTATATCGGCGATGCCAGCATTGGCGCTGAAGCCAATATCGGTGCTGGCACCATCACTTGTAATTATGACGGCTATAATAAGTTCAAGACCGAGATCGGGGCAGGGGCCTTTATAGGTTCCAATTCCGCGCTTGTTGCGCCGGTGAAAATTGGCGATGGCGCTTATGTGGGTTCGGGCTCAGTCATCACCAAGGATGTGCCTGCTGATTCTCTGGCGCTGGCGCGCGGGCAGCAGGTCGAAAAGCCCGGATGGGCGGCTCGTTTTCGTGCAGATATGGCCAATAGCCCGAAAAAACGCCCGTAAAATTATGTAACGCAAAGTGTCTTGAGCCTCGGCTTTGTGCGGTCTAGCACAAGCGCCTCAAGCGGAGACGGAACGAATATGTGCGGAATTGTTGGCATTGTTGGCGCGGCGCCGGTGGCGGGAGAGATTGTGGAATCGCTCCGCCGTCTCGAATATCGCGGCTATGATTCCGCAGGTGTTGCTACACTCGAACTAGGCCACCTCACCCGAGTGCGGGCCGAAGGCAAGCTGAAAAATCTGGCCGCGAAATTGGCTGCTTCTCCGTTGCAAGGTACGGTCGGCATCGGCCATACGCGCTGGGCAACGCACGGCCGCCCAACAGAGAATAATGCCCATCCGCATGCGACCGATAAGGTCGCGGTGGTGCATAATGGCATTATCGAAAATTTCCGCGAATTGCGCGAAGAGCTCACCGCCAAGGGACATGTCTTCGTCACCGAGACGGATACAGAAACAGTTGCTCATCTCGTCACAGATGAAATGCGCAATGGGCACGGGCCGCGCGAAGCAGTGGCTGCAGCTTTGCCGAAATTGCGCGGCGCTTTTGCGCTCGCCTTTATTTTTGAGGGCGCGAATGATCTTTTGATTGGCGCGCGCCAAGGTGCACCGCTTGCCGTTGGTTATGGCGATGGCGAAATGTATCTGGGCTCCGATGCGCTGGCACTCGCTCCCTTTACCGATACGATCACTTATCTCGAAGATGGCGACTGGGTGGTGCTTTCTCCCAAGAGCGCCGAGTTCCACGATGCACAAGGCCGCCCCGTCAAACGCGCCAAAGTGAAGACGCAAGCTTCTGCCTTTGTTGTCGACAAGGGCAATCATCGTCATTTCATGGCGAAAGAAATTCACGAGCAGCCGGAAGTCGTGGGCCGCACGCTGGCCCATTATCTCGATATGTCGGGCGGCGCCGTGCGTCTGCCCTTCGATCTGCCGTTCGATCTGAAAAAACTCTCGCGCATCACCATCTCGGCGTGCGGCACGGCCTATTATGCCGGGCTCATCGCCAAATATTGGTTCGAGCGCTATGCGCGCTTGCCCGTTGAAATCGATGTGGCAAGTGAATTCCGCTAC
>Ga0209400_1001164_pt1 | contig 21953 bp, 11 predicted proteins | sample M_130807_EF_Meta_FD_187313 | JGI IMG/M metagenome (GOLD analysis project Ga0209400, IMG submission 187313) | Freshwater microbial communities from Lake Montjoie, Canada to study carbon cycling - M_130807_EF_MetaG (SPAdes) (version 2) | ecosystem: Environmental > Aquatic > Freshwater > Lake... | reverse complement strand
ATACAATTTATCTTTATAATGTAGTCAGAGGCCAATTAAAAAATATCCCATCAATAGGAACAGGCTCAATATACGTAAGGATATATACAGACTCTACAGGAAGCCAAACAATATCAGCAGCACCAAACAATCCTGTAACTGGCGGTTGGTACTCTACTGGTATTTATACTGCTTCTTTTGCACTAAATACAACTTCTTCACAAGTTTTTGATAGATGGTTTAACTCATCTTTAACTACTTGCTTTCATACTGGCTCTATCGATATTATAGATTTAGAAGCGCAAGACTATAATGTAACAAATAATTATGTTGTTTCATTAACTAATTTAAAACCAATTTATGATTCTTCTGAACAAGCAAGATTCCGATTCTTTATTCGTAGAAAAGATTGGAACCCCACTATTTACAATGTAGCAACTAGTGAGATTGAATCAGAGTTAATAGAAAGTTCGTCATACAAGATTGTAAGAGTAACTGATAATTTGGAAGTAATTCCATACGACACAGGAAGTTTGCAATCAACTGGATTATCATATGATATATCTGGAAGTTATTTCGACTTAGATATGAATATGTTAGAACCAGATTTTATGTATCAAATAAAACTTGCTTTTTATGACTCGACAACAACTCGCTGGAAAGAACAAGCCCAAACATTTAAGTTCAGAGTAGAAAAGAATGAGTCTTAAAGATTTATTTAATGTAAAACAAGTATTACCACCAATTAGCAATGAACAAATTGCAGAAGATGTTGAATCAGTAGAATTACTGGATTCGTATAATAAGCAAAAAAATAGAATTGAATTTGCTATCGATTACTCAACCGCATCTAACTTTGCTATTTATGGTTCTGCAAAAAAATATTATGAAGATTCATTTGCAAGAATCTATGAACAATATCCATATGATGGTTCTAAAAAAGAAGTATTAGATTGGGAAAATTCTTCATCTTTATTGGATGTTTGGATTTATAACAATGTTTATCCAAAAACAACAGGATATGCTGTATTCTCTCCAAATGGTTGGAGTACAAGAGTTGGCAGTATAGTTAGTGGATATGGTGAACCAACAACTAAAGAATATATTAGTTTAAAAGGTGGGCCAAATACTAATTCTGCTGCAACATTGGTTGAAAAGTTTAAAGATGCAAGCAACCAAGCACAAAAAGCAAATGTTTACGATGTATCTACACAAAGAAATAATAATTTAGATTTAAATTTATCTGGTGGTGTTTCTGTAGAATTTTGGCTTAAAAAGGCTGCTTTTAACAATACAAACACATCCAAAGAAGTAATATTTGACTTATGGAACAACCAAGTATCTTCAAGCGCAAATTATGGAAGATTAACAGTCCAATTATCTGGTACTACTGGTTCTCCATTTTATGTCACCCTTATGTCTGGTACAAGTGGCATTTCTTCGCTAAATGTTGGAGCAAATATTACCACAGCATCTGTTGCTAACAACGCATGGAATCACTATGCTATAACTGCTGAAAATTCTGGTAGTGCAATAAATGTCAAATTTTATGTTAATGGCGAATTAAATTATATAACTTCTAGTGGTAACAGTATTAATTCAATTACTGGCTCTATGCTTGCTAACATTGGTGCTCTAAGAACTGCTGCATCTGGAACGGCAACTGGAATTGGTTGGGGTAAACTTTCTGGTTCTATTGACGAATTCAGATACTGGAAAGCAGTAAGAACATCTAAAGATATCGGAAGATATTGGTGGACCAATGTTTATGGTGGTAGTAATTCTGATGATGCAAATACTGATTTAGGAGTTTATTACAAATTTAACGAAGGCATTACAACAACTGCCTCAATAGACTCAATTGTTTTGGATTATTCTGGTAGAGTTACAAACGGAACTTGGACAGGTTATACAGCAGCATCTAGAAATACTGGTTCTGCTATTAATTTGTATGGTTCTTTATCTTCAGAAAAACCAGACCCAATTATTTATTCAAATCATGCTGATGTTGTTGAGCAATTAGAAACATATTCAATAATTGGCGAAGATTACGACAGAAACAATACAAATTCAATTTATTACTCAATGCCAAATTGGATTATTGAAGAAGATACTGGCGTATTGCTCAATATTACTCAAATTGCAGCCAGTTATTTAGATAATTTGTATTTGCAAATTAAAAATTTCACAAATATCAAAGAACATTATTCAAATATCCAAATTGATGAAAAGCCATTTCCATTTTCAAGAAATCTAATCGAATCACTTGGCTTAATAACTCCAAATATCTTTATTGATGCTTCATTGTTTGAAGAAGTTATGTCAAGGGATGAAGATAAAAGTTACGAAGATAAATTAAATGAAGTAAGAAACATAATTTATGAAAACATCTATAGCAATCTTCAATCAATCTATAAAACAAAAGGTACTGAGAAATCTTTCCGCAACTTATTAAGATGTTTCGGAATTGATGAAAAACTTGTAAAATTAAACATTTATTCAAATAATGATTTTAAGATTGTTAAAGATGATTTATCAAATGTAACAATTAAAAAGAAGTCAGTTAATTTTAACGACCCAGATAGATTTTTCTCTACAATCTATCAATTCTCAACTTCTTCTTATGCAGATTCCAATTCTTATATTTCTGGTTCTTCTGCTTATAATTATGTTCCTTTTACATTTGAAGTAGATGCAATATTCCCAAAGAAGTTAAAGCAAAATCAAAATGAATTTTTCCCAACTTTATTTCTAACCTCTTCAGTATTTGGCGCACATACTGCCAAATCTACAAGCACAGATTTAACTTGGGAAACAAACGATTATTTCAACTTCCAAGTTTTTGCAGTTAGACCAGAATATGAATCAGACCACGCAACTTTCTATCTCTCATCTTCTAATTCTGCAATTCCAACACTTTCTTCTTCGTTGTTGTTTGATGTTTATAATAATGAAAAATGGAATTTTGTAGTTAAATTATATCCTCAATTTTTAGACAATGCCAACCTTGTGTCTGGTTCCGTATCTGGCTCATATACATTAGACTTTTACGGTGTTAGTACAGTAGGCGATTCTGTTATACGCGAGTTTAGTTCTTCTGCAACTATACCATATGTAGATGGTATCAATTTAACAAGAGCAAACAAGAGATTTTATCTTGGTGCTGAAAGAACAAACTTTACTGGCTCTATAATAAAACAAACTGATATTAAAGTTTTAGACTTTAAAGTTTGGTCTTCTAAACTTGATAATGACGATATTAAAGTACACGCAAGAGATAGTGATAATTATGGTATTGAAGATTCTGCTAAATCTTCTTATTTATCACAAACATCATTAAATAATTCTTGGATTCCAAAGTTTGAAACACTTTTGTTACATTGGGATTTTAATCAAGTAACAAGTTCAGATGGTGGTTCTGGTATATTAAATGCCTCAGATGGCAAATTTATTGTTAACGATTTAACATCTGGTTCTTTAACATATAGTCGTTATAACAGCGCATTTAATACATTAAAGAAATACGACTACATAGGTCGTGGCGATTTCTTCTTACAGAATGATGTAACAATAACAGATACACAATATTTGTTCACTTCCAGATTAAATGAATTTGAAAATATACAAAATTCTAACTTAATTTATATTTTAACAGAAGATGAACAAAACCAAACAAGAACAAGAGAAACAAGACCTATAAATTATTTCTTCTCATTTGAAAAGAGTATGTATCAAACAATCTCTGAAGAAATGTTGAAGATGTTCAGCACTATTCTTGATTTCAACAATTTTGTTGGAAATCCAGTAAACAAGTACCGTAAAGACTATAAAGATTTACGTTATTTACGAACTTTGTTTTTCCAAAACGTTCAAAATGAACCAGACCTCGATAAATACTTAGATTTTTATAAATGGATAGATTCAGCATTAGGAAAAATGCTTTTGCAGTTAGTACCAGCATCAGCAGATACTTCGCATGGATTGTTAAATGTAATTGAAAATCATGCACTTACAAGAAACAAACATCAATACAAGTTTCCAACTATTGAACTTAAACAACCAATTTTAGAAACTGGTGCAATTTCTATTAATAGACATTTATATAATTGGAAGTTCGGCCACAGACCATTAGGAAATTCTGAAGATGAAAACTGTCTTTATTGGAATGCCAGAGCAGAACGTGATGTATTACCATTATCATCTTCGGTTTCTGGAACAAATAACACCAGAAATCAAATACTTTCTACAACTCTACAAGTATTAAATCGCTCTTTTACAACACCATTTAGATATAAGAATGATTTTTCTACCGAAATCAAGGGCGGCACAAACTTCTATAAGAATACAAATATAGAATTTTTAAAGATTGCCACCGCACCACACGGCCCAATGGATACAGATGCTATTATTAACATTCCAGCAAATTATTTATTTGTTGGTGTTGAAAACACAAGTTCTGTATTAAAAGATTGTACCGATACTTACAAACCAACAGCAAAAGTTAAATATCATTTTAATGTTGTACATGGTAGAGACTATCTATCATCTTCACTTGGATATGGAGAAGTATTAAAATCGAATTTAGCAATACCTGCAAATTTCATAAGCGGAACTGTAGAGAGTGGTTACAACTCAGAAGTTGTACAAAACTTTATGAGTGGTGTTATCATAACTAATATTCACAACGATGCTTACGGTGACGCAAAAGAAATTCCAGCACAAGGTCCGTTCACAAATCAATGGGTTGGTGGTTTACAATCTAGACACGTTGCATTAAACAGAGGTACGGATACCTATACAAGCCGCCCAGAGGCTTGGAAACTATTAATTGGACAACTTGGTACTTCTTCATATGAAGCAACACTAGGTTTTGTAGGTGCAGATTATCCACATCCAGAAGGTAACCCAGATGAGCCTTCATATCCTGTGAGAACGCACCAAAGAGCATATTATTATCGTGATTTTACTGCTAAAAGTGTTTACAATATCAAAAATATTCAAACTACTACAAGTTCATATAATTTAGGTAATTTTGACCGTAGATATCAAGCAGTACATACGTTTGGTAGAACAAATAACGATTTAGTTATCAAAGAAGCAACTTCAAGTTTAACACAAACTGAATTATTTGGTATTTTGCGTACAGATGTTGTTGATGGTAGAGTTGATTTTACATTACCAACAAGAACAAGAAATGAAGTTATAATCGGTAATAGATTCTCTTCTCCCGGTGAATATAGAACAAATTCAAGAGGTTATTTAAACCTTTATGCAGAAGAACTTTCACCCTATAACGCACAACCATTTAAAAATAGAAAGATTATTGGCGATAGTAGAAGAGTTAATTTAAATCTTACTAATGACTCAATTCTTTACACACCAGAAATTGTTTCTGGTGCATTAGGTAAGGATTTAAATGCACTAACAGCCATACCAATGATGAATGGTTACCAAAGTGGCTCAACAACAGTTGCATCATTCCACAAGGTTCCAAGAAATGGTGGATGGGAAATTGAATATTCTGGAACTTCAATTGTTACAAAACAACAATTTGATAATGCATTCTATAACTATGATATTCCAAGAACAGATGCACAATATAAGTGGATTAAAACTTCTTTAACTTCAAGCGATAAAACATTATTAGAATATCAAGGACACTTACCAGAAACAATGCCTTCTGGCTCTACCTCATATGAACCAACACTTTCTGTAATTACTGCTAGTTTGGTTGGTTATGCTGGTCCTGCACATATATATGGAGCAGAATCTGGTGTTGAATTTAAGCCAGTAGATTTTGTTGGTATGAATGACGTTATTTTTGATGGAATTGCTACAACTCCATTCAATCAATTAGGGACATTTAATCTTAATTCATATAGAGCAGAAAACACTACTTTCAATGCTTCTTCGTTACCAAGATTGTTGAATGGTATTTTATTAAATAGAAATGGTCCTTTTGGATATCCTACTTTTAAACAAATTAGAACTTCAAATAAAATAATAAAAAATCAAATTAATAATACTTTTTACACAATTTTAGATAATCAAGATGAAATTGCTAGAGTAAGAGAACCATATGTTTATTATAATTACCCTATTGTTATCGTATTACAAAATAACATAACAAATGAAAAATTTGAGGTTACAACAACATACGACAATATTAAAAATAACTTTGAAAATCCATCAATTTTAAATAATATAAAGTCATTAAAAACTGGTGAAACATTTTATGAAAACATATTTTCATTTTTAAGTAATAATCAAAATTATAGTTTAATTTCATTAAGTTACAAAACACAAATTTATCCAAAAGCAGAATTTAGAACAATTAATGCTTTTAAATTACGCAATGATGTTCAATTTAATTGGAAAGATTCACAAGATGACAGAGTTACGGCATCAATTGACCCTGTAACAGAAATAAGCGTAAATACAAGTGTCTGGGACTTAGATTCACAAAATGATTTTACAGTTCCATATTTAAGTTCTTCTATTGGTTCAGCAGGCGTATTGCAAAATGCCTATTCAACAGTACACAACGGTGTAACTTCAAGTATATCTGCTAGTATTTTGTATGCGTTTAAACACATGCTTGCTTCCAAAGACAGTTGGACTTCTCCAAGTGTTTTTAATAGTTTAACTAGCAGTAACGCTTTTTTGAATATAACAAATGGTCTATTTAATGGTACTACAAAATGGCTAACAGGTGAACAATCTGGTAAAAATCCATACTACAATACATACAATGATTGGAACAATGAAATTAAATATAAAAACAAGAATTTTCAAATAATTCCAGAATATTATGTTTCCTCCGACAATATAGTTTCATTATTAAACAACTTAAACTTTACTAATACAAATGTTAATAGATTATTTGTTTATGGTCAAGAATTTGCAAATATAGGTGGTGGCGAAGGTTTCAAAAATATATATTTAGAATCTGATAGTATAAAAAATATTGATAATTTTAAGAAAGATGTTTCATCTGTCAAAAAATCAGCAAATATTACTTTAACTTGTGATGCGTTAATTAAGTTTAATCCAAAAAATGGTCTTTATCCTGCTCAAAGAACAACAGAATTAGCAAAATTGTTTTATGATTCTATTTTTAATCATATAACATTTTGGACTTCAAGTGCAGACGTAAATAACTTTTATAATGATTATAACGTTGCAATGAGAAACTTCTTAACACCTACATTTGCTCCCGGCTTAATGTATAATACCATTAAATCTGGTATTGCTGTAGATTTCCCAGTTTTAACTTCATCATTATCAACAACTTCTAGTTATTATAGTCTAGCAGCAGTTACTTCTGGTGCTATTGATTATATGATAAATAACTCTTTGTTTGATAAGCGTTTACCATTTGAAGCACTATACGATACTGAAGCATATCTTAAAGGAATAAAACTAATAGATATGCATCCACACCCTTCTGCTTCTTTGGATGTTACTGGTTCATGGGACGGAGAATTCTCCTCTAACAATTATAAACTTGCAATTCACAATTTCTTATCTGAAGTTGTTGATTTCTTTTTACCAGAAGGGAAATTAAGTACAATAACTTCAAAACCAGAAAATCAGTTTAAAAAAGTTGACCCAAGTAAAGAATATAGAGCAATAATCAAACTTTACAAATCCAAGGGATATCCAGATTTACTATCCAAGAGAGAAATATTAAATAGAGTTTCAAGCACAGACCCAACAACAAATTACACAAGACCACAATTTTCTCCTAAAGAAAGAGAGTCTATTAATATGTATAGTAGAGCGAGCGCATTTGGACCTCCAGTTGCTGGTGGACTATCTGGTTCTGTTTACACAGATAGTATTATAGATTCTTCTAACGGTTATTATTCTCCATTTACGCCTCCTTATTACGATGGAGAGGCATGGGTATTATTAACATATAAGCCAACTGGAAGCGTATCATACGTTCCAACACTAGATGAAATAATCAATAACATTACAGCATCTTATCTGAGATATGAATTTAATAGCGGAACGTTGTCAAATAATACTGCTCCGCTTGCTTATGGATATTTAAACAATAATTCAATGCAGATTAGTGCATCTGTTAACTTATTTAATATCATTAATATTGAACAAGTTAATATAGATAATGTTTCAAACAATTCTACAACAACACAAACATCAAAAGCATGGAGTATATCAACAAAATTTGAAACTCCAATCCTTAATTTCACAGAGGCTTCTGACTCTGGCTATCAAGTAAATGATGTATATGGTATGTGGCATCAATATGGCGAATTACCAACTGAAAGAGATAAAGGTATTTTCTTGCAAATTTCTGACGTTCCAGATGATTATATATTATACGGAGGAGAGTCAGATGAAAGAAGAGCATTACCAACTGGTCGCGATTTGAAATTAACTGGCTCTTTGGCTGATATTGTAGGATTTTCTAAAGTACCAACCAAACTTGGTCAAGTTTCAAATCAAAAAATTATTAAAGAAGCAGTTGTGGCAATACCCTTTGTCGTAATGGATAATGAAAGAAAATATTTTGAATTTAACGAACTTTCTAAGCGTTATGTATCATTCTTAAAGTCTGAACAATCTGAAATTGATTCATTCCCACAAGAATCAGAAATTACAGATTCAATAAAAAATCAAATTTCATTAATGTCAGAATATGTATTACCTCCAATTTTTGATTTTATGAAAAATGACTTAATTCAACCAATATCGATGTATATGTTTGAATTTGATTATACATTAACACAGCAAGATTTGGTAGATATTTGGCAAGGCATTATGCCAGATATATCTATAAACTTTGCAGAACAATCAAAATCTATTACACATCAATTATCATCAAACGAATTAATTTCGTATAATGATTTAAATGAAAAATTACAATGGCTTGTATTCAAGGTAAAGAAGAAAGCAAGAAACAATTATAATGCAAAATTGCTTGAATCTATCAAATCTAATAGAACTACAAACAAAGTTAAAAGAACACAAGAAATTGGTAAATCTCAAATCAATTATTTTGATGATTCACAAGAATTAGATTATTCATACAATTGGCCTTATGACTTCTTCAACTTGGTTGAAGTAGCAAAAATTGATGCTAAAGTTGATTTCTTATCATATGAACAGATTGAGGAATTAAATTTAGATAATTTAATTGATGTTCCAACAGTTAATGCAAATCAATTATCTGAAAACACTAAAGAAGTTGTTACTGGAATTCAAAAGGGAATAATTGAAGCACAACCAAGTTTAAATACAACACAAGGATATAAAGAATTAAAATCTAACCTCTTAGTGCAACAAACTTTACCAGAAATTACATATAAAACAACCACTCCAGATTATGTCAAAGTTGGCGAAGGTTCTCTTGTCGTTCCACAAACACAAGAAACAAAAGCATCACAAGATTTAGTGGCTCCATTGGAACAACAAGATACAATTTCTAGTGCCCAAAATTTTGGTAGTTCTTTTATAAAATGGTAAGATAAAATTACATTGAGAAGTATTTAATACAATGGCATTTTTTAATTCAAAAGAAGAAGTTTTTGATATTGAATTAACACAATATGGAAAACTTCTTTTATCTAGAGGGTTATTTAAACCTGCATTTTATTCATTTCATGATGATGATATTTTATATGATGCACAATACGCCTCTGTAGAAGAAAATACAAACTTTTCTGAAGTTAGAATTCAAGAAGAAACACCAATACACAAAACATTTTATTCTCTTAGAAGTTCTAAACCAAATATAGAATTTGATTTTGACCAAGAAAGTTTTAAAGTCGAAAGAGCAAAATTGGCTCAAAAAAAACCAAAATTAAGTAATTCTAATTTAAGTAATTCAACAATTTCTAATCTATATGTTCCTTCGTGGGAAATATATAATTTATCTCATTTTTTTACCTCTAGTGCAAATACATATTCAACAGCAAATTTTATTAGTTCTTCAATACCACAGTTTGAAGTTGAAATACCAATTACATTTTATAAAACAAATCAAGAACAAATAGACAATAATACAGATTTACAGACATTAGCAGTTTTAGAACAAGTTACTTATGATAATAATAACATACTTATTTTTGTGAATAAACCATTAGTAATGAAAATTATAGAAAATAATAATGACTTTGATTATGATGCTTTTGAAATGGAAGTGTATAAAATTACAAAAGATGAAGATGATAATGATGTTTTTGAGCAATTAAAATTCTTAAAAAATGAAGAAAATTATGATTCTGAAAATGACATTTATGTTGCAACAAACAATGCTCTTTTAGAATTACAACAAGTAGATTCTTCATACGCCGAACATTATTTTGAAATATTAATTGATAAAGAAATAGGAAATGAAAATATTTGTAGATATGTATTGAAATCTTCTGAAGACCAAGATAATATATTTGACGACATTACAGTTTGCGACGACCTAAGAACTAAGTTCAATACAGATAGTTTATATAATAATTTACCAGATATTGCTACAGGAAAGAATTGTTAATGAAGTTTTATCAAAAGTTTGGAAATGACTCATTTTCTCCTATTATTAACGTAACTAATATTACATTAGACAATGGTTACGATTCTCAATCGGGAATGGTAAACGGAATAATTGTAGATTTTGAAGTTTTATCCAAACAAAATGCTTTTGACAATTGGTTGACTGATAATGAATATTTAGACAATACTAATATTACATTTATTGTCTTTCAAGACCAACAAGAAATTGAATCATTTGTGCAAGAAGTACAAAATAAAACTTATTTAAATAAATCAATACCAGATATATTAAATGAATTAAATATTAATAAATATCAAAATTTTAGTTTATCACAAATTTATAGTAACAAGTCGGAAGATAGCGAAACCAATTCACAACTTTTTGGTCAAGAACAAGTGTTGTTCACAAACCTTGATTCCAAAAAAGATGTTGTTCTCTATGCCATACCATCAATCGATTTTGTAAAATTTTTCTCAAATAATCAATATTCTTCTGATAACATAGCGCAATTAATAAACGAATTTTATAGTATAGAATGGTATGTATATTCAATTTTATTAAAAAACAAAACTATAATCGATAAAGATAGCGAAAGAATTTTAAATGACGTTAGAGATTTTAAAGAAATAACAACAAATTTATTTTCTCTATTACCTTCTAAAGTTCAGCAACAAAATATTCCAGAAAATTCATCTTATGTTTCTGATATCTTTACTTCTTTTGATTACGAAAAACAGCAAATAAGAAGTTTTTTCTTTTTTGAAATCAAAAAATTTATAAAAGATAAATCCATATTTGATAAAGTTTATGAATCTTTATCAAAAGATGAATTAGAATCATTACTTCGTTCATCTACAAATAAAATAATTAATTTTGAAATTTATAAAGAAACATTGATTAATGAACATTTAATTTCACTTTTTAATACATCATACGAAAAAGTTGTTGGTTCAACAAATGTTCAAATTATTGAATCTCTTTCAAATGATGATAGAGTGTGCTATGTTATGCTTGATAACTTTCCTACTACAAAAAAGGAAAGTTTTAAATACAAAATCAATGTTACATTTCAAGATGCGTTATTAAAATATTATTATGATACTTTAACGACTCCTTCATCTGGTGTATTTTTCACTATTGCTGGAAAAATTAATGAAATTGAAAACTTTGTTAACGACCCAAGAAATTCAGATGCAAAAACAGGAAAATTCGTTCGTTTTAATACGGGCAGAAATATCCCAAATATTACAGAGTTTGTAAATTTATTTGTTAAAATGTTAAATCTTTTTTTAAAAAATCCAATTAATGAAAATAAAAAAAATTCTATCATTAAAGCATTAAATTATAATAAATCAACATTTCAAATACACGTTGATTTTGTTTTTATAGTTAAGCAAATTTTGTTACAAATAGAGAGTTTGTTTTTATCTGCTGGATATACAAGGCAAACATATGAAAAGTATAGTTCAAATATTGATTTTGTAAATAAAAATTATTATTTCAAAGTACAAGACTTTGATGTTTCTTCAGTAACTCCAACCTTATCTACCACAAGACAAGCAGTAAGTTTACAACCATCAACAAAATATTATATTGATGGAAACATACAGTATAATTTATTAAATGAAAACTTTAATTTAGATTTAACAAATGAAGTTGGTTTTAAAGTTGTTAATGCATTGATTAATTTAGAAAGAGAAGAAATTACATATAGTTCTGAAAATAGTCTTATGTCTATTATTTCTGAACAACAAGGTACAACAATCGAAAAAATTGTTTCTTTACAAGAAAAAAATGTAAGCAAAAAACCAATTTCTTTATTTGCCAAATCTTCAACTTCAAACGATACGGTACAATCTCCAGCATCAAAAATGACAAATTTTAATAAAGAAAATTCATATTCAAAACAACAACAAAATTCAAATAGTATACAAAATTTAGTCAATAATGTAAAAGTGCAAAATCAAGTTGATACTCAAAAAGAACTTGAATTTCAAACGTCATTTTTTGACAATATGAGTTATGATGTTGTTGTTCCAAAAACAAAAACACAGTTTTATCTACCAAATAAAAATGAATGGTCTGATACGCTAAACTCTAATACGCAATCAAACACTTATTTAGCAAGGACTATTTATAGAAAGAGTGGTGATATATTCACACGCAAAGATTTAGAGCCACCATTAACAAATAAATATTTTATATTCAAAGTCGCATAAAATGAAAAAAACTTATTATCAACAAAATTTAATAACACAATTAACTAACAGACAAGTTAAAACTTCATTTAAAAAGATTGGCTTTGAAATATTTAATACAGATTTTTCAGACTCAACTGCATTACTTGAAAAGATTAAAAAATTCTTTTATGTTGTTGATGTTGTTGACCCAATGTTGGTAATTACGCCAAATTATCTTGTAAAGACAAAAAATACAATTAAATTAGTTAAAAAGGAAACACATCCGTTTTATAATTTATTTTCTATCTCTTTGAGTGAGATACAAAATTCCGATGGTTATACGTATCATGATTTTGAAATTTCCATTAATAATCAAACATTAGAGAAATTTTTAACAGATTTTGTTTACTTTAGAAGCCCAACATCATTAACAGATAAAATAACAGCATATTCTATTTTGTTTATGAATGCGGCTAAAACGTTTATTGATGAAAAAGTAGTTAATAATTCAATATTTGATTTTAAACATTATTCAATCAATACACATGAACAAAAAAATGTAAATACATTAAATTCGCAAAATTTATATTATGATATAAGCGAAGAATATAATTTTTATGTTAAAGAATATGAAAAAGTTTTTTCTATATCTGGCAGTAATAACGAAACAATAATTCCCAATTATTATGCAATTGAAAATTATTTAAATACAGATGAATCTGATTCAATAAAATCAGTTGTTTCATTAGATGGAAGAATTGATGTTACAGAACAAAATGTTTTGAGTTCTCAATACTACGTTGATTATGCTAATGAAATAAACTCCATAACAAGTGTAGAAGAAAAGTCTTCTTTATCATCTGTAACAAATTATGTTTTAGATTCTTTTTTTGGAAATACTAAAAATCTTTCTCTATCATCTGAGAATTTTCCATATGCTAGTAAATTTTCATTTTCAAATCACCCACCAGATTCTTTATCAACTCTTATAACAGAAAAGAAATTAGATACTCTTGTGGCAAATAATAGTCATTATGTTTTTAATACTGAAGAAAAATATCAAGTAAATGATTTATATGTTGTTGAGCAAAAAAACATAAAGATTCCATCAGAGAATGGTGATTATGTCGATTACGATGGTATGAAATATGAATTAAAGGCTTTTAACACTTCAAGTGTTGAGAGTATAAAATATTCAAATTATAAAAATGTATTTAACTTTATTAATCAAACTTCGCTAGAAAATCAAGTCACAGCAGGCTTTGAAATATATGATTTGCAGGGTTTTGCATTCTATCATCCAGATAACCAAAAATATCTTCAACTTTTAAAAAAACCATTAGCAATATTTCCCTATCTAATTATCAAAAATGAAATAGAAAATATTTGTAAAAACGTTCTTGATTACAATAGTGTTTTAAACTACAGATTATTGGATGTTTATACTTTATGTTATCAAGTTGAAAAAAAATATAATGATTTTTCTGTAAACAACATCACTATTTCTAGAAACACAAATTCATCTGAGGTTTCTTTTAATGATACACAATTGATATATGAAAAAGAATACAATTATTTAATTTATAGTTTAAATTTTGTTAATACATTTAGTTATGCATACGAAAATGTTGCATATAGTGTTGCGTCTAATAAAATTTCTGGTTTAATAAAATTAACTTCTAATTGTTCAGTTTTTAGAAACTTAGTCATTAATGATTCTTCCGAGATTATTGACAATCCTCCAACTCCAGTTGACGTTAATATTGTTCCATACATTAATGATTCAAGCAGAATGTTGTTTATGTTAAATACACAAAATACTTCCTTAGAAGATATCCCAAAAATTATATTTCCAAGAGATATCAACTTTTTTAGAAGAATAAGAAAAAAACAAAAATTAAATTCTAAAAAAGTAATTTTTGATACCACAGAAGATTTGAGAGCAGTACAGGTTTTCAGAACTACAAAACCACCAAAAAAATATACAGATTTTAGGGATAATTTGTATGGTACGATATTTTTAAACTCCCTAACATCAGCAAGTTTTATTGATAGAATTAAACAAAATGTTAAATATTATTATACATTTAGGTCTATTGATATTCACAATAACTTTTCAAATCCAACAGAAGTATTTGAAGTTGAAATAAAGAACAATGATGGAGCAATATTTCCAATTGTAAGCATTTATGATATGGAAAAAATAGAAGAATTCCAATATCAAAAATCGATGAAAAAGTATTTAAGTATAAGCCCATCTGTTTTGTTTACAGAATTTCAAAAAACAGAAGATGGAAAAATAAATGTTGGAACTTTAACTGATAATAGTTTGTGGAATCAAAAATTTAAAATTCGTGTAACAAGCAAAAAGAGTGGAAAATGTTTTGATATTAATTTAACTTTGAACAAACAAACAAGAAATTTAATAAATAATACGTATGATTTGAATTCTGATGTTGTTTCTGATACAGAGGAAGAAGAATAATCGCACAATCTAATTATTTTATACAATTTTGTTTTTTTATACTAATTAAAGAGAGGTTACAAATATGGCATTTTTAGATAATAGCGGTGACATTATACTCGATGCAGTTTTAACAGATACTGGTCGTTTAAGATTGGCAAGAGGTGATGGTTCTTTTAGAATTGCAAAATTTGTTTTTGCAGATGATGAAATCAATTATGGTCTTTATGATAAGAACAACGCTTCTGGTTCTGCTTATTACGACTTAGATATTCTTCAAACTCCAATATTTGAAGCGTTTACAAATAATACATCTGTCGTAAAACATCCTCTTTTATCTATTTCAAAAACTAACCTTCTCTATTTGCCAGTTATGAAGTTAAATACTTCTTCTAGTACAACAGGTGATGGCTCTTCCACTAATAATATAGTAGGTTCAGCAGTATATAGCGGTACTGGTACTTATTTGATTTCTGTAGATTCTACTACTTTTAGTGAAGGCATACAAGTAGCCTCTGAAGGTCTGTTTGAAGGTGAATTACTCACAACAATTGGAAAATATATAAGAATTGACCAAGGAATTGATTCTAATGTTGGCTCTCCCGCACAACCAATAGATTCATTTTTAAATGAAACGCAATATGTTATAGAAATTGATAATAGACTTGGCTCAATTGTTTCCTCAATACAAAACAGCAATCCACCATCACCATCGTTTATAGATGATGATAATATTGCAAGTTATTATTTTACTTTGGCAGATAGCCAATTTGTTGAGCAAATTAAGACAAATGTAAATGATTTACAAGCAGGACAAGTAATTGCTGGGCCAAGAGGAACTTGCTTAGGGTTCCAAATCAAAGCATCACAACAATTAAGAGATAGTACATATCTTTTCACCACATTAGGTTCAACATTAAATTTAAATAAAATTGCTGGCGGCGGGTCATTAGATTTTTATTATATTGATACTAACATTGTTGTAAAAGGTGTAACAACTGGAACTAGCATCACAATTCCTGTTAAGTTCATTAAATCAATCGTATAATTAAGGTAAATATAAAAAATGGCAACAACTTTTAAAAACTTCACATCTGCGGACATAGCATCAACAAGAACACAATTGTTTGAAGCCATTCCAATAACAGGCACAGTTATTTCTGGAACATATTCAGATTTAAATATTCAAAACTATGCCCATCAAATGTTCCAATCAGTATATGATTACCCATATTTAAGTTCTTCAGCAAATCATATTTTTGATATTGCTGCTGGATTTTCTTCCGATTCTGCTCGATCTTCTTCTTCTGGAACACAAAACGCAAAGAAGATAAATATGTATAACCAAATGAGTCAAATACTTGTCGGATTTGATACTGGAAGTAATATACGTAAATTTGACCAAGATGGAAATTATGGAACTGGCTCAACAATAAACGAAGCATTTTTCTTATCATTTGCTCGTTTATTAGTAAAAGATGAAATTAAAAAAGGTTCATTTCAATTAAAGGTTCTTACTGGTAGTGCAAACACAAGTCCCGCTAATGTTTTGACTATTAGCGATTATGGCGCAGTTAACGAATATAGAGTTAATTCTCCTGCTGGTGAATACGGTATTCTTTATACTTCTTCAGCAGCAGTTGATGGTACTGGTGTTGGATTAATTTATTATCAAGCAGGTATTGCAGTTCTTACTGCTTCTATCTTTAATGGTAATTTTGGACCAAGAACAGACACTTCAACATATACCTCTTCTGTAGGCTCTTATTTGACTTCTGGCAGCATTACTGGTTCTTGCAATGGTTTGAGAAATAGAATCCAAAACATTCAATTTAACAACACTACAGAGTTGAATTCAACTGTATATTTCTGTCGTGCAAACCACAATGAGTTTAATTATTCTTCAAATCCAACATATGTTTCTGAAAGTAAGATTGTAGTTAAAAACTTTGCAACAGACCCACCATTATCCTATATAACAACTGTTGGTTTATATTCTGCTGACAATGAGTTATTAGCAGTTGCTAAAGTATCTGAACCATTAAAGAAAACAATAGATTCTGAATTGACTGTTAGAGTTCGATTGGACTACTAATTAATGTTATGGTATTAAAAAAAATAAAGCCTAACGAAATTTTTATTAATCAAGTTGAGTTTAACCCAAAAGTACATTTTTATGTATATAATGGTACAACATACTTAAATAATAAAAATCAAATATCTGGTGCGTTTACAACAAATGTTGGAAATGTACCAGTTGGTTTTGTTAATTTATATGAATTAAATGTTGATAGAAATCAATCTGCAACAGGATTGATATATCCGTTTATAACTAAAAATAGTAGTTTAATGTCTTTCAAGACCATATCAACTACAACGTTTAATTCAGATTTTAGTTATGGTGATATTTTAACTGGTTCCTATCCTTTAAGTGCATCAATAAGTAGAGATTTTTATCAAACTGGCGAAACGAGAAGATATGTAGATGCATTAAGAAATACATATAATTATTATCAATATACAAGCCAGCACTATGCTTATTCTTCTTCTTTAGGTGACAAATCAACGCAACCTTTAAACCTTATTAGTATTCCATCTATATTTTATGGAGATTCAATTAAAAAAGGTTCCGTTGATTTATCTTTTTATATTTCTGGTACACTAATTGGACAATTACAGGATATAAAAAAGAATGGTGAATTGATACAAGTTGGCCCATCTGGTTCAACTGGCTCTGGTTCTGTGGCTGGTGTTATATTATATAATGAAGGATTTATATCGTTAACTGGCTCTTGGGGATTAGAAACAGGAATAACAAGAAATTATTTAAACGATATCAGTAATCAAGTAACATCATCTTGGTTATATTTTGCAGCAGGAATACAAGGGGAATCTTACACACTTGGTAATTTGCCTTCTTCAAGTTTTAATGTTATGTTTGAAGGAACGAATAAAACACCAATTATGTCAATGTTAGTTCATGCTGAACGTGGTGAGTTTAATCACTCAACAAATCCAACATTTATTGAATATGGACAAACAGCAATAACAACAACAGGCTCTACTTCGTTTATTGAAAATAAATTCTTACAACCAGCGAATGTTGTTTCAAGTTCATATAATGACCCAGAACAATACTTACAAAAAACAACGTTCATAACAAAAGTTAATTTATATGATGAACATCAAAATTTAATTGGTGTAGCCAAAGTGTCTAAACCTGTAAAAAAGACGCAAGATAGAGATTTGACTTTTAAATTAAAAATAGATTTTTAGGCTTTATATGAATAACACTCCAATGATTTTGGGACTTGACGTAAGTTCCTCCAAAATTGGCATTGCCGTTTTGGATTATGATAAAAAGATAGTTTCCTCAGATTTGATAAAATTCAAACCAGAAACTCCGCTTGAAGAAAGAGCAAAATTGTTTGAAAACAAATTAGCAAAGTTAAAAAAGTATTACTTTATAACTCACGTATTTGTTGAAGAACCTTTTATTGCTTTTGGTGGTGGTAAGACAACTGCTCACACAATGGCAAAATTACAAAGGTTTAATGGTATGTGTTCTTATGGTGTTTATAATATATTTGAATCATTACCTATTATGGTCAATGTAAGAGTAGCAAGAAGTAACCTTGGTATTAAGATTCCAAAAGGAACAAAACAAAATGATACTAAAAAGTTTATTATTGAATACGTTGAAAGAAATCATACAGAATTTACTTACAATAAAACAGCCCAAGGTAATCCTGTGTCCGGTACGGACGACAAAGCCGATGCGATAGTTATTGCTTTGTATGGCTTACAAACTATTTAATATATGTCAAATCTTGTTCGTAAGTACAAGAAGTTATTTCTTGAATTAAAATATTTGTATGCCGAACTGGAATATTACGAAGAAGAATTGCAAGAAGCACAAGCAAATTTTAAAGAAGAATTTTATAAAAAGTGCGAACAATTAAATCTTAATGTAAAAAAGCCAGAAGAAAAAAAAGAAGAAAATAGCACAGAGATATCGACTTCCGTAAATCCTTTTGAACAACAAGAAGAACAAAACGACAATACAATTCCTATTGTTGAGCAGGAAGCAGAACAACCAAAAACTGATGATGAAGAAATATCTAAATTATACAAAAAAATTGTATTCTTAACCCACCCAGATTCTATTCCTGCAAACGAAAAAGAACAATTAAAACAGAAAAGAACAAAACAATTTCTTCAAGCACAAGAAGCATACAGAAGCAAAAATTGGTTTTTAATTTGCGAAATTGCTATGGAATTAGGTATTGATATACCAGAGCCAAACAAAAAACAACTAAAATGGATAGAAGAAGAATCTTCAAGAGTTAAAGAAAGAATTTTGCATATTAAAAATCTTTATGCTTGGGTTTGGCATACCAGCGAAGATAATAAAGACGGCATCATGGAACGTTACGTGAAATCAGTTGTAAAGTAAAAACTGATATGATATAGTGTTAGCATGGCAACCAAAACCTCCCTTCTTGCATCTGCCCTTGGAGAATATCACAGGTCTGGTGAAGAAGTCTTATTCTTTTGTCCTTTTTGTAAGCACCATAAGCGCAAGTTAAGCGTTAATCTACGCTCAAACAATTATAAGTGCTGGGTTTGTGACGTTCGCGGAAAGAACGTCCGCAGACTTCTTAAAACAAGACTTTCATATTCCCAACTATACGATTGGGATAAGATGAATAATGTTGTTGATTTAACAACAATTAATGAGGATTTGTTTGAAGAACAACAGCAACATGCAAAAGAACTTGTTGAACTTCCAAATGAATTTATTTCTCTTGCAAACAAAAACTTACCAGTAACAACTCGATTTGCCACAAAATATTTGAATGAGCGTGGTCTTACCAAGCAAGATATTATTATGTGGAAAGTTGGTGTATGTACTTCTGGTGAGTATGCTGGTCGTGTAGTTGTTCCATCTTTTGATATTGATGGTAACTGCGATTACTTTGTTGCACGCTCATATGGTCGTGAGTTTCCAAAGTATATGAATCCAAAAGTATCCAAAGACATTGTGTTTAATGAACTCTTTATCGATTGGAATAAGGACGTTGTACTTGTTGAGGGTGTATTTGATGCTATGAAAGCAGAGAATGCCATTCCCTTGCTTGGCTCGACTCTTAACGAAAAGACAACTTTGTTTAATAAAATTGTTCAGTATGACCCAACTATCTATATTGCTCTTGACCCCGACGCAGAAGCAAAATCAAACGATATTATTAATAAACTAATTCATTATGATATTCAAATTTATAAGGTTGATATCTCTGGCTTTGATGATGTGGGTACAATGACGAAGGAGCAGTTTGTTGAACGAAAAGAAAAAGCAAGACTAATTACTGATAATTGGCTATTAGAAAATCAAATAATGGCAATTTAAGGACCAAAATGAAACTTTCTGAATCGCAACTTCGTTCAATTATACGTCAAGAACTTCAAGAAATAATGACACCAGAGTTTGGAGAAAGCGGCGAACAAACACAGGATTCTTTAAAACAAAAATACGGTTCTGAACTTGGATTTAAGTTTGACGAAGAATCAGAATCAAAATCAGATGCTATAGCCAATAAAATTGTTGAAGCATTTAATGAACTAAAACAAAATCCACAACTATCCATCAATGTTGCTAGTCTAGTACGTTCCGAAGGTCACAAAGAATTAGCGATGTTTATCAAAACAATGGTCTAAGTTTATTGACTCTACCAAGACCCTGTGTTAATATAATGGATAGAGGTACAAATGAAGATTGTTCATGTAAGTGATATTCACGTTAAAAATTTCAAGTTTCACAAACAATACAACGAAATTTTTGCAGACTTATATGAAAAAATAAGAGATATTAAGCCAGATATTATTGTTAATACTGGCGATACTGCTCATACTAAACTTGACCTATCTCCTGCATATTTTGAAATGACAGCCAAGTTGTTTGAGAACTTGGCATCTATTGCTCCTTTGCATGTAATTCTTGGCAATCACGACCTTAATCTATCCAATAAGGATAGACAAGACGCCGTTACACCAATTGTCGAAGCATTAAAGAATCCTAATATTATCCTTCACAAATATTCAGAGAAGTTTAATATTGGAGATTTTAATTTTCATGTTCTTTCAATTGTTGATGAAGAAAATTGGGACTTGAACGTTGATGAAACCAAAGTAAATATTGCTTTGTTTCATGGTTCTGTTGAGGGTTCTCAAACAGATATGAACTTCACCATGACTCATGGCGATATTGGATTTGATGTTCTTGAAAAGTTTGATTATGCTTTGCTTGGAGATATCCACAAAACAAATCAATCCCTTGACTTTGCAGGACGTTGCCGTTATCCCGGCTCCCTTATTCAACAAAATCACGGAGAAACCAATGATAAAGGTTTCTTGGTTTGGAATATTGAAAGCAAAGAAAACTTCTTTGTTGAGCATGTACAACTTAATAATCCATATCCATTTTGTACCATTGAACTTACAGAAGATGGAAAAATTCCATCCAACGTTCATGTTCCACAAAATGCAAGACTTCGTTTGCTTTCCAGAACAAACCTGCCAGCAGAGTTAATGAAGAAAGCATCTGATGTTGCGAAGGAAAAGTTTAAGCCAGAATCTATTTCATTCCTTGCAAAGAATGCAAATAAGTCAGAAACTATTATGAACGGAAAGGTTATTGCAAGAGAAGATTTGCGTAATCCAAAGGTTCAAGAGAGACTTATTTCAGACTATCTTGCGGACTATAAAGTTCCAGAAGAAGTGTTGAAGCAAGTATATGAAATTAACTCACGCTACA
>Ga0209400_1001162_pt1 | contig 21968 bp, 20 predicted proteins | sample M_130807_EF_Meta_FD_187313 | JGI IMG/M metagenome (GOLD analysis project Ga0209400, IMG submission 187313) | Freshwater microbial communities from Lake Montjoie, Canada to study carbon cycling - M_130807_EF_MetaG (SPAdes) (version 2) | ecosystem: Environmental > Aquatic > Freshwater > Lake... | reverse complement strand
CTGATTAGTGCGACAATCTTCAAGCTCGGGATGATCCAGTTCGGTGGATTCGACCACAGTGCACTGATCGATATGGGTTGGAGGATCCATTTGGGACAGAAACCCTTCCGTGATCTTTGCCACGACGCCGTTCTTGTCTTACACCCCTCAAGTGAGTCCAATCCAAAGTCAAAAATCATCCTTCCATTAACTACCTAATCCCTAAATACCTAATACCCCTCCGCATCCTTTGTCGCTCTACCCCGAGCCGCTTCGGGGCTTCGCGTGTGTAATCCCCTGTGAAATAAAAATCCCCCTTGCAAGCGCATAGCTGTCCCACCTCCGAGCGCCAAGCCAGATTGAGCAGGTGCTAAGCACCAAGCCCCAGTCCCTGGAGGGGAACCAGCAGGTGTCGGGGGCGGTCTACTAGTACGTGGGTATGTCCAAGGGGGCCAATCCAACATCCATAATTGTGGCGCCCACGCCACTTACACCCCTTAATCGCCTAACCCCTAATTTGCCCACCCATCCCGCTCCCTCATAACTTTCCTTTGTGAAACTACTGGTCATGGCCCACTAAACCGTCAGCACGAGGCAATAAAAACTACCAGTATGTCTAACTGCAACGCTCCCCAACTTGCCCGATCCTTGACGACGAACAACCAGAGTCCTCTTTCATTTCTTTGCCAAGCGGCTTAGTGTAACGAACGGATCCAGATCCTACTTCTTTCCTATGAATTCATTCGAAACTAGCACCGGCTCCCGTCCCAAAGGCTTGCCTTTGATATCTGTGATAACGCCCTTGTTTAATGAGGAGGCAGTGCTGCCAGATTTGGCAATGCGTTTGAAAAATGTTTTTGCCCTACTCCCAACTGTTTCTTGGGAATGGATCGCGGTCGACGACGGTAGCTGTGACCATACATTTATCCGCGCAGAACAAGAAATTAAAATTGCCCCCCACTGGCAACTTCTCCGTCTCTCCCGAAATTTCGGCCAACAAGCTGCTTATAGAGCCGGCTTAGAGGCCGCCAGAGGTGCTGCTATCATATTTCTTGATGCGGATATGCAAGATCCTCCCGAAAAAATCCCCGATATGATTAGACTGTGGTTTGAAGGAAATATTCAGGTTGTGGGCCAACGCAAGTCGAGAACAGAAAGCGGATTGCGAGGCCTTCTCATGCGCGCTTTCCATGAATTATTCTGCCGTCTTACCGGCGGCGTAATGCCGAAAAACAGCGGGACATTTGCCCTCATGGATCGCCGCTTGGCAGAAGAACTCAAAGCCATGCCAGAAAGAGGAATGTTTCTCCCTGCCCAACGTGGCTGGCTGGGCTTCAAAACAACCTCTGTTTCTTATGACCGATCCGCCCGCGTGGGAGAGCCAAAACAATCATACTACAAACTATTTGCTTATGCTTGGGAGGGAATTACCAGTTTTAGCGTTTTCCCATTGCAGTTAATCTCGATTGTTGGGTTTTGCATTTCGTTATTTGGGTTTGGATATGCTGGAGTTCTATTGGCGATAAAATTGCTTCAACTCCTAGGATGCTTTCAAAAGCTCGAAATCTTCGGGTTTACAACAATCTCAGTATCAATCTTATGCTTAGGTGGGATTCAGCTTCTCTCACTTGGCATTATCGGTTCATACCTATCGAAAGTCTTTTATGAAGTTAAGAGGCGCCCCCTTTACGTGAAGTCAGAGCACATTACTAGCCTTGTAAACTTGTGAGCCCAGAAGAATATTCTAATTTAGAGAAGGTTGAAGCTCTTCACTGGTACTACGCTGGGAAGCGGGACATTGTTCAACACTGGCTTGCCAAGAAATGTAAATTGGATTTGCGCCTAAAGCTTTTGGATTGCGGGGCGGGTTCTGGTGCTTTTGCTGCTGCTTTGCAAAAAAGCGTAAAGGTTGTTGCCATGGACGACCACGAAGAGTCCCTCGAGATTCTTCGTAAACGCCTCCCCCCGGAAGCTGTTGTCCGAGGTAGCTGTACCTCCATGCCCTTTAATGACGACTCTTTTGATGCAGTGACAGCCTTGGACGTTCTTGAGCACATACCAGCCCACCAGGATGCTGCTAATGAAATGATTCGTGTCCTTCGCCCAGGGGCCCCCATTGTGATTACAGTCCCAGCGATGATGTGCCTTTGGAGTGACTGGGACACTTCTCTCCATCACCAGCGCCGCTACAGCAAACTTGAGTTGCTTAATCTTTTCCGTCATTTGCCCGTGAGGATTGACCACTGCGCTTATATCAATGTTCTCGCCATGCCACTGGTTTGGATGGCACGCAAAGCCCGCGGGATTGGATTTTGGGCTGGCTCCCGAGCAGAGGATCACATTCCGGTGATGCCTATAAACTGGTTTCTCCGGCAGGTTTTCGTGCTTCTGGCTAACCTCCGGATACAATTACCCTTCGGTGTCGGCCTAATCCTTGTGGCGCATAAAAATGAGGCTCAGGGATAGATATTCGCTTTTTTTATGGGCGGCTCTGGCCCTTGTGCCGTTGATGCTCAGTTCTGACAGTATTTGGGTTGATGAGGCACAGACGTGGCGGCATGCCCGCCATGCAATGTTTCCAGGCTGGTGGGCCGAAATAGCGTCTGACAATTTTTCTGAGTTACAAGTGCTCCTGGGCATGTTCTCTTCGTGGGTTGGGGCTTGGTTCCTTGGAACCTCTGAATGGGCAATGCGTGTTCCAAATATGCTTTGGGCTGCAGGTTCTATATTTATCTTTTGTCTCCTAGGACTGATCGCAGGATTGTGTGGTTTCATCACCAACGGAGGGGGCGAAGATAGTGGATGTCCTTTGGTCTTCCTTTTCTCCGTGCTTGGGCTTTGTAGCCCGATTCGGAAGGGGGATGCTTGGCATTTCGCTCAAGTTTACCAAGCTCGACTGGAGGCACGAAGATCAGAGATTCTTTGTGGCGGATAATTCCAAAATCAATAGAGCCACCGGGTGGATGCCGCAAGTGTCGAGGGAAGAGGGGGTATCAAAGACTTTGGCATGGATCCAAGAGAACGGGAATCAATGATATCCTGTAATATGGAATGGCGCAGCAAGGCTACTGCGCCGTTCGTTCTTTCACTTTTTTCCCTGGCAGTTTTCGGAACCGCGGCGCCTCCCCAAGCTTCGGGTTATCTTTTTTATGGCATCGGTGTGTCGCTCCTGTTCTGCCTATGCGCCGCCTGGTGTTGGAAGCATTCAGCAATTGGCAGGGCGTTCGGCGGAGAGCTGTCGGCAAAATATGCATGGGTATTCGTGTGGGCCACGGCCTTCCTGATTAGTGCGACAATCTTCAAGCTCGGGATGATCCAGTTCGGTGGATTCGACCACAGTGCACTGATCGATATGGGTTGGAGGATCCATTTGGGACAGAAACCCTTCCGTGACTTTCCCTGCACAATGCCACCGCTGTTTTACCTTGGGGCAGGCTGGGCCTTTGATATCTTTGGCTCCAGTTGGCGCTCTTTAGTCGCGGTGACCTCGATCTTCTCATTCGCAACTTTTTTTTGGTCGTATTTTCTTTTGGAGGGGATTCTTGGAGACCGTTTCGGGGCCTGGCTATTCGCTCTTATGGTTCAAGCTTGCACGACTGTGGTTGTCTCATACTGGTGGTATAATCCTGTCACGACGGTTATCGCGGTGCTTAGCCTTCTTTCATTCTGGAGGCTATTCGGAAAACCGGGGGATCGGTGGGTCAGGGTATCATGTATCGGTTCTCTCGCCCTGCTTTCCCTTGCCAAACCGAACATTGCCGGTCTCCTGATCGTTGGGATGCTGGCGATTGGATTGTTCTCAAGGATTCGTTGGGTGGTGATCGCCACCATGGCTATTTCTGCCGCGATTGCTCTTTTCACCCTTGCGGCAGCCAACATCAAGCCGGCGGATCTGGTGACTGGGTACCTAGGCATTGCCGCCCGTGGAGCAACCCTCAAGCAGCTATTCGCAGGTATCGGCCCGATGGAAAAAGCTCTGTTTTCAGGATTGATGGCCGCTCTTCTGATGCCTTGGATAATACATACGAGACGTCTGTTTAGCCGAGGGAATGATCAGAGACATTGGATGGCTCTCCTCGGACTGATCGCAGGATTGCATGGTTTCATCACCAACGGGGAGGCAAAGATAGTGGATGTCCCTTTGGTCTTCCTTTGCTGCGCACTGGGGCTTTGCATTCCGCTTCAGAGGCGGGATGCACATCTGCCAATAGCGATACTTACTGACTTTCGGTGGAAAGGCTACTTTTCGGCCTTTGCTTGCGTGTTAATCGGGATTGCCTGTGCGCAGGCCGTTACGCGGCATAGGGTTGAGTTAATTGGGCCTGGGGCGTTCTTTGAGAATCGGTTGTCTGATCGCGCTCCCTCCCCTCCTTTTTTTAAGGGGCTGCGTACCGGGAATATTTTCTCTGAGGTATGCTCGGAAGTGGATGTTGTTCTCGCCCGATTCGGGAGTTCCTCTGTGTACTTCGGGCCTCGAATGCAGTGGGCTTACGCTGCGTTCGAGTTGACTCCTCCATTGAACCAACCTTCTTGGTGGGATCCCGGGGTTTCCTTTCCGAAGAGAATGGAGAGCTTCTACATCAAGGCATGGGCCTCCCGCAAATTTGAGACCGTGGTCCTTTTCAAAAATGACCTGACTTACATGTCTCCGGAGTTCATAGAAATCCTCAGCAAGAATTACATCACCGATCAGAGTAGCCCTTTCCTGACCGTTCTGCGCAGAATACCTAGTTCATGATTCGACTGTCCGATTATATCGTCCGTTATCTGGCCGACCATGGCATCGACCATGTCTTCATGGTGACCGGTGGAGCTGCGATGCATCTCAATGATGCATTTGGAAGAGAATCCAGGATCAAGAAGGTTTTCTGTCACCATGAACAGTCCTGTGCGATGGCCGCAGAGTCGTATTTCAGGGTTTCCAACCGAATCGCCGCAGTCAATGTCACGGCCGGCCCCGGAGCCACCAATGCGATCACTGGAGTCTACGGAGCCTATGTCGACTCAATGGCAATGATCATTCTCTCCGGACAGTCGAAGTGTGAAACCTTGGTGAGCTCGACTGGGCTTCCATTGCGGCAACTTGGCGATCAGGAGGTAAACATTGTGGAGATGGTGAAGGGAATTACCAAATACGCAGTGCTGATCGAGGATCCATCGACCATACGCTATCACTTGGAAAGGGCGCTCCACCTAGCTCTGCAGGGGCGCCCTGGTCCCGTCTGGTTAGATATTCCCATTGATGTACAGGGGGCAAAAATCGAGCCCTCCGAATTGAAAGAATACGATCCGAAGGAGGATACGATCCGCTATGAGACCGATCATCTTGAGAAATCGGTTGCCCTTGTGGCAAAGAGATTGGCTGCCGCAAAACGTCCTGTCATCTATGCCGGAACTGGCATACGCCTGTCTGGTCAGTACGATCTCTTTTTTGAATTTGCTGGACGACTTGGTGTTCCAGTTGTGGGAGCTTGGGACTCCAATGATTTGCTTCCAAACGATCACCCGTCTTATGCAGGCCGTCCGGGATCCTTAGGGGATAGGGCGGGAAACTTTACGATTCAAAACAGTGATTTTTTGCTCATTCTGGGCTGCCGTCTGAATATCCGGCTTGTTTCCTACAACTGGAAAAACTTCGCGCCCGGAGCTTACAAAGTAATGGTTGATGTCGATGCAGCGGAACTCAAAAAGCCGACACTAAGTATTGATCTCCCCATTCACGCCGATCTACGCGATTTTCTTCCGCTTTTCTCAGCGTCCTTGAAGAATTGGTCGGCAGATCACGCCGAATGGTTGGGGTGGTGCAAGGAGCGCGTTAAGCGATACCCCGTGGTTTTGCCTGAGTACTGGGAAAGTAGCAGTGGGGTCAATCCTTACTGCTTCATGGAAAGGCTGTCGGAGTATCTGGAGAATGGAGAGGTCATCGCTTGTGGAGACGGGACGGCCTGTGTTGCGGCTTTTCAGGCAATCAAGATCCGCCCAGAACAGAGATTGTACACGAATTCCGGATGCGCCTCTATGGGATATGACCTTCCCGCCGCTATCGGTGCAGCCGAGGCTTTGCCACACAAGAAAAGGATCATCTGCGTCGCGGGAGACGGGAGCATCATGATGAACTTGCAGGAGTTGCAGACGGTTTCTGGCCGAAAACTACCGATCAAAATCTTTGTGCTCAACAACTCCGGATATCACTCGATTCGCCAGACGCAGGGAAACTTCTTTCCCGACAACATTGTCGGTTGCGGAACGGACTCGGGTCTATCTTTCCCGGATTTTGAAAAGGTAGCCGCAACTTTTGGCATGGGATATCAGCGCTGCTGCAAACACGACGAACTGAATGTAGTGATCAAAGCCACATTGAGTTTGGAGGGGCCCGTTATCTGTGAAGTTATACTGGATCTTGCGCAAGCCTTCGCTCCCAAACTTTCCTCTCGTAAACTGGAGGATGGGCGCATGATCAGTGCATCTCTGGAGGACATGTCTCCTTTCTTGGACAGGGAAGAGTTGCAAGGCAATATGGTACCCTTTAAGTCTAGGCTGAATTTACCATGAACAACCAAAGAACCGTTTTTCTCACAGGTGGAGCAAGGGGTATCGGAGCCGCAATCCGACAAGAACTGGTCACGGCGGGATATGCAGTGATCTCCCCATCCAGAGAGGAGTTGGATCTTGCTTCGAAAGATTCAGTCGAAGCGTATTTAAGGAAGAATTCTGACCTTGCTGCGGACGTTCTCATTAATAATGCTGGCATAAACGTGCCCGAGAAAATCAGCAAGGTAAGTTGGGACACTTGGAGTAAGACGCTCCAGACAAACCTGACTTCCGCCGTGCGGCTCATCCAGTTCCTGGCGCCAGGAATGAGTTCTCGCGGGTATGGACGCATTCTCAACACGAGTTCGATCCTCGGAATAGTCACCAAGGAAGGGCGGGCGGCTTACTCGATGACAAAAGCTGCATTGAATGCGCTTACCCGTAGCGCCGCGTTGGAATTCGGGGCAGGCGGAGTACTGGTCAACTCTTTGGCTCCTGGATACGTCGACACCGAATTGACCAGAAAGAATAATTCTCCGGAAGAGCTGGCCTCGATCATTCGAAGCATTCCTTTGGGGCGGATGGCTGATCCGAAGGAGCTTGCTAAAGTTGCCGGCTTTCTGGTTTCCGATCAGAACACCTATCTTACCGGACAGACGATCGTGGTGGATGGAGGATTTACCTGTACTTAGCGGTTAGCAATTCCCTCATGATTACGATCAAAAGCCACTCCCACGATTACTCTGTCGAAACCTTTGCGAGCTTGGCGCAGGTTTTTAAGGGGTTGGCCGAGACGCGTGGGCAGTACTATCTGGTGGATCGCGAGATTGAGCGAATCTACCAGAAAGAGGTCGACGCAGCTGTTCCCGAAAACAGGAGGATCGTCATCGAGGCAACCGAAGAGCAGAAGTCCTACGAAAGGCTAACCCCCATTTTCTTGGAGTTACTGTCGAAGGGGTTGAAAAGAGATGGTACTCTCGTCGTGGTTGGCGGCGGGGTTCTTCAGGACATCGGGTGCTTCATTGCGACGGTTCTATTTCGTGGAGTACGTTGGGAGTTCGTTCCCACAACTCTTCTTGCCCAGTCTGACAGCTGTATCGGGAGCAAAAGCTCCATCAATATTTGCGATTACAAGAACCAGATCGGCACATTCTATCCGCCGCATCGCGTGATGGTGGCTTCCGACGTTCTTAGCAGTTTGCCATGGGATGAGATTCGTTCGGGCCTGGGTGAAGTGATCAAGCTCCAGTTAATCGCGGGACAGGCTGGTTTCGATGAACTAATGGCCGATCTCAAGAATCTGAATCCGAATGGGGGAAAGGAGGTGGTCCAAAAATGGGTTGAACGCTCCATCGCCGTAAAAAAACCCTATATTGAGGAGGACGAATTTGACCGGGGGATCAGGAATATCCTGAATTATGGACATACCTTCGGTCATGCTTATGAATCAGCCACAAAATATGCCATTCCACACGGAATAGCAGTGCTTTTAGGAATCCTCACAGCTACAAATCTTTCAGCACGGCTTGGTTGGGTGTCCTCCTCATATGGCCTCGAGCTTCAAGAACAGCTCATGCCATGGTGTAGTCCTTACGAGGTAGCGCTGAAAGAAGTTGATCTTGAAGCAGTTTTGAAGGCTATCAGGCATGACAAAAAACACACCGGAGATGCTGTGAATTGCATTCTAACAAAAGGGGCGGGTTGTATGGAAAAAGTAAAGGTAGATTTTTTGGGTAATGTTATCCCCGCTGTCGAGGCATTTATAGGCAAAAAGAAATGAATCAAAGCAACGATGAAGTAGCTGTAATCATTCCGACTTTAAATTCTGCGACATATTTAGCCGAATCAATAGAAAGTATAATTAATCAAACGTGGACAAATATAAAAATCTACATTCTTGATGGTGGGTCAAGTGATTCTACTCTTGATATAATAAACTCATACTCCAAAAGATATAAAAATATTACTTTGAAATGTGCGCCCAATGTCCATCCATGCAAAAGGGTTGATCAGTGCTTAAAAGAAATATCTTCACCATATTTCGCGCTTCAGCACTCAGATGACATTAGTTATGCCGGAAGAATTGAAGCTCAACTGAAAGCATTCAAAAGTGACCAGGAATTAGGAGCAGCCAGTGTATCGTATCGATCCTTTTGGCATCAGAGAACACAGGTCCCTACGCAATCGGATGAAAAGGTTCACGCAAAACCCTTAAAGCATAGCGAAATAAGATGCCAACTTATATTTTGGTGGGTTATGCATGCGCCAACGATGATGTTTGACCGGGAAAAAGCGGTCGCTGCAGAATTAAGGTTTGAAAATAAATGCTTATATGCGAACGACTATTGGCAGACAATTTCAAATATTGACAAGCTGAAATACGAAAATATTAACCGAGAGCTATCTGCATATAGGCTACATTTTCACGGCGATGGCCATAAGCATCCGCATCAAATTGTAAGAGAAGAAACTCTTTGTAAGCAGCAGGCACTCAGGCATTTTGGGTTCGACTTTTCCGAGAAAGAACTAGAAATCCATTGCAGAATAAAGTTCCTGCCAGACGGAAAGTTGCTATGTAATACGATTAATGAATGTGATGAAGTAATTGCATGGCTGGAAAGGTTATTAGAGCAAAACAAAAAACAAAAACCATTTGATGAAGAAGAATTCGGCAAGATTGTTAAAGACATGATTAAATGGACAATTAAGCGAAAATCATTTATAAAATCGAAAAGAATGCGTGCGATGCTATCTAAATTTTTAAAACTATGAGCCGAGACATCTTCGAAAACCTATTTGTCCTAGAAATGACGAATAATCATCAGGGAAACCTGAATCGAGGGCTTAAAATCATAAAAGAACATAGTCGAGTAGCTAGATTTAATAACGTGAGGACGGCTATCAAGCTCCAGTTTCGCGATATCGGCACCTTCGTTCACAAAGAATTTCAAGGGCGTTTAGATATCCGCTACGTGAAGAGGGTTGTGGAAACTCGACTCTCAAAGTCGGATTATGCCGAAATGATCCAGGCAATTATCAAGAATGGCTGTATCCCTATGTCCACACCGTTTGACGAGAAATCGGTGGATTGGTGTGTTGAATTTGATCTTCCGATTATCAAAATTGCGAGTGCAGGGTCGAATGATTGGATGCTTCTCGAGAAAATAGCGTCCACACGCAAGCCTTGCATGATTTCCTTTGGTGGCACCCCGCTCAAGGATATGGACGATGTGGTATCTTTTTTTGAGCACCGCAACATTCCTCTAGCGATTAACCACTGCGTGGCAGCCTATCCCCATGAGGACAATGAGGCAGAGTTGCATCAGATTGACTTCCTTAAGAAGCGCTACTCAGGTCACACAATTGGATATTCCTGTCACGAATACAACGATTGGGTGATGTCAGTCGGAATTGCTTATGGGAAGGGAGCCCGGACATTTGAGCGGCACATCGATATCAACAGCGACGGATTTGAAATTGCGAAGTACTCGTCTTTACCGGAGCAGATTGACACTTGGTACAGGTCCTTTCAGAAGGCGGTCGAGTTGTGCGGAACTTCAAGTGAGGCAAGGAAACTCCCGATTGCGAAGGAGACTGCTTACCTTGATACGTATATTCGGGGAGTTTATGCCAAGCGCGATCTTAAGCCCGGAGAGTTACTCACCGAGGCTGATATCTATATGGCCATACCGCTTCAGAAGGGGCAGATCTCGTGCAGGGAGTTGATGCTTGGTAAGTATGGCCATAAGATGATTGCAGAGTGCAAAAAAGATGCTCCACTTTCTATCGGCCACATCGATACACCGTACTCAAAGAATTCTAAGTTGCGCTCAATGATCAATAGAAGGGGGATTTAGGTAATAGTCTCATCTTGGCGCAAAAAAACAAAGCAAATTTAGGTAGAGTATAATCGACACGAAAAGAGGCTAAATTTAGCCATTTTGAATGGCGCTCCTCGCCTAAAGAGTTGTGAGTTTTTGCTAGCAGAGCCAAAGCTGAGTTAATAAAAGCAAAAAACACTAATAGATATCTTTCAAAAGAAAAAATAAAAAGTCCGAAAGATATGAAACCGCTTTTGACGATCGGAATCCCAACCTACAACCGGCCAGACCACTTGAATGAGCGTCTAGTCGATCTGAAAAATATGGGCTACTTTAATCATCCTGAGGTGCAGATCATTGTTCACGACAACGATTCCCTGGATAAAAAACACATCTACCAAATCCGGATGGTGCAAAAGAAGGTTGAAAATCTTCTCCTGATCGAATCCAGGCCGAATGTGGGAATGGTGAAAGGGTGCAAAAAAATCATCCGGGCCAGTCATGGTAAGTGGATCGTATTATTAGGGGATGATGACCCCATACTTCTTTGTGCAGAAGAAATCTTACATTTGATTAGGCAGTCTGGAAACGCAGACAGCATTTTTTTTCGAACTAAATTAAAGTCTGTCAATGGGCCAGCAGATCTTGATTGGTTCCCTTCCTGTGAAGAGAGAGTGTACCCCACTTCCCATCTCTGTGCCCTAATGGGCTTCACCACCCTTTTTGCGTTTCTTGGGGGGCACGCCTTTCGTCGGATCCCTCGAATGGAAGACCGATGGATGTCGGCTCACCGCGACTGTATGTACTACGGCCACGTGGTCATGCTTCTTCGATATTATCGGGCATCCGCTTTTAGCCATCGCGCCATGGCTGCTTATAATCCGGGTAATGAAAGAATTCCGCAACAAATGAACTTTTTGCGATTACTTGAATTAAAATCCCTCTTACAGAAACCAAAAGATCCGGCAATCTCTCGCTTTCTAAAAATGCGGCCGCAAGAGGTTATTGCCCAAGGAACGCGCCCCCTGACAGATCATATCGGCCATCCCCATCTAAACTTTTTAAACCGACTTGAAATTAAGAACACTCGAAATAAAATACACCTAAAAAAGGTAGAGACCTTAGTTTTTAATGCAAAAAAACCTATTTACCTTGGCTCTTCAAAAAACTTCAAACCCAGCGCTTATTCGGTTGCCTTTCTTTTTCCTCTCCGTTCGGCCTCCCGTTCGCGGTCTCGGGAATTCCAAGTTGGTCTCCAGTTTGCATGCGGCTTAGATGCTTCGCCTCTAGATATTTTGACTATCATCGCAAAGCTTCGTTTAGAGGGTGATATTTTGCTAGAAGGGAAAAAAATATCAGTTCTGAATTACTACCTTTCGGCTCTTAATCCCGTGAGCCTAAAAGAAGGCAGAGGCCTTCGACGCACCTGGGCTATGGCAAGGCTGGCGGGAGTGCTTTTTGCCTCCACTATTCTGTACGGCCCCGCAAGATTCTATGCAGACCAACTAATATTGAATCACCTTGAGAGACCACGGCGTGGATTGTATAAAATCATCTTGGAAACAGAAAAAGTGTTGCGCCCTTTGGTTCGCACAATTTTTCCACAAAAGATGTTACGGCAATAATTAAGTCTTCAGGTTACTGCTTAAAAACTACCAGTACGCTCCATTTTCCATGAGGCCGAAGTTAGCTGGCCTCTCACTGTTAACCGGCCGAATCCAGTGGTCGTTATAAAAGCCGCGTTCGTCGAATCTGCCTCCGCGAATTCCGAAAAGTAAATTAAGAGTTCCGCCCAAATGGAGTCCAATTTTACCCAGTTTTTTGGCATGAGCTGCGAGAGGTAGTGACCATGCCCCGGCCCCGATAATCGCAATATCAAACTCCTGCTTGGCCATGGCCTTTTTCAGTTCCTCAAGCCCTTCGAGCCAGTCCCGATGCATGGGCGGGACCATGTATGGTAGCTGGGGACACGGCACAAACCGGCAGGATCGCGCTGCTTGCGCCAGACGTTCTGGTTCGACCCTGTGAAATACGTTCAGCAGTGACAACTTTGGAAGCTGGGATTTGATGGTCTCACAAAAGGGGCTGACCACCAGCCATCTGAGCTCCGCCAAAGGGCGGAGCCACTCGGCACTTACTGGCTCCAGCCCAACAAAACTGCCACGCACAGCTTTCGGCAGATCACGGTTCAAAAAGGCCTGCTCGTAGGCTTCGAGAAAAGACCCGGGTGACTGCCACTGGGCGACAAAATCCAGATCCCGAACCGCGTCGCGGTATACTCCGGCCCATCGTTGGTAAATATTCCGGCGGATAGGGAAAACCCCGGCGGTGTGGAAAAGACGTTCCGCCGCGCGGGCCCAGCTGGCGTTTCGCGGCCAAGGCAAATGAATGTAACGATCCAGATACTCCAAAGCCAGAAGCTCACTAGTGCCCACCTTGCCAATGGCACAAGGTTCGCGCCGTGCCAGCGCGCCGGCGATCCACTCCTGACTCTGTGCCTCGTTCAGGTTTGAGCCCCGCCGGCCACAGTGCTGGTCCCAGAAAAGGCCGGTAAGGCGGTTGAGGTGGGGGAATGTCACGGTTTTGAGACTAATATACATATGAAAATGAAGAAAGGCGACTTTTGTAAGTTGTCTTTAAACTGCGATCAAGCCTACGCGCCGATAAAAACAGCGGAATCATCGGCGTCAACGGAGATGCGTTATTTGGGCTACTCGCCCGGAAGCTTATTTCTTTTAACCAGACGCCATTTGCTAAGACCAAAAAACCAGCGGCGTTGCGCCACAGGTTTTTTGGGGTATTTAAAGATCTGACTAAAAAAAGTGAGTAACTCATTCATGTCGTATGCTGAGTTGGGCACATTCCTATAGAGGGGTGGGGCTTGAATGTATTTGGCGTAGAGTTCGGGGGTGTCATCTACATGGAGGACGTATTCAGCCATTTCGTGGTCAGAGGAAAAATCATTCCGGCAGATAAAACTTTCCGGATTAAAATACTCCTTTACCCGTGGATCACCCCAGTAGATTGGAATCGTGTTCACATGGAGTGGATCAACCAGTTTCTCGGTGCACCAACCCGCGCGGCGAGTGTTTTCGAAGGCGATGTTGAAGCGGTAGCCGGCAAGCCAATCAACCTTCACCTGGTAGCGGTCCCCGGGAGGCAGCCGGTACCCGGTGTTGTTCAGGGCTCGTCCTGCTGAATCGACTTTACGTAATCTGTTAAGGGCGTGAAAAAACTGCTCACGCCGACGAACGGTTCGGTCGACATAGGCGCAGAGCAGGGAGCAGAAGTGGGGTTTGGACTCCCGAACGGTCGCAGGATCGGGGATGTAAGTACGAATCAACTTTTCTTGCCGGCCATCAAACGCGTAAATGGGCAGGTAGGCGGAGCGGGGGTCGTCGACCAAGACGGAGACGGCCGCATAGTCGCACTCCTTCCAGTTGGGCCAATATTTCTCCTGCGTGTGGAAAATCTTGGTGCAGTTGTAGAGGCGGTGGCGATGGCCGATGTGCGAGTAAAAAAGGAAATCTGGGGTGTCGTCAAAAGTGAAGTCGTAGTGGGGGGAAAGAAGATCCAGAAAAAAAACCCGGCTCTGGGCGGGAAAATCGATAAAGTTAAGGGAGACCTTTGGTTTCATTTAGCAAAAAACTTTTTCGCGCAGGCAGTAAGATCCATCAAAGGGCGTCGAAAAGCCAGATGTTCCGCCAAAGCTGCCTGAGTCTGAGCCAGAGATTGCATATGGAGAGAATTTTTCAGAAGGCCTTCGATCTTTTTATGGGCTGAGGCAAGATCTGCGACAATCAGTTCTGGAAGGAGAACTCCGGGCATAGCGAGTGAGTCCGCCCTACCGAGGAATAGGCAGCCAGCTTGGATAGCTTCAAGCGCCCAATTCCCCCAGCGGGTCTTCGGATCTGTTCGGATGGCAAACTCGCTCGAGGACATCAGCCGGATGTAGGCGGCTGCATCCCCGTATAAGGTGGTCATGGAACTGGGCTTCTCGCCGGGATGGGATTGCCAGCTGGCTCGGTCGACGACAGCGCCGCGGCGGTTGGTATCACCACCAGCCGTCTCTTTGGCCAAATGTTTCCATGAAGCTGCCGACTGGAAGGTGAAGGGGAATTCTAACACATGGTCTTTGTTGTAAGGCCGTGCGCGGTAACGGCGGAAACAGTGATTTAGGTACAGATGGTATCCCTGAATGGGATTCGCAAGGGACTTTTTATGAAGGTCGCCGCCGGCTTCGACGGAGTAGTAGGCCCACATTGTCCTTTGTGATTTGGTAACGATCCGAGTTGGGATGGGAATATCCAGACCGATCACAAGATCGTAGTCATCCCATCGTATCTGATCGCAATTTACTACGCCCTTCGTTTCCTGCTCTTCTTGCCAAGCTTCGGTCCGACGAAATGCAATCTCGGGGTTAGGATCCCCAGCAAACTTTTCTTTCCAAAGATAGGTTTCCGGATCAGGCGTTTGGCGTACTACAAAATAGTCAGCATTGAGATCAGCCAAAAAGGACATGGGGCCAAGGTGGGCTGGGGCTGTCAGGATCGTTTGGATCCAGCTTCTTCCTGCTCCTGGAAGGTAAGCTCCTTGGTAAGCGGTTTGTTTAACTAGGGCGACTTTCCGAGAGCGCCAGAAATCTAGGCACGTCTTGATTTCGGTGTTTGATATGAGTTTTGGAGCGGTATGAATCTCAGCCCAATTCAAAATCGATCTGGGTAGAATCAGGCCAAGCTTTTCCCACTTCTGCCCAACATGCCAAGGACCGCCATGGGACGTGGATGGATGAAGCGCCATAGGGGAACATTAACGGATCTGCCCAAAACGGCGATAGGAAGAAGACGATTCGAAGGAGATTCTGTGCTAGAAAAGGGGCTATGAAATCGGTTCTTCGTATTGTTCGCGGGTGGTTGTACCGACGGTGTCCCGCAATATCACGCGGCTGGTACCGCAAAAAGTTGGCGGGGTATGAGCGGAGATGGGGGCTAGAGGATCATGGTTTCACCAAGGAGGGGTTCTTCAGGGTATTTCGCGAGAGGTTTATAGGGGGAAATAGGCCCGGTCGGGTATACGAGCTGGTTGCGGGAGATGGGCTCGTGGGGAGCTTGGGAGTTTGGTTTGAGGGGCTGGGTAAGGGATGGAGTGTCGAAGCTTGGGAGCATGGTCCTTCCGCTTTGTTATCACTCAAAAAAACGCGTCTTGAGGCCGAGATTCATGAAGGGCGCCTGACAAGTTGGTCAGCGAAAGAGAGAAAAAAAGATCTTCTTGGCATTACAACTAGGGGGTCGCGCGAGGGTACAGGCGTTTGCAGGGAAATACGTACTAGGCAGATCCGGCCTCAATGGGTCGGCTTATGGAATCCGACGATGCGACCCACCTGGTTTCAGCGGATGAAAAGTGCGGGCTATCACCTCGTGTTGGTTTATCAACGGATGGAGTTTTACCGGGATAAAAAAAGATGAATGTGGCATTCCATTCAAATTCAATGTCGTTACGAGGATCAGAGAACGCCCTTTGGGATTACGCGAACTTCAACGAAACGATTCTCGGCAACCAATCTGTGATTTGCCACCCGGCTGCGCTCGAAAACGCTGAAAATCCTACCTTTGCGAAGTGGAAAGCCAGATTTCCACTTGTTCCGTATCGGACAAAAGCTGAATTAAGCATAAAGCTTAAGGAGAAAGGGGTGGATATTCTCTATCAGATTAAGCCAGGACCTTTTGACGGATTTGTTGTTCCCAAGGTAAAGAACTGCATCCACTCGATGTTTCTAAGCGATGAATTTCACGGAGATTGTTTTGCTTATGTATCTCGCTGGGCCTCGAGAGTCATGACGGGGAGGGAGGAGTCGTTTGTCCCCCATTACGCTCCCAAACTGGAGAGTAAAGAAAACCTGAGGCAGAAGCTGAATATACCGTTAGAGGCAAGAGTCTTTGGACGTCATGGAGGTTGGGATACGTTCAACATCCCTTTTGTTCGAAAAACAGTAGCTCAACATGCCCGGCAAAATCCGGAGGATCACTTTGTGTTCCTCAATACGGAATCCATTCGCGAGGCAGAAAATCTGACCAATATCCACTATCTTCCGGCCACGGTAGATCCATTGGGAAAGGCTAAATTCCTCGCCACCTGCGATGCGATGCTTCATGCCCGCTGCCACGGAGAAACATTCGGTTTGGCCGTGGGAGAGTTCGCCGTCTTGGGAAAACCAGTGATCACTTTTGCGGGCTCCAGAGAAAGAGCTCATATCGAGATGCTGGGAGGGCAATCTTTGCAGTACCGCCATGCAGATGAATTGATAAAGATATTAATGGATTTTCATCCTCATAGGACGCAGGGAACCGAGTACGAAATATATGCTGATCCGAAGGTTGTGATGGAATTATTTCAAAAGAAGTTTCTATACCTTTCTAGGGCAAATGGGTGAAGCTAGAAAAATAATAAGCATGCTGTTCATGTGAAAATGTGCCAAATCCTTTTACACCTTGCGCGAAAGATCGGGCAAATGATAAGTTCGCTGCGATTGGATTAATTAATCCAGTCCATGTTAAAAATGAAAAGCCGCTTCTTCCCGACCTGTTTGGCCCTCGTCGGGTTGGGGACAGGAAGCTTTGCTTTGTGGCGATGGATTTATTGGAGTAGGCATGGAGTTGAATTTACAGATGAAGGCCTGTATTTACTTGCAGCGCAAGATCCTTGGAAAAACACCTTTTCAACTTTCTTTGGCTTTCTTTTGCATCCACTTTTCCTGCTTTCAAGATGTGATTTGGGTCTTTATCGGGTGCTCGCTCTGGTGCTTTTAATCGGCATAGCAGGAATTCTCGCCATTTCTTATGTTCGATTTCTTCAAATTTCTCGCGGCTGGGTTCAGCTAGCGTCAGTGAGTGCAATCATTTCGGCATCATTGCTAGTTTTCAGCGATGGGCGAAGGACTCCAGGTTACGACTATCTAGTACTTGCTGGAGCCCTTGTTGCTTGGGCGGGATACTTTTCAGTGCGAAGTCAGGCCTTGGGAAGTATCGGAGGGCTCCTCCTTTTGTCTACAGGGTTAATCATATGCGCATTCGGGAAGTGGGTAGTGGCTCTCTTGTTGCTGGGCATGTTTCTGATTTTATTGGGAACAAAAAAACTTCTCACCCCTCGCAAGATGATCCTTTGGGGAGGCTTGCTCGCCTTGGGCTTGGGGGCTTTGATCTCTTGGATTGGAGTGGATGCAATGAAGAGAGCATTCACAGAGGCTGGATGTGTCGTGTGGGCGCTCGGTTCCCATGGCACAAATCTAATTCCATTTTATGGAGCAACACTAGCGAACTTTACCTTTCGATGTTTTCGAGCTTTTCTATATGGAGCGCCTTTGTTGCTATTTTGTGCATGGGCAGTGAGGGTTCCAAAAGTTCGCCAGAAGCTGGAAGGTTGGGCTTGGGTTTTCGCATGCGGCATTTTGATTGTTGGGGTAGCACTAGGGCTAACGAAAGCTGGTGCATCGAGCTTTTCCCGCGTGGGGAGCAACGTGGCAACGGAGTTATTCTGGTTGATAGCAACAGCCCTCATTTTCTGTGGCAGAAAATTCTGGAAATCAATGCTGTGCCATGGGGTCGAGGGCGCCTGTCTAGTTGGAACCCCTTTTCTTCTGGGAGTCGGAACTGCGACGGCATTGGGGGATTACGCGGGGCATGGAGCGGTCTTTTTTGTCTTAGCGGGCATTGGAATTTGGGCTGCGCTTTTGCGGCGGGGGGCGAATCCTCGGATTGCGGAAGCCTTTCTTTGGGTTTCTGTATGCCTGAATTTCATTCGACTCGATAAATCTCTTCAAGATCAATTCAGAACCCAACCACCATGGACCTGTCATGAAGAATGGAAAATCACAGAGAATGGGCCTTTGGTCTATCTGGATAAGGATCAGGCAAAAAGCCTGCAAGTCATGCGAGAGAGTCTGGCTCGATTAGGCTTTCGTTCGGGGGATTCGATTATAGCGATTGGAGATTTGCCCGGGGCAGTTTATTTGTTGGGGGGGTGGTCGCCCGGAACTTGCTGGTATTTTGCCGGCACTTTGGGGCAGTTGCCGTACTGTAAAGCGGTCGTGAGCTTAGTTTCGAATGAAACCTTGCAGCAAAGCTTTTTTCTTTTTCGCGAAAACAGTCCACTTTACCCGGAAAGGGGAGAGATTCTTGGGTTGGCCGAGCAACCGAATCAACCCGATGAAGTGACCGCTCTGGTCATATTAGAGAGAGAGGAAACTCGTCTAGCGATTTGGCACCCGATGGCACGTAAGGTAAAGAAATTGTAATTTAGGCAAGCAAGGGTTAGATGGCGATTTGTTGGAGTGGAGCCAAGGGCGAAGCCCATAGGTAAAAGCAGAAATGGAATTTGATTCTAAGAAATCTTTTACTAGTTATTAGCTTTTCTTGGATCTTCTTTTTAAGGATGGGGCCATTATTGTACGTTGGCAGGGTTGGTGAAGCAGTTCTGGACAATCGGAAGAAGGGATTATCTCGTATTGGAGGAGGCGAGGCGAGAGAGTGCCGCCAGCACAGAGATGGCGAAAGCGAAATAAGAGTTTCGTTAACCTCATAAACAAGGATTTGCGATTTATGTCGGCTAGGGCGTTTTCGCTGTGGGAGCCGAGGCGTTTGGCGATGTCGTCCTGGTGCCAGGTGAAGATACCGATGGGCTTGCGGACAGAAATAAGGTTGAGCCCGAGCTTCATCTGGCGACGGAACCAGACGTGATCCCCGACGACGCGATATTCACTAGGGTAGGGGCAACGTTCCCAAATCTCTCGGCAAAAAAGAAACGAGCAGGTTTGGACGGGCATATGCCAGTCGGCATCGATGGGGTGGGGAACGGTGATTTGATTGAAGAGGTAGAGGAAGTTGAGTTGCCCATCCAACATAATGGTGGGTCCGAAGACGGCGTCGGCTCCCGCTGGATCAAGTTTTTGAAGGGCTTGGGCTAGGCCCGCCCTGTCGTACTGCTCATCGGCATTGAGGTGGCCGAGAATACGACCCCGTGCGGCAGCCATGCCTTTGTTGAGGGCATCGTACATTCCCTTGTCTGGGCCAAAAATTAACCGGATATCCTGCTGTTGCTTGAGATACTCCAGCGTGCCGTCGCTGCTGCCTCCATCCACGACGATATGTTCATAGCTTTGGCCCTGCAGGGCATGTCGGACCGAGCGAACGCACAGCTCGATCCAACGGATCGAATTAAAAACCGGGGTTACGATGGAGATGTCGCAAGCCGACATAAATAGTTATGAACTCTTTTTCAGAAAAGAGTCCATCGCATGACGATCCCGGGCCTTATAAAAAAACCAGACGAGATAGATAAGATTTAGGCCACCCCAAAGGCCGAGCAGAATCAGGTAGTGTTTGCCACACTCGCCCATCATGGGGAGAAGGCGCCAGAGGGCAAAAGCCGCAAGGCCGAGCCATAGGATGACCCAGTGCAGGGTGAAGAAGCTGAAAAAACGGAGAGGCGCCGTGGGGGCAAAGCCACCGATCTTTGGAGCATCAATGGGATAGAAGTAGAGATCCTCAATTTCGGACCCGACTAACGAGCTTTTGCCTAAGGCTTTGTTTAAACGACCCTCTACAAAGCGGGCGTGGATGCGGGCAAAGTCGACAAAGTGGAGATAGAAACAGGACTGGGTTCCGGCGGTGATGACGAGGAGCGGGACAAGTGCCAGAGAAATTGGGCTATCCCAGAGAAGGCAGCCTATCACGAGAACGAGAAAGAGGTAGAGACCATGGAAGAACTTTTTGTGGTAGGCGTACTGCATTTCGCGCATCCGACGGAGCTGATCCATCCAAAGGGCGATCTTTTGCTCGTTTTGTGGCATAGCTCCTTTATGCCCAGTGCACAGCCAAAGGACAACCTTGCGACTTTCCTGCAGTGGGTTTTTGGGAGAAGGTAGAAGAGTGAAGCCTTTAGAAAATAAACCAGATTCCCGCGTCCCAGGGATAGTTGGGGTAGGGCTTCTACTGGCCTTGGCTTTGGGGTTCGGGCTAGGGCAGAAATTCGGAACGGGTGGGGTTGAGCCAGAAAGGTTGGCTGCCCCGGCAGCACCATCCCTTTTTCAGCTTCCATCCAAACTGGTGGTTTATCAGGAGGGACCTGCGATTCCTGCTTTGTGGTTGGACACCTTTTCGAGTGGATTGGGAAACCCAAAGATAGATTTGAGGGTTTTAGAAAGGGGTTCAGACGGGTCTTGGCCGTCGGACGGAGATGTGTACTTAATCAAGGCACGGACTTTCCAGCCTTTGAGCCAGATATTTTCTTGGGCTGATCTTACAGGACGGGTGCCCCTAGAAGGAATCAATCCTGTATTCCAAGGGCAAGCTTTCGACCCCACGGGCGTGAAAAGTCGCCCTTGGAGAATTAGCCCATGGTTTTTTATGAAAAAAGTGGCACCTGGAACTCCACACAAAGTGGCTTTGGCCGCTCCAGCGCGTTGGGCTGGAGAGCCCCAGTCTCTTTTTCCGAACGATCTAGATTTGATGGGCGCAATGTGGCTTAAGTCCCAGGGCAAACCGATCAATCTGGGCGGCGAGATAACCCAGCAGATGGCACGACAGCAGGTCGAGGCAACCTTAAGTGGAAAGCTGGCTTTGGAGCAGGAGTGTTGGGACGGATTAAAGAATGGGAAGGTGCAGCTGAGTTATCTTCCTGCTTGGAGGCTAGTCTTAGATCCTCAGGCAGGGGGGGGTCTGATCCGCTGGTCTGCACTACCTACGGGTACGATTGTAGATTTTGAAGTGATGGGGGTAAGGGAGGAGTCATCAAAAAAAGAGATAGCGTTCCGGTTTTTGGAGTTTTTGTTAGTTGGGCCTCAGCAGTCGGCGCTGCTTGGGGCAACGGGTTATTTTCCCGTTCGATCGAAAGTAGGGGCGGAGTGGGTGGGATCGGCACTGATCATGCCCTCGGGACCATGGTTTGACCGAAGCGAGTTTATCATGTGGCCGTATCCGAGAGTTGCGGTCACTCCTCCACAACCAACCTCTGAAACAAACGCGGTTGTCCCTTTGAGTGGCGGGGAGCAGAAAAGTGAGTAGGCTTCAAACCTAGCGCGATATTTAAATCGCCCCCTAACTAACTATGAATTCAAAAGATAAAGTTGTACTGATTACAGGAGCCGGTTCTGGGCTAGGGAAGGCCTTGGCTTTGGCGGCGGGGCAGGTTGGGGCAAAGGTGATTTGTGCGGGCAGGAGAAAGGATAAGATTCAGCAAACAGCTGAAGAGGTGACAAAGGTTGGAGGTGTGGGCACGGCGATGGAGATGGATGTTACGGATCTAAAATCGGTAGAGAAAGGGGTGAAGATGGCAGAGAAGGTTGGGCCGATCGATGTCTTGATCAACAACGCGGGAATCATCACCGGAATGAAAGCGGTACAGGATCTGCCCGTAGAGGAGTGGGATAAAATTATGGCGACCAATGTACGGGGACCATATCTGCTGATGCGGACAATTTTGCCGGGCATGATTCAGCGTGGATTTGGGCGGATTTTGAACGTCAGTGCCCCGATCAAGCATTTGCCTAAGGCATCGGCGTACTGTGCCTCGAAGTGTGCGTTGGATTCGTTGACGAAAGCAGTTTCCTACGAATTGAAGGGCTTGGATATTTTGGTCAATGCG
>Ga0209400_1001161_pt1 | contig 21984 bp, 22 predicted proteins | sample M_130807_EF_Meta_FD_187313 | JGI IMG/M metagenome (GOLD analysis project Ga0209400, IMG submission 187313) | Freshwater microbial communities from Lake Montjoie, Canada to study carbon cycling - M_130807_EF_MetaG (SPAdes) (version 2) | ecosystem: Environmental > Aquatic > Freshwater > Lake... | reverse complement strand
TATTTTCTTTGCGGCTTGTCATGGAGTTTTATGGGTATTGGCTGTGCGTAATTCTGTATTCCCAGTCACAATTTTATCGTGATTCTTTCTCAAAAGTCCCCTAATAAGTCCTAACTGGTAAAGTCGCTCTATGTCTATGGTGGTCAGAAGTAGTCATCCGCAGCTGATCTTTTTTCGCTTAAATACTTTATTTCACCAACTCGAGAAATGAATCCTAAATGTTTAAGAAAATCGTATTATTAGTAATCGTTACATCGCTTTCATTTTTTGTTCAACCTACATCTGCCAGTAGCCATGCCAAAAGTTTAAAGAACTTGGGTATGAACGAGATTATGTTTGCCCAAGGCATGATTCCACATCATCAACAGGCCATAGATATGTCCAACATGGCTCTCAAAAATGGCGCTAGCCCAGAAGTAAAAAAGTTGGCTAAGGAAATTATCGCTGCGCAAGGAAAAGAGATTGGTCAGTTAAAGTATTGGCTGACAGCCACTAAGTCTTCAATGACAATGGATCACGATATGGGTATGGGCGGCATGCTCTCTAAAAGTGATCTGATCGCTCTTAAGAAACTCAAAGGCCCTAAATTTGATTCTGCTTTTCTTAAAGCGATGATCGCTCATCATGAAGGGGCATTAGATATGGTCGCCATGCTTGATCGGACAAAAAATAGTGAAGCCAAAAAGATCGCAATCGATATCCGAGCAGGGCAGTCAGCTGAAATCACGCTCATGAAGAAACTATTGGCTAAGAGTAAATAAGGTCTAAGGTTAATAAATGAAGAGAGTCCTGGCCTTAATACTTATTGCTGCGTTTATGTCGCAGTCGATACAGGCACAGGCTGCGCCAACGGTGGCATCTGTGCAGCGCGATGTTGACCGGCTGCGAACTTTGGCTGCCGAAAAATATGAAGCAGCAAATGAGGCCACCATCAGAATTCGAGCACTGCAAAAGGAGACGGGCTCGCTCGAACAACGTGAAGCAATTATTCAAGGAGAACTGAATGTAATAGGCAAAGTTCTTGCCAAGATTGCAATCTCTGAATATCAAGGCAGTGGTTTTGGTAGAACCTTTGAATTGCTATTTTCTTCTGATCCAACGCAATATCTTTCGGACGCCTCGGTGTTGGATGGGGTCAGTAAAGGATATGCAAAACAGTTACGAGAATTTGCTGCGACCAAGCAAAGGGTTCAGGCGACACAGCTGGTGCTTGCAGACCGAACCTCACAACTGATCGCTGAAAAGAAGCGACTCGATCGCGAGGTAAATGAGGCAAAAGCCGCTTTGGTTAAGGCGGAAAAACTTCTTAAGTCACTTTCAAAGGCCGACAGAGAACGACTCCTTCGAGAAGAAGCAGCTCGAGAAAACAAGATACTTAGTGATTCGAAGGGATATGCCGCTTCTTATAAAGGCGACAACACCCGCGGATCAATTGCACTTAAGTTTGCACTTGCACAAATAGGTGACATTTATGTCTGGGCAGCTGCGGGTCCGACCAGGTGGGATTGTTCTGGATTGACTATGCGAGCATTCCAAAAAGCTGGAGTCTCCCTACCTCATTCTTCACGGGTGCAAGTGAAATATGGAAAGTCGATCGCATACTCCAATCTGAAACCTGGCGATTTACTTTTCTTTGGTAAACCAATTAGCCATGTATCGATATATATGGGTGGTGGAAAAATGGTTCAAGCTCCTAGACCAGGCAAAAAAGTGGAGGTAGTTCCTTTAACGAAAATGTTTGGAAGAAAGCCATTTGTTGCAGCTAGAAGGTTATGAGGTCATTTAAAGAGATGAGATGCTCTGGCAGAAGCACTTGGTACCTGGAATGCGCAAGAGTTGTGTACTCATGCTATTAAGTATCCCGTATAGCTCTTGGAGTTCAGGGACGACTCTTCTTTTATTCGACTAGTTAGCTTTAATTTCCTGGGCTGACCGTCGACATGTTGAAATCTTTGATCACAAGTGGCGGAATAGCCATATTAGACATGTCGCCAGCCCATTCACGTGGCTGGGTCCATTCAGTTGTACCAGCATGTGCGATACGAGAAAGAGCAGAAACTGGGGAGTCATTCCAACGGAAGTTGTTCGTTGCACCAACAACTTCGCCGCCCTTAACGTGATAAACACCGTCACGAGTTAAGCCTGTAAGAAGTAGTGAGTTGGGATCAACCATACGGATATACCAGAAGGTAGTTAGTAGTAGTCCGTTATCAACTTTCTTAACTAAGTCTTCAAGAGATCCGCTAGCGCCATCGACACTCATCACAAGGTTTTCACCTAATGGTGTGAAATCTAAGTTTGTCAGCTTTGCAGAGGCACGAGTTTGAATTAAAGATTGCAGAACTCCATCTTTGAGCCAATCAACACGGTTGATGGGTTGACCGTTATCAAAAACTGATGAGAATGGTGAACTAACGGCTGTTGCCACAAAGTTAGCTGCAGGCAGTTGCTTGAAATCAGGATCGCTAAAGAACTGCAAGGAAACATTGGAGAGTTTCTCACCAATTCGAGTGCCTCCGCCTTTTTTCGAAAATACTGATTGACCTTCATGGGCATCTCGAGCTGTAGATACCCACATCATGTAGGTGAACAGATCTGCAACAGAGCCTGAAGGCAAGATGGTGTCATAGCGCCCGGCAGGAAGATCAACTTTGGTGCCTTGCCACTGTAGACGTTGGCGAATTTGTCCATCAATGTCTGCAACAGAGACATCCTTAAAGTCGCGAGTTTCAACCCCGGCCCATGTGGAGCGTGAGCGATCGTGAGACTTTCCAGTCATTTCTACGCGACCAACTGGGGAATCCTTACGCAAACGCAAGCCACCCTTTGATCCAACCCAGGTTGTTTCATGTGTGTGCTCTGAATATCCAAAGAGTTCAATTTTGTCAGCAACAGAACGTGAAAACATGTCACCAAGTGCTGGAGCAAATGTTGCAAATACCTCAGGTCCTGTTGGAATGTGCTCAGCAGACCAATTTCCAATGGCAACATTTGTCGCAAGCGGAGAGTAGTCATCTGCTGGGCCTGCAGCTTTTGCTGCAGCGATTGCTTCTTCTAGGAGTGCTGGAATATCAGCGAGTGAAACATCTGTGAGTGTTACGCCACCTGAGGCCATGCCGCCAGCGACGGCAACAAATGCAACAATGGTAACGCTGCGTTCTTGAATCACACCGTTAGTTGTTAGCGAGCTACCCGCCCAACGAAGGTTTGCTTGAGTCTTATCTTTGACTACAACAATGCAGTCATCACAATTTGCTGTTGATGTTATTTTTTCAATCAGATCTTGAGCAGAAATCATTTTCCAGCCTCCGCAACAGTGTTGAGAATATTTACCTTGTCAAAGATTGCCGCAGGGCAACCATGACTTACCGCTGCAATCTGACCTGGTTGAGCTTTACCGCAATTAAATGCACCGCCAAGAACATAGGTTGAAGGTCCGCCAACAACCTTCATCGAGCCCCAGAAATCAGTTGTAGTTGCTTGATAGGCAACATCTTTTAGTTGACCAACGATCTTGCCGTTTTTCACACGGTGGAACTGTTGACCGGTAAATTGGAAGTTATAGCGCTGCATGTCAATCGACCAAGATTTGTCACCCTTAATGATGATTCCATCATCCATTGAAGCAACCATCTCGTCGTAAGTTGGACCTGTTGGGTTTGGTTGCAAAGAAACATTAGGCATGCGCTGAATTGGAACGTGCGCGGGAGAGTCGGCATAGGCACATCCATTGCTTCGATCGCGGTTAACGCGGGCTGCGATGCGACGATCTAGTTGATAACCAACAAGAAGACCATCTTTAATGATGTCCCAGCGCTGAGCTGCAACACCTTCATCATCAAAACCGACGGTGCTAAGACCATGTGATGTGCTGCGATCTCCAGTTACATTCATCAATTTTGAGCCGTATTGAAGAGTATTTAACTTATCTGGCGTTGCAAAAGAGGTTCCGGCGTAGTTTGCTTCATAACCAATGGCACGATCCAACTCAGTGGCATGGCCGATTGATTCATGGATAGTGAGCCACAAATTAGATGGGTGCATTAACACGTCATAGCGACCAGGTTCAACCGATGGTGCTGCAACCTTTTCAGCCAATAAAGATGGCAGTTCGGCAATTTCTGTGTCCCAATCCCAGTGCTTATTACCCATCCACTCCCAGCCAAAGCCGGCAGGTTGGGCTAATGTGCGCATAGATTCAAAACCATGAGCACCAATTGAAATAGCTTCGATCTGAGTTTGAATGCGAACACGCTGCTGTGTGGTGCTAGTGCCATATGAATCGGCGTAATGCTTTTGTTCTTTAACAAACATAGTTTGTGCTGATGTGTGATTAACGCCAGCACTCTTGAGCAAGCGATTACTCAAATCAGCTAGGCGATCCTTCTTCTCAGAATCAGAAACTGTAAATGGATCAATTTCATAATCTGACACCCAGGTCTGGTTCGCATAGACCGGTTCGGTAACGAGTGAGACTAATTCTGTTGATAAAGGCTTTGATGTTTTAGCCATAGCAACCGCGGTCATCGCAAGTTTTTTAGCAACGTCCACAGAGATCTCAGGAGATGAAGCAAAGCCCCAGGCACCGTTAACGATGACTCGCACACCAACTCCTGCGATTGATTCATCACTTTGAGTCTCTGGGCGGGCATCGCGCAATGAGAGCAACCCTGTACGTGTGTGTTCTATTCTCACATCAACGTGTGAGGCACCAGCGTCTTTGGCTGTGCTTATTGCGGCATCACTAACTGCGGTTAGTGGAAGGGCTAGGAAATCTGCATCTACGGTTTTATTCACCCCCGCACCCTAATTCAAACTTTGGAATTGGGCTAGTAGTTCTCTATTTTTAACCTAATACATGAATTTTTTGTGCCTAATACATGAATTCCCCTGAATGTGGTCCTTGGGAGTTTTAGGTATGGCAGTATTTTCCGCATGACTACAGTCCTTCTAACCGGCGCAAGCGGATACATCGGTAAACACATAACTCTTCAATTATTGAACCAGGGCTACAAGGTGAGAGCCTCGGTTCGTAATCTTTCAAAATCGGCCGAGGTGCGTAATGCAGTAACCCCTCATTTAGTGGACTCAACCAATTTGGATTCACGCCTGACATTTGTCGAACTAGATCTAGAAAAAGACTCGGGCTGGGGCGAAGCTCTTGGTGGTATTGATGTGCTCTTACACACCGCTTCTCCATTCCCACTAGTTTCACCAAAAGATGAAAATGATTTGATTCGTCCTGCGGTTGAGGGAACCCTTAGAGCTCTAAGAGCTGCGAAGAATTCAGGCGTTAGGCGCGTGATTCTTACATCCTCAGTTGCTGCAATCTATGGCCGTGAATTACCTTCTGGTGTTGAGTCCTATGACGAAACAATGTGGACTGATATTAATCATCCTGTCGGAAGCGTCGCTTATACAAAGTCAAAAACTCTGGCTGAAAAAGCTGCTTGGGATTTCATAAAAAGTGACGCCCCTGAAATTGCCTTAACGACAATCAATCCGGTTTTGGTTCTGGGCGCACCCTTAGATAAGAATTTTGGTTCTTCAATTTCTCTAGTCGAGCGAATCCTTAATGGCAAGGATCCCATGTTGCCAGATCTTAAGTTTGCAATTGTTGATGTGAGAGATGTTGCAACAATGCATGTTGATGCAATCAAGAGTGAATCAACCAAGGGGCAACGTATCATCGCTTCGTCCAGCACAAAATCATTCATTGAGATTGCACAGCTTTTGAAAGCTAGTTACCCAAAGAGCAAGGTCAAGTCTGCAAAAGCACCAACCTTTGTTATACGCCTACTGTCACTATTTGACGGTTCTATCAAAGCGATATTGCCTCAACTAGGTAAACCAATGACAGTTAGCGGCGCAAAAGCTAAGCAACTGTTAGGCATCAACTTCATTCCGAGTGATGTGGCTATTCGAGAGTCAGCGGAATATTTGATCAAAAATGGCTTTATCAAAGGTTAATTGTCATTTACAATCAGTTAATGAAGTTTGTAATTTCTGTGATTGATGACCTCCAGAGCCCTGGCACCGCTGCTGAGATGGTTGAAATCGATAAGTTCAATGATTCTCTACGAGCAAATGGTCAGTGGATCTTTGCTTGGGGATTGCAACCACCAGAGACCGCCACAGTGATTGATAATCGAAACGATGCAAACAACAGCACCGGAAAACCACTATTTGAGGCACGAGAGAATTTCAGTGGGCTCTGGATAATCGAGGCTGAAAGTGCAGATGTTGCTGAAAGGTTGGCGTATTCGGCATCAAAGGCGTGTAATCGAAAAGTTGAACTACGCCCAATGCATTAAGCGTGGATAAAAATCGCGCTAAAGAGTTAGCAGCAATTAAGAAAAAGATTTCTAAAGTTGATCCCGCCTTTGGTTCTGCCATTAAGAATTTAGAGCCCTGCACATTCGGCTTAGTTAAACCAAAGCTCTCTCAATATCAATCATTGATTCGAGCTGTGATCGCTCAGCAAGTTAGTACCGCCGCAGCACGGACAATTACCGGAAGACTTGAAACCAAGTGCGTAGGATCAATCACGGCCGAAAGGGTTGGCACACTTTCTCTCAAGCAACTCCAATCTGTTGGTTTAACAGGTGCAAAGGTGCGAACCATTAGCGAGCTGACATCTGCTGTTTTATCGGGGGAGATCAACTTTAGAAAATTTGCGAAGATGTCTGATGAAGAGATTATTCAAGAGCTAGTGCCATTATTTGGCATAGGTAGATGGACGGTAGAGATGTTCTTGATATTTCACTTAGGTCGATTAGATGTGTGGCCTATAGGTGATTTAGCAGTAAGAAGAGGCTGGGATAATTTGCATGGTAATTCTGAACCCATTAAACCTAAAGTGTTGCAGGGATTAGGCGACCAATTTACTGGGATGAGAAGCGTTGTTGCGTGGTATTGCTGGAGAGCTTCATAGTTACTAGTTACTATGGGGGCTGACTAATAGCGATGGGAGGCTTTGCGTGCTTGAAGCGTTAATTCTCGGCATCGTTCAAGGCCTGACTGAATTCTTACCAATTTCATCAAGTGCCCATATTCGCATCGTTGGCGAGTTCTTAGATGGTGCAAAAGATCCCGGCGCTCGCTTTACAGCAATCACGCAAATCGGCACAGAACTCGCCGTGCTTATCTTCTTTCGCAATGACATCAAAGCAATTGTTGTTGCTTGGTTTAGCCAGGTTCTAAAGCGCAAAGAGCTAAGCCCTGAAGAAAAGGGCCAGGCCCGCATGGGTTGGCTCATCATTATTGGCAGCATTCCAATCGTCGTGCTTGGTTACTTTGGCAGAGACGTTATTACAAATGATCTGCGTTCATTGTGGCTTATTGCAACTGTGATGATTGTCTTTGGCGTAATTCTTGCTATTGCAGATAAGTATGGAAAGAGTGAGCGATCTCTAGATCAACTCAGCACCAAGCACGGACTGTTATATGGAGCAGCACAAGCACTCGCATTAGTTCCAGGTGTTTCACGATCTGGCGCCACAATTGCAATGGGTCGCTTCTTGGGATATTCGCGAGATGCAGCGCTTCGTTACTCCTTCTTACTGGCAATACCTGCAGTATTTGGAAGCGGCCTGTATCAACTAAAGGAAGCCTTTTCTTCTGATGTCGCAAAGAATGCGTTCACGATCCCAGAAACTCTTGCGGCAACTGGAGTTGCTTTTATTGTCGGCTACACAGTAATTGCCTGGCTTCTAAAGTTTGTTTCAACAAAGAGTTTCATGCCATTTATTATCTACCGCGTAGTTCTGGGTTCTGTGCTCCTTGTTCTCTTGGCAACGGGTGTTATTTCAGCATGAGCCACAATGTCATCGTTGAGATTATTCAACCTGATGATTGGTTCCGCCTTCGAGCCATAAGGCTCAAATCCCTCCAAGTTAATCCAGAGGCATTTGGAGGAACCTATGAGATAGAAAGCGCAGAGACTGAATCTGAATGGCGCAAGAAATTTGAAAAGCTTGACTTTCTAATTGCCTCTGTTGATGGTCATGACGCCGCCCTCATGTCTGTAGAGAAGCTAGATGGTGACTTTGGTGCGACTTGCTGGATTGGTGGCTGCTGGAGCGATCCAGAGTTTCGAGGTGTCGGACTCCTTCGCGAAATGTTTAACTTTGTTGATGCTCAAGACAGGGATTGGAAAATTCAAGGACTTGGCGTGTGGATCGATAACTACAGTGCGATTGCGGCGTATGAAAAATTAGGTTTTGTGAGGATGGGCCAGGACACACCAAGTACGCGCCAACCTGGCAAGTTTCACCAACGAATGATTCGGAAAAGTGTGAACTAGATATTTTCTAGTTTGTATCCAAGTCCACGAATAGTCTGAATAAGAACTGGGTTTGCAGGATCTGCTTCAATCTTTGCACGAAGACGCTTGATGTGAACATCTAGAGTCTTTGTATCTCCGTAGTAATCCCCGCCCCACACACGATCAATTAACTGCGAACGCGTTAGCACGCGACCAGAATTGCGCATGAGGAATTCAAGAAGTTCAAACTCTTTCAGCGGCAATGAGACAGGTGAGCCGTTGACAGAGACCTGATGCTTACCGATGTTGAGCTTTACTGGTCCAACCTCCATCAAGTCTTGATCTTGGATTGAACCGTCATCTGTGAGCCCGCGACGCAGCACAGCTTTAATGCGCGCAATCAATTCGCGAGATGAATAAGGCTTTGTTACATAATCATCAGCGCCAAGTTCGAGCCCGACCACCTTGTCGATTTCAGCATCTTTGGCTGTCAACATAATTATTGGTACTTGTGAAGTTGTGCGAATAGTTCGGCACACCTCGACCCCTGAGACCACGGGAATCATAAGATCAAGCAGAATTAAATCTGCACCTTCTTTGGCAAAAAGATCAAGTGCTTTACGACCATCTTCGGCTACTAAGGTTTCAAATCCCTCTTTACCTAACAGGAAAGCCAGTGCTTCAGAAAATGATGCTTCATCTTCTACGATGAGTATCTTGGACATTAGTTGGCCTCCGCTTGGTTGTTATAAATAGGCAAAAGTAAGGTGAATGTACTGCCGATATTTTCTGCGCTCCATACCTTCACATCGCCGCCATGCTTTGAGGCAACGTGCTTAACAATTGATAGACCCAAGCCTGTGCCGCCGGTTTGGCGAGAACGTGCTGGATCTACTCTGTAGAAACGTTCAAAGATTCGTAATAGATCAGCTTCAGGAATACCGATTCCCTGATCTGTAACAGATATTTCAACTATGCCATCGACTAGCTTGCTTGTCACTGCAACCTTAGTATTTTCCGGGGAGTAGTTGATAGCGTTATCAATCAGATTCTGGGTGGCCATGGTTAATTGATCTCGGTCTCCCCAAACAGTCAGATTTTTCTCTTCCTGAAAAGTAACTGTGATCTGTCTATTTTCGGCATTGATCTGACTTTGATCAATCGCCTCTTTTACTAGGTACCCAACTTCAACTTCTTCGGCAACTTGCAGCGGATCAGAATCTTGAATGCGGGAGAGGTTAATAATTTCTTGCACCAAATCGGTTAAGCGTCTTGATTCTGATTGCATACGGGTTGCAAACATAGTGACCGCTTCTGGTTCATCCTTTGCACCTAAAACCGCTTCACTCAATAAAGAGAGCGCACCAATAGGAGTCTTCAACTCATGCGAAACATTTGCAACAAAGTCACGGCGAACTTCATGAACTCGTTGAGCTTCACTTTCATCTGAGATCAGGACAATAACTAGATCTCCTTCGGTTAAAGGAAAAATATTTACCGTTAACTCATGAATACCTTCACCAATTGGTCCTCGTGGAATATCTATGCGCCCGGTGTGTTTTGTGTTTGTCCTTCTCACTACGCGAATGGTTGCAAGCAATTCTGGGCTATCAATTCGCCCATCCTTTAAAATTCCAAGACGTTCAATTCCCTTGGATTCGTAGATAGGAAATTCTCCAGCAGCTAAAACGAGGGCTTCACCATCAAGATTGTTTAAGGTCTTTATGAGCATTTCAGGTAGGAGGCGAGGCTCAAAAGCCTCTTCAATAACCCTGCGCTTTAACCTCATATAGAAACTCTATCGCGGCAAAACCCCAGTTAACCGCTCGTTTACCCAATGGATTGCATATGTTAACCATTGAGCCTTAGGTTGCTCCCATGGCCCTTATTAGATCAGCGTTTCAGGATGAGCTAGATGGTGTTTCGCAATCTTTGGTCGACCTTACCAACATGGTTTCAGAATCAATTGTTAAATCTTCTAAGGCGCTCCTCTCTGCCGACCTAAAGTTGGCGGAGGAAGTAATTGCAACAGATGCCAAAATTGATGATTACCAGCACGATCTAGATACACGAATCATCGACATCATCGCCCGTCAGCAACCGGTGGCTTCAGATCTTCGTGCACTCATCACCGCACTTCGTATGAGCGCTGATTTAGAGCGCATGGGGGATCTTTCACACCACATCGCAAAGGTGGCCCGTCTTCGCCACCCAAACAACGCAATCCCAAATGATTTGGTTTTGGCCTTTACCGAGATGGGCTACGTTGCAGAAAAGTTAGCAACAAAGGTTGCCACGGTAATTACAACACGCGATACCGATATGGCATTGCAGGTTGAAAAAGATGATGATGAAATGGATGACCTGCATAGAAAAGTTATTTCAGGAATTATTTCAAATGGCCCAGGAATCACTATCGAATCGGCCATCGATCTAACCTTGCTAGGCCGCTACTACGAGCGCTTTGCAGACCACGCTGTTGCAGTCGCACGTCGTGTGTACTTCTTAGTTAAGGGCGAGTTCCCAGCTTAAAAGCCATATACACCTTCCTTATTTATCGATTCCAGGGCTACACTAAAGAATCGAGGGAAAGAGGAAGTCATGCAGATTAACTTTGATAAAAAGTCTGGATTGCTGCTCGGGATCATCGCTGGATTGCTGGTAATTGTCATTGTTTTACTTGTAGATAAAGTTGAAGATGATGAGCACATGATCGAGTCTGACTCTCATCAGATTATTCGAGTTCGATAACTGTGAATATTGAAGAAATCGCCTCTGCTTATGAGGCCGCAACCAAAGAGTTCCTGCAGATAGCTACATCTGTGCCTGCAGATAAGTTGGATGTAAATGATGGCGAAAACTGGAGTTCACGCCAAGTAATTCACCATTGCGCAGATAGCGAGGCGCAGTCATATGCACGCCTTCGCCGCTTAGTGGCAGAGCCCAATCCCGTTATTCAGGGGTATGACGAAAACTTGTGGGCTAAGGATCTAACTCTTGGTTACACCCAACTTCCAGTAGAAAATTCAATTGCAGTGTTCACGGCGGTGCGCGCTGCATCGCTGGACATCATTAAACGGCTAAAGCCTGAGCAATTAGAGCTGACAGGGACTCATACTGAGGCTGGGGAGTATTCACTCAAGCGCTGGCTTGAGACCTATACCCGTCATGCCAATAATCACGCAGATCAAATCAAGCAAAACTTGGCATAGAAATAACCTCCACATCTCACCCCAATAGGGGTGATGCTGCCTTGATTAAGCAGGGGTTACCCATCACCCTTTGAGCATGAAACATGGCGTAATCCCTGGGGTGAATCTAAATGTGGATGGGCGCCATACAGCGGTTGAGAAAGCAAGAAAACTGCTTCTTATTTGAGCCTTTCCAATAAGGTTGCCGGCATGGGTCCAGCTTTTAATCGCATGTGGGCATCTAGCATTGTTTCAAATCTCTCCGATGGAATCCTGATCGCAGCGGCTCCTCTTCTTGCGATTACGCTGACTGACAGCACCGTCTTGATTTCAGCAATTGGCGCAATGGTGATGTTGCCTTGGTTGTTATTTGCCATCCCTATTGGCGTCTTAGTCGATCGCGTCGACCGCCGCTTTATCCTGGCAGGATCTAATGCCACACGAAGCGCGGTAGTTGGAGTACTTGCACTTCTGATTGCAACAGATCATGTGACTATTTATTGGCTACTTGTTGCCTCATTTGTTATTGGGGTGTGTGAAGTCGCAGCTGACACAACCGCCCAATCACTCATCCCACAGATATTGGAAGAAGAGAACTTTGAAAAGGGTAACTCACGTCTTCAAATATCAGAGACAGTTATTCAAGGCTTTGTTGGTGCGCCATTAAGCGGCTTTATCTACGCCATCGCTATTTCTCTACCCTTCTTTATTAACAGCCTTGGGTTAGCTGTGGCAGCACTATTGGCTCTGTCAATCCCAATTAAGTATCTCCAAGATGTCCGCAAAGATGATGTTGAAAAAGAGAAAAAGAAGTTTGTTGCAGATATGAAGTTTGGAATCAGATATCTCTATAACGAAAAGGTCTTGCGCAGACTTGTCGTAACAACAGCTTTAATAGGTGTCTGTTATTCCATGGGTATGGCAACTGTGGTCTTGTTTATTATTAAAGAGCTTGAACTTCCCAAACAACTCTTTGGTGTCATTCTTACGATCCAAGGCGTAGGTGCAATTGCCGGAGCGTTCATGGCTCCACGGTTATCCAAGAAATTTGGTAGAAGTCGAGTGATGACCTTAGGGATAACCTCAAGTTCAGTAGTTCTTTTGCTGCAGGGATTTTCACCCAATATTTATATTTTCGTAGCCCTTGCAACCTTTGGTGGATTCGCTGTTTCACAGTGGAATATTTTGTTAATGGCCACCTATCAAACTGTTATTCCTAATGAGTTGTATGGCCGCATTCATGGAACACGCAGAACACTGGTGTGGGGGATGATGCCAATTGGATCGCTGCTAGGCGGCGTGCTTGCCCACTACAGCTTGCGCTTGCCGATGTATGTGGGTGGGGCAATCGCAACAACTCTGGCCTTCCTATCTATTGGTTTCCTGCTCAATATTGCTGAAACGGCCAAACCCTCCCAATAACTCTAAAAATCACCCCGCTTACACCACTTCTTTACAATTTTGTTATAAAGCCCCGCTTGTGCAAACTGTTCATCTCTTGCTCATTTGCCGTTCACTAAGGCACACTTTGGCTACCAAAAGCGCCTATGGGGCAGGTCGACTCTCCACAGACGCTTTTCTTACACCCTCAAGGAGGATCTATATGAAGTTCACACGTAGCGCAAAGTTTGCGCTCGCAGCTGCAGCATCAGCGGCGTTAGCAGTTTCACTGCTAGCACCAGCACAGGCTGCAACACGTTCAACTATCGTTATTCACGATACAAACTCATTGACGTCATTTAACTCAAGTACTCCTGACACAAACTTGACTATCAATAGCAAGGTCGGAAACCTTTCAGGTATTGGTTTCTTGTATATCGATAACAAGAAGAACGTTATTCGTAACACTACATTCGGTAATTTTAAGATCGTAAAGAACAGTGCGACAGATTTCCGTATCGCATACACAGTAAACCCAGGTCTTGTATGGTCTGATGGAACGCCGATCAACGGAGTAGATCTTTTGATGTCACACGTTCTTTCAAGCAACAAGTACTCAATTGAAGCTGGACTGGGCGATCCAGACAGCGACAATGTTCCTGCGTTCAACTCAAACGGGTACGGCGGAACATACAACGACAACATCGTTGGACTGCCAGTTCTTTCAGCTGACAAGATGACAGTGACTCTTCAGTTCAAGCAGAAGATTGCTAACTGGGATCTATATGGTCCAGGACCATCACCAGTTCACACTCTTGTTCTTATGGCAGAAGGAAAGAAGGGTCTACAGTCAGTTAAGGATAACGAAGCTGCACGTGATCGCTTCTACGCTGCATACACCACAAAGAACACAGCTGTTCTTAAGTCAATGGGTAAGGTTTGGTCAGAGGCTTACAACATCACTCAGGTTGATGCCAACACCAACGATCTCCTATTCGTAGGTAACGGTGGATTCACAGTTACTAGCGCAGTAACAAAGTCATCTGTCACGCTAAAGACAAACCCTAAGTACAACTCAGGGCCAAAGCTCAGCGGAACAATTGATACTGTTGTCTTCAAGTTCATTTCTGATGGAACTGCAGCTGCACAAGCACTTGCAAACGGCGAACTTGATGTTTACTCAGGTCAGCCAACGGCAGATGCTGTAGCTGCATTGAAGAAGCTTACAAACGTTAACCTCATCGGTGGAATTAACGCTTGCTACGAGCACTGGGATACACGCGTAAATGCTGCTCCAGGACAGCCTGAATACACAGGTATCTTCAAGGGTCATGGCGGAAAGGGTGCAGATCTACGTAGGGCATTCCTTCTAGCAATTCCTCGTCAAGAAATTAACGAGAAGTTGATTGTGCCAATTAACCCAAATGCACCAATGTACTTGGGTTCTACTTTCATCGCCCCTGGCTTTGATGGATACGAGCGTCTTGTAGCTAACAACGGATCTAGTTTCTATGTTGGTACACAGGATGCACTTAACGCTAAGGCACTTCGTCTAGTACGTAAGTACTACCCAACAGCAAGTGCAAGCAACCCAGTAAAGGTCAACGTACTTGTTCCGGGTAACAACCCACGTCGTGCTGCAGAGTTCGCACTTGCTAAGGCAAACGCACTCAAGGCTGGCTTTGATCTAGTTGGAGATGTTCAGGCTTCATGGTCTCCAAAGATTCAGCTATCAACCTATGATGCTCAGTTCTTTGCATACTGCCCATCTGCAGTTACACAGGCTGGATCAAACGCTAACTTCCAACTAGGTGGAGGAAATAACCGTAATGGTATTAACCTGCCTCAATTAGATGCAATTCTTAACAAGTTGCAACTTCCATTGGATAACCGTGCATACATCTCAACGATTATCGCGGCAGAGCGCATCATCCACGCTGAGGGACTTACATCTGGAGTATTCCTGCACCCAGCAGTGACTGCAGTTAATAAGGATCTCAAGGGAATCAAACCGTCACCACTTTCTGATGACGTTGTTTGGAACTGGTGGGAGTGGTCATACTAATAGCTTGATTTTTAAGCTGTTAGACCCGCTATAAACGCGGAAAAAGTAGTAAGCGAACGGCACTTGGTTGAAAAATCAGGTGCCGTTCGCGCTACTATGTGCCTCTTAGAATTTCATTTATTGAGGTCTAACCAACGATAATTGCAAGGAGCTGTTTATGCTGAACTACATCATGCGCCGTATTGGCGTATCCGTGATGATTTTGTTTGGATCAAGTTTTCTGGTCTACAACCTCGCAGCCTATGCAAGTGATCCTTTAGCAGAGCTACGTCTTAGTACTGATGATGGTGCACGCCAACAGATTATCGCCTTAACTCGCGATTTAAATCTTGATGTCCCACCACCCATTCGCTATTTCTTGTGGTTAAAGGGCATCCTTGGAATATTTGTGGGTAAGTTGGATATGGGGGTGACTCGCGAAGCTTCAACAGTTCAGGCCGAACTTGCTTATGCGATTCCAGTAACAGTGCGCCTTGTTTTGGCAGCAACAATTACCGCCCTTGTATTTGGAATGGCTCTCGGAATTATTTCAGCACTGCGCCAGTACAGCCGCTTTGATTATGGAATGACATTTCTTGCATTCCTCTTGTACTCACTTCCAATTTTCTGGGTCGCTGTTCTCCTGAAAGAGTTCATGGCGATTCAATTTAACAACTTCTTAAGTGAACCAAATATCCCTATTAAGTGGATGGTTATATTCTCCATCTTTATAGGAATTTTCTGGAGCTCCTTGTTTGGCGGCGAGCGCAAAAGATTCTGGAGTGTTTTTGGCGGAGCCTTTGCTACAAGTTTTGTAATTTTGTGGGCGATTGATTTAACAGACTGGTATCTAAAGCCTGGACTAGGAATCATTTTGATTGCATTCCTTTCTGTGGGAATTGCCTTTGGAGTTACAGCGATTTCAACGGGCCTTAGTAATGCGACTGCTAAAAAGGCAGCGCTGACAATGGCTGGGTTAGCAGCTGTCTGGTACTACCCAGCACAGTGGATTTTCAATAACCTTGTCTCTTACTTTGCAATTTTTATCATGATCGCAATGATCGTTTTGACCGGTTTAGGCCTGTCACGCGTTTATAGCAAGATCGATCGTGGCCCCATTGCTCGAACTGCGATAATTACAGGAATCTTGACTGGATTTTTGATTTTAGTTGATCGCATCATGCAGAGTTGGGATGACTATCGAGCAACTGATGCGGTTAATGGCCGCCCAGTTCCTACCTACGGGCAGCGTAAAGATCAGTTAGTAACTGAGGATTTCTGGCTCAATAACTTAGACATCATCATGCACTTGGTGCTTCCAACATTAGCTTTGATTTTGATCTCCTTAGCTAGCTGGATCCGCTTCACACGCGGTGCGCTCTTAGAGGTTCTCAATCAGGATTACATTCGCACAGCTAGGGCCAAGGGGCTTAATGAACGAGTAGTAATTACTCGACATGCCTTCAGAAATATGATGTTGCCACTTTCCAGCCTTTTTGTAGGTGAGTTTGTTGGCTTAATTGGTGGTGCGGTAATTACGGAACGCGTATTTGGCTGGCAAGGAATGGGAACCTTAGGTATTAAGGCAATTAATGGCTATGACCTTAATTTGTTGATGGGCGTTAACTTGCTGCTATCGATCTTAGTTATCTTTGGAAATTTACTTGCAGACTTAGTGTATTCAGCTCTCGATCCACGTATTAGATTGGGCAAGTAGCCATGAAACTATTCGGACGTAAAGAAAAATCAACTGGCGAAATCTTGGCAGGTGGCGAAAATGCTATTGCTAACAAAGAGGTCGAAGGCTTAAGCCAAGGTCAGATTGTTCGTCGGCGCTTTTTCCATCACCGTGCAGCGGTAATGGCATTAGTATCTTTTGCATCCATCATTGTCTTTGTGATGACCTCTCTTGATGTCAAGATGGGTCCTATCCGCATTCCAGGCTGGTGGAAGTGGACAGTTGAAGACATTCCAGAGCTGCGTTTTGAAGATTGCCCAGGTGGAACCACTGGATGTCCAACATTGTCAGTTGATCCAACTTCAGATGCCTTTGGAATGGGAACCCACCCATTTGGCCAAGATGACATCGGCCGCGATTACTTTGCACTAGTAATGAATGGTGCACGTCGCTCATTGATGATCATGTTTGTTATCGGTGCGGTATCTGGTTTCATTGGTGTTGTAGTTGGATCAATCTCTGGTTTTTATGGCAAGAAAATTGACTCAGTTTTGATGCGTCTAGTTGACTTCATTCAGACAGTTCCTGGAATCATCATCGCAGCCGTTATTGGTAAGGCGGCAGGTAAGGTCGGCCCGCTGTATCTAGCGCTGTTTCTAGGAGTTCTTGGCTGGACAGGATTGGCTCGTTTAGTGCGCGCTCAATTCCTCTCATTGCGTGAAATGGAGTTTGTCGATGCTGCGCGTGTGGCTGGGGCATCTAATCTTCGAATCACTTTCAAGCACATTTTGCCTAACGCGGTCGGTCAGATCATCGTTGTTATCACTTTGATTATGGCTGGTGCGATTTTGACTGAAACAGCGTTGTCATACCTTGGCTTTGGTGTTGTTGCTCCTGATGTTTCTCTTGGGCTTTTGATTAGCCAGTACGAATCATCATTTACAACGCGTCCTTGGCTGTTCTGGTGGCCAGGCTTCTTCATTATTTCTATTGCGCTGTGCGTTAACTTTATTGGTGATGGCTTGCGTGATGCATTTGACCCACGTCAACGACGTCGAATTACTAAGAGGGATCGCCTTCAAGCGAAGCTTCAGAATAAGGCTGGTGAGTAATCATGGCTGAAAAAAATGTACTAGAAGTCTCTGATTTCAATGTTGATTTTTGGGTAGACGGAGTTTGGTATCCAGCTGTTATCGACATGAACCTGGGACTTGCCGCAGGCAAGGTAACCGCAATTGTTGGTGAATCGGGTTCTGGTAAGTCAACAACGGCGCTTGGTCTTATGTCACTTCTTGCTTCAAATGCTCGAATGTCAGGAAGCGTCACCGTTAAGGGCGAAGAGATGCTCAACGCAAAAGCTACAGTTCTTCGCCAATTCCGTGGAAAAGAAGTTGCATACATTTTCCAGGAGCCAATGACAGCGCTCAATCCACTGTTCACAATTGGATATCAGATTGTCGAAACACTTCGCAATCACTTTGATATGGGTCCCAAGGAAGCACAGGCACGTGCCTTGGAACTGATCACCATGGTGGATATTCCAGATCCAGAAGTATCGATCAATAAGTATCCGCACCAACTCTCAGGTGGACAGCGCCAGCGCGCGATGATCGCGCAAGCACTTGCCTGCGACCCTGCACTTTTGGTTGCAGATGAACCAACGACAGCGTTAGATGTAACTGTTCAAGCTGAAATTCTCGACTTAATGCGTGGTCTGAAAGACAAGCTCAACTCTGCAATCTTGTTGATTACCCATGACATGGGTGTTGTTGCAGATATGGCCGATGAAATCCTTGTAATGAAGGATGGAATTACTGTTGAAAAGGGCACTGCAGACCAGATCTTCAACAAGCCGCAGCATCCATACACGCAGCAATTACTTGGTGCTGTTCCAATGCTTGGCTCAACAAAAAAGCGTGAACTTCCTTATACAGAAAGTGCAAAGCCGGCTCCTGTCTTGAAGTTAACTGATGTGACCATTGAATATCCAAAGCGTGGTCGCCAACCAGCATTTACCGCCGTTAAGAATTTCAGCCTTGAAATCTATCCAGGTGAAATTGTTGGACTAGTAGGAGAATCAGGTTCAGGTAAGACCACAGTTGGTCGTGCATCTATCGGGTTGCTTCCAGTTAAAGAGGGAAGTATTCAGGTTGTTGGAAATGAGATTGCAGGGGCAGATCAAAAGCAGCTCTTTGCAATTCGTCGCAACACTGGAATTGTCTTCCAAGATCCAGCCTCCTCACTAAATCCACGCCTTCCAATCGGTGAATCAATTGGTGAGCCTTTGTTGCTTGCCAAAATTTTTAAGGGTGCCGATCTTGCCCACAAGGTTGAAGAGCTTCTAGATCAGGTGGAACTCCCACGTAGCTACCGCAACCGTTACCCACATGAGCTTTCAGGTGGTCAGCGCCAGCGTGTTGGTATCGCTCGTGCGCTAGCACTAACTCCAGATCTTTTGATTGCCGATGAACCAACATCTGCACTCGACGTTTCTGTGCAAGCTCGATTCTTAGATCTATTGCAAGAGTTGCAAGGCAAGTTGAAGTTTGCTTGCTTGTTCATCTCGCACGATCTAGCTGTCGTTGACATCTTGTGCCACCGAATTGCAGTAATGCAAAATGGTGTGCTGGTTGAAGTTGGCGATCGTGATCAGATCTTGAAGAATCCAAAGAATGATTACACCAAGCGTTTAATCTCTGCAGTGCCTGTTCCAGATCCTGCTGAACAGCGCATCCGCCGCGAAGCACGCCTAGCACTCAAAAAGTAGCGCTGGTGGACCTAGACCTTTTGGTCTTTGGACTAGACCTTGTTTCAACCTTTGCATTTGCATTAGTTGGTGCACGGGTTGCTGCCAATAAAGGTTTAGATTTTGGTGGAATCTTATTTATCGCAGCCGTCGCTTCTATTTCAGGTGGCACATTGCGCAATCTTTTTCTGGGAGAGCAGCCACCTTGGGTTCAGCGCCCATGGTTATTTGCACCCATCGTTGCCGCATTTCTCATCACCATTGCACTGGGTAAGAAACAAAAAGTCGGTCGAATTGCTTTATCCCTAGATACTTTGGGGTTGGCTGTTGCAACTGTTTCTAGTGTGCAGTTTGCACTCATCAATGAAGCACCCTTAGTAGCAGCTGCCGTCCTGGGATTAATTGGCGCAGTATCGGGCGGATTATTCCGAGACATCATGTGCCAAACAGAGCCAGTGTTATTACACCGGGAAACGGTAGGTACCGCTTGTCTATCTGGAGCAGTTATTTACCTGCTCCTTGATTCCTTGGATCTCAATGAAGCTATACCGGTCGCAGTGGCTGGAATCGTTGTGGTTTTGGTCCGCGAGCTTTCCATCAAATTTAACTGGAATCTGCCCACAATCGTTAAGGGCAATTAATCCCTGGCTTGACCGCTTCGGTGGGTGTAGCGGCCTAAGAAATCTGCCTTCATATCGGAGAAGTTTCCATCCAATAGCGCTTGGCGCATCTGATCTACCAATCGCACAATAAATCTTTCATTGTGAATCGTTGCCAGGGTCGCGCTAATGATTTCCTTACCACGGAATACATGGTGCATATACGCCCGTGTGTAGTGGGTACAGGTGTAACAGTCACACTCATCGTCAATTGGGGTGAAATCCCTCTTAAAACGGCTGTTAGACAGGTTAAAACGCCCTTCCATCGTGTACACAGCGCTAGTGCGTGCAATTCTGCTCGCTAATACGCAATCAAAGGTGTCACAGCCGTTTTCAACGCCAACAAATAGATCTTCAGGGGCTCCAATACCTAACAAATGTCGCGGTTTATTCTCGGGGAGGATTTGATTGACCCAGGAAACAATTGTTCCGAGCTGGCCCTTATCTAACGCCCCGCCGATTCCAAACCCATCAAAGGATTGCCCACTAGATTCCAGTGATCCAAGATCGGTGGCCGCCTTTTTGCGCAGGTCTTCATATTGGGCCCCTTGGATGACACCAAATAATGCCTGGTAGGGCTTAGTAGCACGATCATCGGTGAGGCGCTTGTGTTCATCAAGACATCTAATAGCCCAGGCATAGGTGCGATCCATGGCTAGCTCTTGATAGGGACGGGTGTTGTGCAAAGTGGTGCACTCATCAAAGGCAAACATGATGTCGGCACCGATTTGGTGCTGCACCTGCATGGAGACCTCTGGTGTGAAGCGATGCATTGATCCATCAAGGTGGCTCTTAAAGGTCACGCCCTCATCATCAACATGTGCCAAACGATCTTTGTTGCCAGCTATCACATCATCTCTGCGAAATGTTTGTGCATCCATTGCTAATACTTTTTTAAAGCCAACACCAAGTGATAAAACTTGAAAGCCACCAGAGTCTGTAAAAGTCGGGCTTGGCCAATTCATGAATTCGCCAAGCCCGCCAGCCTCATCCAAGATGTCAGCACCCGGCTGCAAGTACAGGTGGTAGGCATTAGATAAAAGTGCTTGGGCACCTAAATCTGCCATGGCTTCAGGCAGTACTGATTTAACAGTTGCCTTGGTGCCCACCGGAATAAATGCAGGAGTTTGAATTGCCCCATGAGGGGTATTGATAGTTCCAACACGTGCCAGTGAATTACCTTGCGCATGTTTGATATCAAATGAAAAACTCAAAAGTTGCTCCTTATATGCACTCATCAAAGTAGTTGAAGCTTCAACCTTTGCCGTAGACTGCACTCATGGCACGTGAAAACGCTACCGCACCACGGTGGCTCAACCCCACTGAAATGAAGGCTTGGCGCCGATACATCCTGGCTAGCCGGCGCCTGATTGATGAATTAGATGCCGACCTTGGTGAGCATGATTTATCCATGCCTGATTATGAAATTTTGGTCCAGTTAAGTGAAGCCCCGGATCGCAAAATGCGTATGAGTGAGTTAGCGGCCAACGCCCTGCTTTCTAGGTCTCGCCTTTCACACCGTATGAAGGTTATGGAAAAGGCTGGCTGGGTAAAACGAGAAGCCTGCCCAGTTGATAAGCGCGGCTACTTTGCAGTGATGACACCAAAGGGTTGGAAAGCGATTGTGACTGCCGCCCCAGACCATGTTGAAAGTGTGCGCACTAGATTTATGGATCACTTAACAAAAGCAGATCAACAGGTATTGGCAGAGATCTTTGAACGTATCGAGGAATCATTGCGCAAAGATGCAATGGATGAGTAGGTAGGTTTTTTAATTGTTATTTCTTAAGAAGTAATAGAGCATAAAAAAAAGCCCGCCACATAAAGTGGCGGGCTTTTTTAATATGCTTGAGGGCTTTACTTAGCCTTCTTTGCTGCCTTCTTGCGACGCTTCTTTGGAGCTGCTGTTGGAGCTGCTGCCTTCTTGCGACGCTTTGGAGCTGCCTTCTTAGCTGCTGCCTTCTTGCGACGCTTTGGAGCTGCCTTCTTAGCTGCTGCCTTCTTGCGACGCTTTGGAGCT
>Ga0209400_1001160_pt1 | contig 22008 bp, 25 predicted proteins | sample M_130807_EF_Meta_FD_187313 | JGI IMG/M metagenome (GOLD analysis project Ga0209400, IMG submission 187313) | Freshwater microbial communities from Lake Montjoie, Canada to study carbon cycling - M_130807_EF_MetaG (SPAdes) (version 2) | ecosystem: Environmental > Aquatic > Freshwater > Lake... | reverse complement strand
CATTGCCAAACGCATTGGGGTTGAACAACTGAAAGGTTTCATTGCTGATTTTGAAGCAGGGAAAGTGAAGTTTTAAGGTAGTATTCGATTACAAAAAACGCCGCAATTGCATTGCGGCGTTTTTTTGTGTTGGTTGGTGAATCGGCCTATGATTTTGTTGGTTTGACAATGGTCTTGTGTGAATGGTCTTAGATAGTTTTGAATTTGATTCTTCCTTTTTTTAGATAATAAAAGAACCTAATAAAACATATCATTTGTATTTTAAAGTTCCCAGCTACGTAGTAGCGGCATATTCTTAACCTAAAGCACCGTGGAAACTAGAACCCCAGCGGGGTTCAATATAAATTAGCAAGGGTGTGTTTTATGGCTGGATGAAGCCTCTCAATCTATTTTGGTTTGATAATGGTCTTATGTGAATGGTCGTGCGCGAGTTTTTTGTTTGTTCGTACCTTTTTGTCTTGATACAAAAGGTACCCAAAAAATCAAGACCCACGCCAATCGGCGTAAAATCTATCGGCGTAATTTTTAACAATCAAATTGATGGGAATTTATTTCTGTATTCAGATCAATTTCTTGCTTCATCCCGCAATTTAATCTGCACAGCCAGCCCAAAAATTACTTGTGATTTTGTGCACCGCTTGACAATGGTCGAGGGCTTCCGAACAACATTGGTTTGGGGTTGAGATTTGAATGGTTGTGTGTGTAAATAGTTGGTGCGTGAAGGGTCGTTCGATAGTGTTTGTTTGTTCTCCCTTTTTTCTAGATAAAAAAGGAAGCAAAAAATCAAAAATTTTAAACGCCTTAATTAGCCCCCTAATGAAGAATGAAAATTTATTATAGAAATAAATCTAAAAAAAAAGAGCCGAACAAATGTTCAGCTCAGTTTTCATTAATTATTACTATTAAACCAATTAATTCAATTTTATTTTTGTTCAAGTAATTGTAGTAATCTGAAGATATGTTCTTTTAAGTTTTTTATCCTGCTATTCAATCTTGCTTTGTTATCATGACTCAATTCTATAGGAATATTCGCAATCACCTTTAATGCTTTCATTTTTGAAATAATAATAGAATAAACATAACCTGACTCTTGCTTTCTATCTCTTTTTGAAACAAAATCAAACACAGGCGATAAGATGTTTTTATTGGAACATTCAACTGAAAGTTCTATAGCATCTGTTTGAAGCTGTGCAATTAAATAATATTTGAATTCTTCAGACACCTCTTTCCATTCAGCCATATCAAGCAAAGCGAGATTCAACCTACATTCAACAATCAGTCTCTTTTTAATCGAATCTTCATTTTTCAACCAATAATTAGCATCATCAATTGATTTTATAACAGAGTCTTTAACTAATAACATTTCTTGAATCATACTTATCAGTTATTACTTTGCTTAACCAACTTAATTACATGCTTGTTTTTTGTTCCTATTTCTAAGGTATAAATTCCGTAGGTCAATTCTTGTGTTGAAATGCTGTTATTGTTTTCATTCAAAACACCCTTATTCATTAATTTACCAACGCAATCATAAATTGAATACGCTTGTCCTTTCAGGTTGTAATCACTCTGAATAGTTATGACATCTTGTGCAGGGTTTGGATAAATTTGAATATTTTTGAAAACCAGTTCATCCATACCCGTTTTAACAAATTTGTGAATAAAGCCAGTCAATGAATCAACGCCACCAGGTGTTACTAAACTTACATAACCTGTATTTCCTGAATCAAGAACAGCTTGAATGGTACCTGAAGACAATATAGAAAATGATTTAGCAGGATAGCCTCCAAATGTTACTGAAGAAGCATCATTGAAATTAGAACCAATAATAGTAACAGTTTCACCAACATCAGCGGTAGTAGGTGTGAAAGAGGTAATTTTAGGGGCTGGGATAAATACAAATCCTCCCAATGAATCAATTCCACCTAAAGTAGTAACACTTACATATCCACTGCTTCCATTTAAAACTATGGCTGTAATGGTATTGTTATCAATCACATTGAAACTTTTAGCTGCAAGACCTCCAAATTTAACTGATTGTGTAGTGTTAAAGTTTGAACCAACAATTGTAACATTTGCATTGGAAGATGATGTTGAAGGATTGAATGAATTTACGATAGGTCTTGGAACGAAAGTAAACCCTGAAAGTGATGCTAAACCTCCTGGATTTAAAATTGTAACATCTCCACTTGAACCATTACCCACAGTTGCTATAATTGTACTGTCATTTAGTATAGTAAATGTACTAGCAGCATCTGAACCAAATTTAACACCTGTTACACCATAAAAATTCGTGCCTTTAATTATTATCTGTGTTCCCTTACCAACTATTTTTGGTTCAAAACTACTTATTGAGGCAACATTAAAAAACTTCACAACAGATGGTATATTTGAAGAATTATAACCTGAAACAAATAAATTACTGTTTTTATCATATGTTAAGTGTTTAACTCGTCCATTAAAAATTGGCGCATTAAAATATAAATCATTCCAATTATTTCCATCCCATTTTGCTATATCATTATTTACACTTTGTGAATTTTCAAATTCACCACCAACAACTATGTTTCCACTTGAATTCATTTTCATTGAATAAACTTGTCTGAAAGTATTAAATCCATTACCAATACTAGACCATGAATTACCATTAAATTTGGCCGCATAATAACTTAGATTTTGAGATTCAAAACCAGTTGTATAGATATTACCCATTTTATCTGTAAGTATTGAATAAATAGTTTTCCCAAATTTTGAATTGTTAGTTCCACCTAATTCATTCCAATTACTACCATCCCATTTAGCAATAAAATAACTTCCATTTTGATTTGTGAATAATCCCCCTGCATATACATTTCCTAAATCATCAATTTCAATTGAATTGATTAAATTGTTAAAATTAAAATTATTTGTCCCTAACAATTCTATCCAACTTGTACCATTCCATTTAAAAACTCCTCTACCATTATCCTTTTCTGATATGCAATAAATTTCACCTACTTTGTTGAATTTAATACCCTTAATTTGTTGAATAAAATTATTTGGTGAACCTACAATATATTCAATCCATTTTGAACCATCCCATTTGGCAATGTAAGCTTTGCCATTCTGATTACTAAATTGTCCACATACATACAATTTACCTTTATCATCCGAAATAATTGATTCAATTGGAGAGTTAAATGTAGAATTATTTTCTCCACCTAACACAGACCAAGAAACTCCATCCCATTTAGCTACATAATACTTTCTATTTTGATTTGTAAAATATCCAGCTACGTATAAATTTCCATTATCATCAGTTACCTGACAATTAATACTTCCATTAAAATCATTAGGAATAATCAAAGGTGTTCCACTCTGTGCAATTGTAGTATTAATGGAATAAATTGTCAAAAGCAGAAATCCAACTTGTTTTAAATTAAATATTGAATTTCGAGACTTAAAAAAAGAATTAATTACAAATAAAGACTTTGAGAGCAATACAATTAGTAAGTTAGAGTACTTTAATTTTGAGAATAAATTTGCGTCTGTTTTTTTCATTTTTATTTTAATTTAAAATGTGATTGTAAATGTATTTTGGATGTGCTTTAGAATATGATTTTAAAACTGGTAAATTCTAAACCTATTGAGTTTGTAAACAGGGTGATTTTTAGGAAAAACTGTTGGCTTAGCTTTAATTTCTAAATCTTTGAAATCAAAGCAAATATTGAATAATGGTTCGATTCCATTGTTGGCAGCAACATTATCAAATTCTAAAACATTGCCTTTTATTGTTGAAACATCATTTCTCATTTGTTTCAACCAGCCTTTTTGTTTGTAGTGATTTAGAACTTGATCATTGACATCAATAAAGTGTTTCCATTTTTTTATTGTAGCTACATGCAATCGTTTCTTTGTAATACTATTGATTGTGAACAATATAAGTTCAATAGGATTTTCTCTTTTCTTTGTACTAGCTGCTATACCTTGAATAAATCCATATTTCTTGCCATTTATCAATGTAGATTGATCAAATAACCATTCTTCAAAGCCAAAGTAGTTAGAACCCTCAAATGTGATGGGGCTTTTACTTTTGCCAACATTACCAGAAGGCCTCTCCCAATTGTTTGTGTTGAATGTAATTCGGGTATATTGTTTCATATTATTTGTTTCTGGGCTGTTTCTACTCAAAATGAATTTTCATTTACTTTTTCATCATTTAAATAATCATGTCTATTGACATTTTAAGCTGCAATTCATGCTCAAAACGGCTAATCAATTAACAGTAATTGAATTCAGAATTAAGTAGCACTATCAATTGACAATAATTTGGTATCAAATGTAAATTTACCAGAATAGATTTCAATGCTATTTTGGTAGTTTTATTTTACTTTTAGTTGCTATTTTTATACTTTTGGTTATATTTGATTGTTTTAATTGGTACTAAAAAAATAAATGCAATGAATACAAAACAAAAAACCAGACAAGAACGAAATGCTGAAGACTTAAGAATTGGCAAGAAAATTAAACAGCTGCGCGAGTTGAAAAACTTCTCGCAGGAGTATATGGCTTCTCAATTAAAAATGAGTGTTCCTGGCTACGGTAGAATTGAAAGAAACGAAGTTGACGTGAGCATGGAACGTGCCAACCAAATTGCAAATGTTTTGGGTATTAGCTTAACCGAGCTCATCAGCTTTGATGAGAAATACATATTTAACAACTACGCCAATAACCAAAATGCCTTTGTCATCAATAGTGAATTGCATCAGGACGAAAACAAAACCATGAAGGAATTGATAGATTATTTGAAGCAACAATTGGAAGCAAAAGATGCTTTAATTAAAGAATTGGTTTTGGGGAAGAAAGGGAAGTAAAGGGTTTGAAGGGTTGAGTGAGCATTGTTGGTGTGTGAAGTCGTCTGGTAGTGTTTGTATAGATTGTACATTTTTGTGTTTTTATAGATGACTCCATTAAAAGAGTTATCGTATTTTCAATTCCCAGCTACAGCGTAGCTGCATATTCATAGCAAAGTGTAGCACTACGATAAGCAGAACCCCAGCGGGGTTCAATATGAATTAGAGGATGTAAATTGTTTAAGGAATTCCAAATGTTAGTAAAGGGTCTTTCGATAGTTTTGAATTTGTTTCTCCCTTTTTTCTGGATAAAAAAGGAAGCAAAAAATCACGACCCACGCCAATCGTCAAGAATAAAAGGAATGTTTTTGACCTTTGAAGTTTCCTATCATAAAATTTCTTTAAGCTAATTTTACTTTCTGGTCAAGTAATTCAACATTGAAACTAATTTTCGCATTGAGGGCATTAAAGACCTTGATGATTGTCTCAAATCTGGCATCAGTGAGGCTATTTTCAATTTTAGAAATTTGGGCTCTTTGTACGCCTACTAATTTTCCTAGTTCTTCTTGTGTCAAATTCCTTTCAATCCGTGCCTGTTTAATCGCTTCTCCAATCAAATCAAGGCTTAGCTCATTTTCAAATGCATCTCGTTTAGGTGTACCTTTTTCGCCTATTAACTTATCGGTAATTTGGTCTAAACTGACAGTCTTTAATTCTTGCTTTTTCATGATTTCTTATATTTCAATTCAAAATACATTTTTCTCAAACGTGATGCCTTTTCAATATCCGCTTGTGGGGTTTTAGCTGTTTTCTTTATCAATCCGTGTGTTGTAATGACCACTGTAGCATTCTTTTCCTGTTTGTCCCAAAATGCAAATAGTCGGTAATGGGTATGATTGAAATGAGTTCTGAATTCCCATATTTCATCTGTCAATTTCTTAAAAAGCTCGTTGTCGTTTACAAACCTTGCTTTTGAGATATTATAAATAATTTTATCTCTTATTTTTTCATCCAAACTTTCAATAAATGCCACAGCATCTTCTAAAAATTCTACTTTAAACTTGGGGGTATGCACTTTTAAAATATTTATTCAAAAATAAATGTTTCCTAAAAAAGAAACAAAAATCTTTTTCATAAAATGTAAATTCAATAAACTGGCTTGCCAACTCCCGCATTAATAGCTCCGCTTGACAATGGTCGGGGGCTTCCTAGCGGAATTTGTTAGAGGATGAGATTATCAATACGAACGTATAGGGTCGGAGTTTAGATGTCATGATAATAAATAAACTATCACTCAATTTAAACGAAAGGATTTATTTAATTTTTTAGTCTTGATTGAATCCAATTTCTTATTTCATCAAATCTCATGTTTCCTGTACTTGCAGCAATAACCATATTGTATTTGTCGTCTTGGCTTGCATCTATGGTCATCCCATTTTCGAGTAAAAGTAATTTCATGAGCACATAGGCCGTTCTTTTATTCCCATCCACAAAAGGGTGATTGATTAAAATACTTTCAAAATAGCAGCCGCTTTTTCACAAGGGGTCGGATACAATTCTTTTTTATCAAAAGTGGCATAGGGTCTATGAATTGTAGACTCAAGTAATCCAATCTCTCTGATGCCTTTGCTACCCCCAAATTGTTCAATAAGTATATGATGAATATTAAGGACTACCTTTAATTCAATCATTTAGCTAGTCTTTGTAATAATTCTTTGTCTTCTGATAGAATTTGACGCAAATTATTTGCAAGTCTAACTTTGTCAGCAGGCTGATGCTGAAGCGCTTTCAAGAAATCTAATACATCTTGTAAAACATTTTCAGGAACATTGTCAAGAGCCATTTGAATTTCTGTTTTTAATTGAGCCTTGGTCATATTCAAATATACAAAAAAGACTTTTAAGAAATGAATTGCTAGGAATAATTGGAATTGACCCAGATATTTTGTGCACCGATTGACTATGGTCGGGACATTCGAACGGCATTGGTGAGAGGATGAGATTTTACGGCAAGTATATTCAATCAACATTGCTTTTATTTTTAGAATTTCACAGCTACGTAGTAGCGGCATCATCATAGAAAACGATTTTTCGTTGAAATCAGAACCCCAGCGGGGTGACATAATTATGGTCCTGCGATAGTTTTTGTTTGATTATCCCTTTTGTCTTGAAACAAAAATTTTCTAAAATTCAGGAAATAATCAATGAAATTTTACGACCCAATCCTTCTTCTATTAATTTATACAGCGTTGAAAGTTGGATATCGCTATGGCCATTTTCTATTCTTGAAATAAAGCTCTTTTTGGTACCCGTTTTGTCTGCCAATTCTTGCTGAGTCATGGAAGCCAATTTGCGTTCTTCTTTGATGACTTCGCCTATAGCAAATGCTTTTGCTTTAGTTTCAAATGCAGATCTTCTTTCCGTTCCAATTTCACCATAGCGCTTGCTCAAATGCGCTTCAAAACTTGTTGTGCTTTTATTTTTTAGTTCTTTTGTTTTCATGGCCTTTATTATTTAAACGTTCTTCAAAATATTCATTCTTAATTTTCAATGCTTTTACAATTTGTAAAGAAGGAGTCTTTTGAGATTTCTTTTGAAATCCATTGAATAACACAATAACATTTCCTTCATCAAAACAGCAAAATATTCTATATGTATTACTTCCAAGTGTCAGCCTTATTTCATAAAGTCCATTGGTTCCTTCTATATGTTTAAAAAACTTTTGAGGAATTCTTTTGGCAACACTTACTAAAAACAATACTTCATCAATTTTTTCTTTGACCTTTTCTGATTGCTCATTAAAAAACTCAAAAAAATATGTTTTATAAAATAAAACATTTCTTATTTGTTCCATTTTATAACACTTCAAAGTTAACGAATAATGGAACATTTGGCAAATTTATTTTCATACTTTTATTCATTAGGACGGTAAATTTAGTTTGCCTTTGAATCTTGCATAAAAAAGAATTGCATTCTTTTCTAAAAAAGCTGTGAAGCCCTAATGAATGAGTATTTTAAGTAAATTCAGAGTCTAAAAACGCCATTGAAATTTTATGGAAATTGGGCAAATTAAGGGATTCCTAATTCACAATATGAGCAATTAATAATTGGAGTATTGTTGAACCAAAATCCATCATACAGCTTTTGTATTTTACTTTCACAACTAAGTAGTAGCTGGGAATATCCATAAACCAAAAAAGACCCATACAGGGTCTTTTCTTGTGGAGAATACCGGATTCGAACCGGTCGCCTCTTGCATGCCATGCAAGCGCTCTAGCCAAATGAGCTAATCCCCCAACTATAATACAAATTTAAAATTATAAGTGATATTTTTTCCAATTAACTTATTGAAAATTTATCTAATGTTAATTTTAGTAAAATATAGTTTAATTTTTTAGTGGAAACATTAATAATTAAACCTCTAACTAAGGAATAATATTAAATTCAATCAAATTGATAGCTGCTTTATTTTGATTATTAGTGTTGGAATGTAATAAAAGGGTGTAATGTCCCTCTGATAGCCAAATTGGAAATGTACCATAGCTAGTATTGCCACAAATAATTCTCCCATCAAGAAATAAACTCACAGCATTGGTATTACATGAATATGTAGCTGAAGTGGACTCAATTTTCCAAATTTTCCCAGGGGGGACAGTAATAACCGAATCTTTATAGAAATAGGGAGGTACGTTGGGGTTATAAATAGATGCAGTAATTTCAATAAATTTTGAGGTATTAAACTGTAAATTTCCTTGGGCATTTGTTTTAAAAAAAGTAATCAACAGGATGAATAATATAGACAAGTTTCTCATCGGTAATCTAATTAATAATTTAAATACTGTTTGTAATACATTATTTGACATCTACTATTTGAAACAATAAGTATTTCATATGTTAATATACTGCCAAATGAGCTAATCCCCCTCGAAAATAAAAAAGGCAGATAAAGATATCCGCCTTTTTTACTTGTAATCAATATATTAAGCTTGAGCTACTGGAACTACAGAAACAAATGAGCGATTGTTCGCTTTCTTTCTGAATTCTACTTTTCCATCAACTAAAGCAAACAAAGTATGGTCTTTACCAATACCTACGTTCAAACCTGGGTGATGTTTTGTACCTCTTTGGCGTACGATGATGTTACCTGCAATTACTGCTTGACCACCGTAGATTTTAACACCTAATCTTTTGCTATGGGATTCACGGCCGTTTTTGGAACTACCTACCCCTTTTTTGTGTGCCATATTGTTTTATCTCCTAATTAAGCGTGAATAGAATCGATTTTAATTTTGGTAAACGACTGACGGTGACCGTTTTTCTTGCGGTATCCTTTACGACGTTTCTTTTTGAATACAATCACTTTGTCACCTTTTAAATGACTGATAACTGTAGCTTTTACTTTGGCTCCAGCAACTACTGGTGCACCTACTTGAATAGCTCCGTTGTTGTTCAACAACAAAACATTACTGAGTTCAACGCTGGCGCCTTCTGTTTCTGGCAATCTATGCACATAAACAGTTTGGTCTTTTTCAACTTTAAATTGTTGGCCAGCTATTTCAACTATTGCAAACATGTTATAAAAAAAATTTAGGAATGCGAAGATAGAACATTTTTTAGGAAGTACAAGGCTTTTTTGAATTATTTTTTTACTTACCCCTGCCCTGCAAAATCGTTAACACTGTGTAAATCAGCACCCTTAAATCTACAGCAATCGATCTATTTTCTATATACAAGATGTCAAATTTAAGGCGTTCCACCATTTGTTCTACATTTTCGGCATACCCATATTTAACTTGTCCCCAAGAAGTAATTCCAGGTTTTACACGGTGCAAATGTTTGTAATGTGGGGCAATCTTCACAATTTGGTCTGCAAAAAATTTACGCTCAGGTCTTGGCCCCACCAAACTCATCTCTCCTATAAACACATTGAAAAACTGTGGAATTTCATCCAATCGGTATTTTCTAAGGAATTTACCGATGGGTGTAATTCTTGGGTCGTGTTTAGATGACAATTGCGGACCAGCTTGTTCTGCATCTATAAACATGGTTCTAAATTTCAGAATGTTAAAAGGTTTGGCATGCAGGCCCAATCGTTCTTGTCTGAAGAAAACAGGGCCTTTTGAAGACATCAGCACCAAGATTGCAATCATCAAAAAAATAGGCGAGAAAAACACCACCACAGCTAATGAAACTACAATATCTAAAAAACGCTTGAGTACAATTTGCCACTGCGGCATGACCTCATGGTTAATTTCTATGAGTGCTGTACCGATGATATTGTTCATGCGTACCTGCCCACTCACCATGTCATACAAATCAGGTATGATTTTTAAGCTAACAGGTAAATCTTCTAAAATATTGGTTACGTGGTTCAGCTCTTCGTGGTTTTTGCTATCAATGCCTATGATGACCTCTTCAATTTGGTATTGTTTTACCAATGCTGGCAAATTTTCATAATGCCCTAAAAAAGGCATGAATTCGTTTAATTTATGATTGGCTTCATCAGTTGCTTTGCAAACAAATCCTTTGAAGATATAGCCTTCATTCAGTACAGCAGCTTTTAATTCTTTTACAATTTGATACGACTTGGCATCGTTCCCTACAACCAAAGTTTGAAAACCAATTTTGCCCGATTTAATGGCATGTTTTACAAAATAGGCTTGAAGCAATCGCACAAACGTGGTAATGCCATTATGCAATAAGAACAAGGTAAAGGTACTTTTGTAATAGGATTGATAAGATTTTACCTCATCATCAATCAACAATAAAAAAAACAAACAAACCACACCAATGATACTGGCTGTAAATGTTTTCGAGATTTCATGTATCCTTGATTTGCGCCAAACATCTTTGTAATGCCCCGATAAATAATACAATACAATCCAGTAAACTGGTACCAAGCAAAGTGCGAAATAAAAATTCTGGTCCAATTCAATAGGAATTTTGTATCCAAATTTATCGGGTTCGATGATGGTTTTCCTGAATGCAAAAAACAAAGTCCATGCCACCGAAGCACTGATGGCATCGGTTACAACAAATAAATTGGTATGGATTTTTCTTTTGTTAATCAAGGTAAATCAATTTTAAATTATCAAACAGTACACTTGGGTTTTGAACCGGTGAAGTTAAATTATTGCTGAAACGTAAAAAAATTCGGAACTGGGTCCCAATAGGATGGTACGCAATTTCTGTTTCTAAATCTAAATACAGTTTATTCCATTGACTTTTAGGTGTCAATACAATTAATGGAATTTGCTTCACACTTCCATCAATTTCTGTTGCATAGATTCCAATAGTAAAGGGCAAGTCATTTTTATAATCAATCTCTAAATAAGTTGGACTGAACTTTGGCATATTGTTCAGTACTGGCGAATACAATTCCAGAATACTGCTGTCTTGTTTGAGTACTATTTTACCTGAATTGTTTCCTTTGACAAAAGCATCATCTCCATTGTATTTAATGAGCGTATCTCCATCTTTTTTAAACACTGGATTGAATTCTAGAGACAAGCCGTTTTTGTCAAAATCTTCTACCAATTTAAACACCGCATTGTCTTGGTAAGAAAAAACTGGCCAAATGGTATCGGTTTGATTGGGTTTGAAATCAACGGTATCAATAAAATTCTTTACCAAAGGGTAAATCATTCGCTCTTCATTTTGACCAGAATGCTTGATACCTGCCCCTATTCTAATCACAGTCTTCCCTTCTTTTTGAATAGGAAATTCTGATGGAATGGCATAACTCCCCTTAAAAATACCCGACTCAAATACCCAGTAATCTTTGAAATCATAAGAATTGTACCCTTGCGTGCCATCGGCTTTGGTATTGAACTGTGGGGATTTGATATGCAAATAACCCGGCACCATGGCTTGGTCGGTTTTACACTGAGAAAACAACAAGATTCCCAATAAGCTTATAAATACAGTTAAAGTTCTGTGCATTGTAAACAGCTAATCTAACGCTGTAAGGACAAAAGTATTACCTTTTGGTCAAATTTAATTTATCAATGATGGCATGCGCCACTTCTAAAGTATCAAAATTATCGAAATTGGTTCTGAGCTGAAGCCCGTGGTTATTGATTGATTGGGCAAAAAATTCCAATTCTCGTTTCACCATATCTGTGCTTTGGCGATTTTTCAAAACAGACAATTCTTGTTCAGTGGCTTCGGCTTCTCCTGTTGCATTGAGCATAGATATTTTAAAATGATCCAAATCTAAGCCAAAGGTTTTGTTCTTTTGGAAGAAACGAATCTTATTGCCCTGTTCTGAATCAAAGTTTCCTCCAACCATATTCAATACGCAGCCGTTGGCAAATTCAATTCTAACATTTACAAAATCAATCAAAGAATTATGCAAACAAGCCCCCGTAGCCCTAACCCGCATCACATTCGATTTAACCATGCTAAATATCAAGTTCAAATCTGAAAGCAATAAATCAAAGACTAAGTTTTCGGTGCTATAATTTAAGACACTGGCATCAAACCTTGAATGCTCTATATAAAAAGGTTGGTCAACCAATTTCTTTATTAACTGATAATTGGGATGAAACTTATGTTGATGTGAAACATACAATTGCACATTGGCCTCTTCGGCCAGCTTGTTCAGCTCTTTTGCTTCTTCTAAATTTTCACTTAAAACCTGTTTAACAAATACGTGCTTTAAATTTCTGATAGCCGTGGAAGCATACTCAAAATGAGTACCTGTAGGGGAATGAATGGACACCGCTTCAGAACGTCTGATTAAATCATGTACATCGTCAAACCTATTGATAGGAAGAGCGTTTGCCATTATTTTGGCACTGGCTTCATCATGGTCATAAAAGCCCACAAGATTGAACTCCTTTACTTCAAGAAGTTTTTCTACTTGTTTTTTACTTTTTTCGTTTGCACCTATAATGGCGATATTGATCATGCGGAGGCTTTACAAAACAAAAATATTCCTTCCCCAATCCAATAGTGCGACATTGTCCGATTAGATTTTAACAGTCCTAAAGCCTTTTATCACTTAAACTATACACTTTGCGCTTTGAATGGCTTGATTGTTAAAAAAAGGACCGAATTTGATGCTCAAATCTGTGTTAATTCGTATCATGATAGAACTGAGCATAGAGATAGACAGCTATAAAGACAAAGGGGCTCGCAGAAGATTAACCGAAGAACTGAACCAAAAAGGAATCGTTGACAAGCAAGTTTTGAGTGCCTTGAACACCATTCCTCGACACCTTTTTATCCATAAAGATTTCAGGTCGCATGCCTATTTAGATAAGGCCTTTCCTATTGGAGATGGGCAGACCATTTCGCAGCCCTTTACAGTTGCCTATCAAACCCAAATTTTGCATATTCAAAAAACAGACAAAGTTCTTGAAATTGGAACGGGTTCAGGCTATCAGGCCGCCATCATCGCTGAAATGGGGGCTCAATTGACAAGTATTGAAAGACATAAAGGACTTCACGAAAGTGCAAAGAAAATACTTTCGCAATTGGGTTTAGATGCGCGTTTGTTATTGGGCGATGGCTCTTCAGATATCAGCAAAGCATTTGGCCCCTTCGATAAAATTATTGTTACAGCAGGCGCACCCAAAGTGCCCATGAGTTTGGCCAATCAGCTTGCCATTGGCGGAACCATGGTGATTCCCATCGGAGATGAAAAAGAGCAATTGATGCACAGCTTGATTAAAAAACCCAATGGAGAATTTGAAGTAATTCCTTTGACCAAATTTAGGTTTGTGCCTTTGATTGGTGAACAAGCTTGGTAATTTAGGCATGATGCGCATGGCCTCTTCTGAGGTTGCGTTCTACATCTCGGGTTTTGATGGCCTCTCTTTTGTCAAATGCTTTCTTTCCTTGGGCAAGGGCAATTTCCATTTTCAGGTAACCTCGCTCCGACTCAAATATTTTTAGCGGAATGATGGCATTTCCTTTTTCAGCAATTTTATTTTTGAGTTTCAGCAATTCCGATTTTTTCAATAACAATTTGCGCACCCTTAGGGTTTCGTGGTTATTGTAACTGCCTTGTTTGTATTGACCAATATTGCATCCTCTGACAAACAATTCATCCTCTTTAAAAAAACAATAGGCTTCGTTTAAGCTGGCATTCCCCAAACGGATTGATTTTACTTCGGTTCCAGTCAATTGCATACCGGCTATGTATTTTTGTAAAATATGATATTCAAATCCTGCTTTTTTGTTCAGAATTTCAACCTTGTTTTGCTTAGCCATTGTTTGTCAATTGATTGAAAATACGTTCAAATTTCTCTTTCTTCAAAATCTTCTGTCCTTGTTCTCCACTTGCAATTAAACGATTGGACTGATGTGCTTGGTAGCTGCAAATAACTTCGTTCCCATTGATTGATTTTATTTCTGCAGTAAAAACAACTTCTGCGCCAAGCAAAGCCGGGGCATGGTGATGAATGGTTAAAAATGTGCCAACCCCTTCTTCATCTGCTTCTTTCATTTCAAGTACAAACAAACGACAACACCATTCTGCATCTCTTCCCAAAGCAAAAGTTGCATAAACAGGATGCACCAAACCTTCTTTAAAAGCGGCAGTATCTGCTTCAGTTACCACATGCAGGTATTGTTTTTTATCGCCCAGCTTGAACTTTTGAATCATCGCACGAATATACAATTCATCAAACAATTCAGCTCATTTATTATACCACCAAAACAGGTATTTTCAGACGGTGCCGAACAGCATCAACCGTAGAACCAAATAATAAATCTTTGAGGGTATGGTGTCCGTGTGCTCCCATAATTAAGAGTTCACATTCTTCGTCAACTACAATCTTGGCAATTGATTGGGTTCTGTCTCCAAATCCCAAACAAGGTTTTACTTGGTAACCTAAGTCCATTAGTTCTTTTGCATACAATATCAAAGAATCTCGGTCTAATTGGGTTTCCTGGTCTTCTACTTGGCTGGTATATTGTCGTGCAGCAGCCGATTCTACAATATGAATCAATACATAATTTGCGTTTTTACCTCCCATGTTAATGGCATGCGAAATCCCCAATGTGTCTTTTGAACTAAAATCAACAGCAATCCCAATTTTTTGATAAGGAGCCAAGGTTTTCAATTCAATTCCAGACAGGCTTGCATGGGGAATGATTTGTCTTTTTTCCATTCGTTTGTAGATGGGCGAAAACACAATCCAAAGCAAGAGCAATACAATGTAGGCCAATAGTAAAAATATCAAAAACTTTCCAAAACCATTGAGTTCTTCATGAGATGCAAAAAAATCAGTCAATTCTTCTATAACCAATTTTGCGTTCAAGCCAATAATGACCAATGCTACCAACCACGACAGCCAAATCACTTTTTTAGAATTGACATAAGTACCCATTATTTTAGAAGAAGATGTAAAATGGATAAGGGGTACTATGGCAAAAGCCAATTGCAAACTCAATACCACCTGGCTTAAAATTAACAAGCGGCCTAGCTCTTGGTCTCCAAAATAAAGCAAGGTAAAAAGTGCAGGTGCTACTGCTACTATACGGGTAATAATTCTTCTAAACCAAGGACTGATACGTAAATTTAAATACCCTTCCATTACAATTTGACCTGCCAATGTACCTGTTACAGTGGAACTCTGACCGGCTGCAATCAAGGCAATCGCAAACAAGGTTGGGGCCAATGAACCAAACAAATTTGAAAGCAATTCATGGGCATTCGAAATATCCGTTACTTGATGTATGCCATTGGTATAAAAAGCACTAGCAGCTAAAATCAAAATGGCAGCATTGACAAAAAAAGCAGCATTGAGTGCTATTGTGGAATCAATAAAATTAAACTTCAATGCCGTTTTGATTCCATTTTCATCTCTGCTGAACCTTCTGGTTTGTACCAATGAAGAGTGCAAATACAAATTATGAGGCATAACCGTAGCACCAATAATTCCAATGGCAATGTACAAGGCATTTCCGCTCAATTCTGAGGGAATAAAACCCAATGCTATCTGTTTTACATCTGGCTCAACAATTAACATTTGTACCAGAAAAGAAATACCTATCACACTCACCAGTCCAATCACAAAAAGCTCCATTTTACGTATGCCTAAATTCATTAAAAATAAGAGCAAAAAAGTATCAAAAAGCGTAATGGTCACCCCCCAAACCAAGGGCAAATGAAACAACAATTGCAAGCCTATGGCCATGCCTATAATTTCTGCCAAATCGGTTGCTGCTATGGCAATTTCAGCCAAACCGTACAAAGACCAATTCACCCAATTAGGGTACTGCTGTCTGCTGGCCTGTGCTAAATCTAAACCTCCAACTATTCCCAAGCGGGCAGCCAAACTCTGCAAGAGCAATGCCATTAAATTACTCAAGAGTAAAACCCAAATTAATTGGTAGCCAAATTCGCTACCTCCAGCAATATCAGTGGCCCAATTTCCTGGGTCCATATACCCCACACTTACCAAATAAGCGGGTCCAAGAAATGACAATATTTTTTTGAACTTACTGGTATATTGTCTGGTATCTACACTTTCGTGTACTTCTGCTAAAGATTTTTTCATCGGATTGATTTTTCAAATTGTACCAAAATATTTTTAACTACTTCATTGCTCAAGCAAAGTTGCTTCTGTGTATCCAACATCAATTCTATGCTTCTGTCGAAGGCATTGATTTGAATAACGCTCAGCTTAGAACCTATTTTTATGCCATAGGTTGAAAGGTATTTCAAGAATTCAGAACTGTGGTTCAATACCCCACAAACAATCAATTCCTGTTTGGGTTTAGATTGAACCAAAGTAAAAAAATTACTCTGAGAAATTCGACCATCCATTTGTGGAATTGGGTCGCCATGTGGGTCATGTGAAGGAAAGCCTAAAAATGAATCGAGCTGATGGATGAGTTTGTCTGATTTGATATGCTCCAATTGTTCTGCAATATCATGCACTTCATCCCAAGAAAAAGACAAGGTATTGACCAAAAATGTTTCCCATAAGCGGTGTTTCCTGAGTGTGCCAGCGGCAACTGTTTTACCTGCATTGGTTAATACACATCCTTTATAAGGTTCATATTTCAAGAGCTTTTTCAAAGCCAATTTTTTGAGCATATCTGTTACTGAAGAAGCTTTGGTTTGCATGGCTTCTGCCAAGACATTGGTAGAAATTACTTGTGTACCAGCCAAGTTCAGTTTCAAAATTGTTTTCAAATAATTTTCTTCTGCAAAAGAATACATCGTACTATTTTTAGACAAGTCTAAATATTTTTTTAGACATATAAAATTATTGCGCTCAAATTTTCTTCAGAAAAATGTATTTTTGAATCAAACAAAAGCGTATGTGGGCAAAATTCATTGGCTATTTAAAATTTTGGGAGAAAGCTTCTCCTGACAGTCCGTCATCATTTAATCTTAAAATCATGCACGGTATCAATAAAATCAGTATTCTTATGTTTGTCATTGCACTTTTTGTCATCATTTACAGATTGGTGCATGGTTTGTTCAATTCCTAATAAATTTTAAAACTATGTTTTATATCATTCTTCCTCTCCTATTGAGCTTATTGGTAAGCTGGAGATTCAAATCAAAAATTAAAACCTACTCTGAAGTTGCTTTGAGCAATGGGTTATCGGGCAGTGAAATTGCAGAAAAAATGTTGAGAGACAATGGCATTTATGATGTAAAAGTATTGAGTGCTGAAGGCCAATTGACCGACCATTATAACCCTACAGATAAAACGGTAAACTTAAGCCACGATGTCTATTATGGCAGAAGTGTAATTGCAGCAGCCATCGCTGCGCACGAATGCGGACACGCTGTACAACATGCCAATGCGTATGCTTGGTTAAACTTCAGGTCTAAATTGGTGCCCGCTGCAAGTTTTGCTTCTAAATGGGTACAATGGATTTTGTTAGCTGGTGTTCTGTTAATCAATACATTCCCCAATTTATTGCTTGCTGGTATTGTTTTGTTTGCTTTGACTACTTTATTTACAGTGGTTACTTTACCAGTAGAATTTGATGCGAGCAGAAGAGCCTTGGCTTGGTTAAGCGACAGAGGAATGGTAAGAGACAACGAATATCCAATGAGCAAAGATGCTTTGAAATGGGCTGCCATGACTTATGTGGTTGCAGCCATTGCTTCAATTGCTACTTTGTTGTATTATTTACAAATATTTAACGGTAGACGCGACTAAAAGTATAAGCCACAAATAATAAAGCGCGCAGCTTCGCTGCGCGCCTTATCCTTATTATAGCCCCTGTCTTTTCAGCTTGTATTGATTTAAAAACAAAGCTCCTTGAACAATTAAAATGATAAGCAAAATCGGCTCCAATCGAATGACATATCGGCTATCAGGAATCGTAAACAAAGCGATGAAGCAAATTGAAAGAATGAAATAAAGCAACAATAACTTAAACTCAATTTGTATTACCCGAAATTTGAAAAGCGTAAAAGCAATCAAACATCCATAAATTAGCATCAAGGTATAATAGTAAACATCAGACATAAAATTCTTAATTTTTTCGTTCAACAATCCTCCATTTTGTTGTTTGGCATTTAAATAGTCATTCAGATAAGAAGGAAAATAATCTCTAACCGAATAATAGGGCGCAGAATTTACTTTGTATGCAACAAGTTCTTCTCCAAAGCTGACATTCAATAATTGTGCGGGTATTTGGATCAAACCAAAAGTAGTGAATGTTTTGACACTTTCTACATTGCTAAAAGTCATGTAATTTATTTTTCTGTATTCAGTTTCAAGCGAGTCCCAGCCTCCAGCCAAATAGAGCGGACTTTGATCTGACCACATAAAATCTAATCCACTAGTAGGAATTGATTCTTTATACTGACAAAGTTTGAAAGAAGGATCTTGTTTACATTGTTCATTTAAATTTTTCTGGAACAATCCAATATCTATCAATTTAGCAGAAAGAAAAAGATACCCCTTTTCATTGGTAGTAAATTTTGAACGATCTAAAACATTTTCAGTAAGCAACAGTAAAAATGTACATAAAGCAACAAGTAGTATAGGCTTATAGATTTTAGCATTTGACTTGTTAAACAAATAGAGTACAAGAACAATGCAGCTTAAAACGAGCATCGGCATCAAAAATCCAAGATGAAATGAGGCTAAAAAAACGGCTAGCAAGCCATATCCTAATTGCAGTATTTTTGATTCGGTTTTACAGATGATGAGCAAAGAACACAGCAAAGGCAATGCCGCAAAATCCGACAAAAGTAAATTACAGAAATAAACCTGAGGGCTCAAGAAAATCAATGTAGTTAAACCAATTAACAAAACAAGTCGAGATTCAACGTAAAGCTTGATAAGTTTTATGGAGCAATAAAAAGAAATAAATAACTGAACAAAGACTGTTAGAAATGGGAAATGGCCTAAACTCGTTATAAAAATAAATATCCCATAGTTTATGGGTCTATCAGCAGGAACAGACAAATTAAACCCTGAAAAAATATAGGTGCCTGTATCTGAAAAAACCAAAGGAAAACCATTGAATAAACTGGGGAACAAGCAAAGTAAACTCAATACAATACTTGTATAAATTGGGGTAAGATGTTTCATTTAGCTGTTTTAATTTAAAAATAGATAAATATGCTTAGAATTACCTTATGACCCCCATTTTATTCAAAGCCCTTCTATATTTCATTGCATTTACATTGTGTTGTTGTAGGGTTTTAGCAAACAAATGTTTACCCGAAAAATCTGGAGCTGCACAGAAATAATAATAAGGGGTTTTACTCGCATTTAACACTGCATCTATTGCTTGCACACTAGGGCAGCAAATAGGACCTGGAGGCAAACCCGTATTCAGATAGGTATTATAAGGCGAAACCGCTGCTATAAGTTCAGCCGTCACTCTTTTTCTACTGGGGTCATTGGCAATAAAAAGCAAGGTTGGATCGGCTTGTAAAGGCATCTCTTTTTTTAACCTATTCAAATAAACCCCAGCTATCAGGGGCATTTCGGCAAATAAGTTTGATTCTTTCTGCACAATAGATGCCAATACAGCAACCTGCTGTTTGCTCAAACCCAGACGTTCCGCTTCGGCAGTTCGTTTCTCATTCCAGAACTTATCATACTCTTTTTGTAATCTTTCTACAAAAGCTTGAGCAGAAGTATTCCAATAAAAATTATACGTATTGGGTACAAATAAACTAATGATATTGGCTGAATTCATTTGAACTTCATGCAACAAGGCTGGTGATAACATTTCTTGAATCAGTTGCATACTATCAGCTTCAATTTGATTGCCTATCAATGCAGCCAATTGGCCAATGGAATTAGCCCCATTGAATACTACATCAACAGGCACTTGCTTACCACTTGCCAACAATTTCATGATATCAAAATTGCTCATCCCTTTTTGCAGCAAATACCTGCCAGGCTTGAGCCTTTTATTGAGTTGCACCCAATTGGCCAAACGTTCGAAAGAAGAGGCGTTGACAAGCAGTTGCTTTTGGCTCATTTGCCAAATAAAATGCTGGTAATTTTTATCAGAGCCCACATAAATATATTGCTTACTAGATGCCACTAAAGCAGTGGTATTAGAAGCAAATAAATCAAAGGTAATTTTTGCCAACAAACCCAATAGCAAGGCTATCAAAAACAGCACCCATTTCATTTTTGTTGACTTCATGTTTTAGGGTTTAATTAAGTTGTTTTAACAAAGCAGAAATTTGTTCGTTAGTAGGGTCTAATTTTTTCAGCTTTAACAAATCATTTTTTGCTTCAATATTATTCCTCAAATTAAAATATACAGCAGCTCTATTTAACAAGGCTTGTCTATGATTCGGATTCAATTTCAATTCTTGGTTATAACAATTTAAAGCTTGTTTGAAATCAGATTTCATGGCATACGCATAACCCAAATTGGTCCAAGCATCTTCTGCATTATCATTTTTTTGAAGAAGCGATTGAAGGATGGAAATGCCTTTATCTACATGGGCATTCATGATACATGCACTGGCCCATTTTACTTGAATTTTTAAATTAGCAAAGGCCAAGGCTGAAGATTTTTCTAACCACATTTCTGCTGCTGCAAATTGATTCGTATTTAAATAGGCTTGCCCTACCCTATATGCCGTCCAGGCATCTGTTTGCATTGCTACTTGCATTGAATTGGCTAGTTCAACAATTTTAGCATCGTTTCCTTGTAAAAAATAAGAGTGGATTTGTAAGGCTTGGGTAGATGAAATGTCTTCAATTTGATTGATAAAAAAATGAGCTGAATCCAAAACCAATTGTTGAGCTGCCTCAAACTTTTCAGCATAATTTAAATAGGCCGCAGCCCTATCTGTAAAAGTTACATTGCCTTTGGTAATACAGTACAAACCTAAAAATGATTTTAATTCTTTAGCCGATTGTGTTTTGTGTGGGATAGCAATTTTATGATCGTGCACACTGACATGGGGAATATCAATGGCTCCTGAACTTGGCATATGGCAAGCCACACAGTTTTGAGCAATGGGATTAGGTTCTTGTTTTATTTCATTACAAGAAGTTGCTTCGTGACATTTCAAACAGGCATTGTTAAACTGAGCTATCCCCGTTTTCTTTACGCTCACATGCGGATTATGACAATTGATACAGGTTAATTTTAAAGACGCATTTTGATTGTTTAATTCTTTGGGATTGCTCTTTAAAAAGCATTGACTCTCTTGTAATCTTTGGGCATGAGAAGCCATGATAATTTCCTTTTCCCCGCCTTTGTATTGCGGCATAAACACATTGAAGTAATTTGATAATTTTTGCCCAGGCCTGAACTCATTGAATTGTTTCCCCGGCTTTAATATGGCATTGCCTTGTAAATGGCACCTTTGACACAAATCGGTTTGTAATTCCCAAGACAATCTTTTCGGATTCACAATGGTATAATCTGCGCCTTTACTTGTATCTACTTTGGTTCCGCTAAGGCGCTCCTTTACATGCAATTCGCCTGGACCATGACAACGCTCGCAATCTATGCCCAATGGAATTTGGGTAAAATAATTGCTGTTTGCATCTGGAACTTTTGGCAAGGCATTGTGACAACTCATGCATTCCATTCCAATTTCTCTGGTGAAGCGCACATTCCTTCCCTTTTCAAAACCTGGAGGCAAATCCCATCGTTTTTTTTGGGCATACCATGTCAGTGGCAATTGATACAAATACCCATTTCTGTTGCTGATATGAGAATTGGTATGCTGCCCAGAACCAATGATATAATCTACTTTT
>Ga0209400_1001159_pt1 | contig 22009 bp, 20 predicted proteins | sample M_130807_EF_Meta_FD_187313 | JGI IMG/M metagenome (GOLD analysis project Ga0209400, IMG submission 187313) | Freshwater microbial communities from Lake Montjoie, Canada to study carbon cycling - M_130807_EF_MetaG (SPAdes) (version 2) | ecosystem: Environmental > Aquatic > Freshwater > Lake... | reverse complement strand
CAATCAGAATGGCCTCGGCCATCGTTGCCGCAGAATCGAGTGTTGCAATGCGGCCATTGTGCAAAAGCCATTGCTCCGCACCCGCAGGCAGGGCGAAAAGGCTGACAAACAAGGCGAGAAACAGGCGCTTCATGCAAAAAGCCTATCCGCGGGAGCCTGCGCTTGCCAAGGCCTGCTTCCATGCTCTAGAGCGGGACCAAGCAAAAACCTTGGGAGCCCGGCGCAATTTTGGCTGACGACAACAACAAGAAAACTGAAGCCCAAACGCCGCAGACCTCCAACCTGCCTGCGACCTATGCCTCTGGCCTGTTCAGCATGGGGCAAGCAGAACTCCTCACCTTTGTCGTGCCTCTCTGGGCCGTGCTGCAAGGCGCCGAGCCTGCCGAAATCGGCATATTGGTCGGCGCGCGTTCTGCGCTGACATTTGTCTTGGCCATTCACGGCGGCGCGCTGATGGATCGGCTGGGCACACGCCGCGTCATGCTGTTCTTCACGGCCATGACGGGTCTTGTCGCCGCCGCCTATCCGTTTCTGCCCTGGCTCGCCGTGATGATCGTGCTGCAAATGCTGATCGGCTATTCCAGCAATATGACTTGGATCGGTGCACAAACCCTGATCGCGCAAGTGACGGGTGGCGATGCCAGCCGCATCGGCACATTTTCGTTCTATTCGCGCATCGGCACCATTTTCGCCCCGCTACTCATGGGGCTCTTGTGGGATTTGGCGGGGCCGCAGATTTCTTTTCTGGGCATTACCGTTTGGTCGTCGTGCATGTTCTTTGCGGTGCTGCGCATTGAAAATCCGCAAAAGGCCGAGGATGTCGTCGGTAAAATCGCATGGCGCGACCTTTTGCCAAAGATGTCTGATTATACGGGCTCTCTGAAACTCGCTGTGCTTCCGGCTGTGGCTTTTACGCTCGCCATTTCTTTCACGCGCCACGCCACCAATGCGGCGGAAAGCTCGTTCCTCATCGTTTACTTAAAAAATCTCGGCTATACGGGCACGCTGATCGGCTCGCTGTTTTCTTTCGCTGAAATTTTCAACGGGCTCGGTTCACTCGGCGTGCGCTTCTTGCGAGGCATGTCGACCGCTTGGCTGATGATCGGCTTTACAGCGAGTTCGATCGTGCTGCTCGCACTCACGCCTATGTTCGGCTCGATTTTCTTTTTGCTTTGTCTGGCCCATTCCATTCGCCGTCTGTCGGAAGGCATTGTGCAGCCGCTGATGTTTGCTTTGCAGGCACGCGCGGTGCCGCGTGAAGTGCAAGGCTCGATTGTGGGATTGCGCGTCACCAACAACCGCCTCGCCTCCATCGTCACGCCCGTGATCATGGGCTATGTCGTGCAATGGTTCGGGCTCGACAATGGCTTTTATGTCATGGGGGCTTTGCTGCTCGCCATTTGCACATGGCTCGCGGTGAGCGTCGCGAAGTTTGAACTCGACCGGCTTTAATGGCCGAAGACCGACCAGCCTGTGCGCTTGGTCAATTCTTCCAGCGCAATGCGCCCGAGATGCCAATTGCCGGTCTCATCCAGTCCCGGCGCCCAGACCGCAATCGATGCACGCCCCGGTGCAATGGCGAGAATCCCGCCACCCACGCCACTCTTGCCCGGCAGGCCGACGCGATAGGCGAATTCGCCCGAGCCATCATAGTGACCGCACGTCATCATCAGCGCATTGATGCGTCGCGCACGCTCGGAGGATACCACTGAATGTCCACTCACCGGATTGCGACCATTGTTAGCGAGGAAGAGCCCCGCGCGCGCCAATTGGCGACAGGACATGGCCATGGCGCAATGATGGAAATAAACACCGAGCGTATTGTCGACCGGATTGTCGATGACGCCGAAACTCTTCATGTAATTAGCGAGCGCGGCATTGCGAAAGCCGGTACGCTTTTCAGAAGCCGCGACTTCATGATCGATGAAAATCGTCTCGTCATCAGCCAGAAATTGCATGAAGCGCAAAATCTCGCCCAAGGTTTCGCGCGGCGCGCGACCTGAGAGAATGACATCGGTCACTGCAATCGCACCCGCATTGATAAACGGATTGCGCGGCACGCCCATTTCATGTTCGAGCTGGATAATCGAATTGAAGCGATTGCCCGATGGCTCGCGCCCGACCCTCTGCCACAGCCGATCACCAACACGGCCCAAAGCCAAAGTCAGTGTGAAAACTTTGGAAATGCTCTGGATGGAGAAAGGCATGTCCACATCGCCGCCCAGATGCACTTGGCCATCGAGATCAACCAGCGCCATGCCGAAACGCGCGGGGTCCACATTGGCGAGTTCTGGAATATAGCTCGCGACGCGCCCGCGATCTTCGCGCGCGCTCATCTCTTGGGCAATCTCGCTGACTATTTTGGCGAGATCAGGATCGGCCTTACTCATCATGCCCTCCATATGGGGAGCTTTTGAACGAGGAGCAAGGCCGATGCCAGATCGATCAGGGCAGATATTCCTGCCGCAGAACCATATCTGTCACGGCCTTACCGCGCCCCGCCATGGCTTTGATGATCTCGTCACGCTTGAGACCGGGCTTGAGTTCACCCGGTGCGAGATCGGTCGCCACCAGAGTGATCACGTAATGGTGGATGCCCGAGCCCGGCGCGGGACAGGGGCCGAAATAAAGCTGCGTATCATTGCCAGCCGTGCCGCCGGTGATGAAATCTTGCGCCTTGGAATGGGCGCCTTCATCAAGCTTGGTGACATTGGCAGGGATGCCATAGGCGAGCCAATGATCAACGCCCGAACCCATGCGGCCCGCGAGATCGACCATCATCAGCACGTAAGATTTCGTGCCCTCGGGCCCCGGCGTCCATTGCAGCGGAATGGAAACATTCTCGCCGATGCAATTTTTATTAGCAGGACTGATACCGCCGAATTTTTTCGGCAAAACATCACCGTCTTTGAACGTCGGCGACGAGATGCGGAACGGCTCGGCGGCTTGTGCGCCGCCCATGGCGATACAGGTCAGCAAAAGGCCCGAAATAATCCCGGCAAGCGGCTTGCGCATGGAATGGCTCCTCCCAAAATCCCGTTCTTCATGACGGGCCACAGGAGGCTAGCAGGGGCAAAACCCCTGTCAAAGGCAAAGGCGGTTGGACGCCATGCCACCTTTCGCCTATTCTCTCCTGATAGAAGCCCGCCTCACAAGAGCGGACCAGGGAGGAGATTATGACCGGATCCATCCGGGCGGGGCGCATTGGCCTCGCTTTTGTTGCAGCTCTTGGCGCCCTGCCAGCGCAAGCCCAAAGCGGCGATGATTTCTACAAGGGCAAGAAGATCGACATGATCATCGGCTATTCGGCCGGCGGCACTTACGATCTCTATGCCCGCCTCGTTGCCCGCCAGTTTGGCAATTACCTCCCCGGTACTCCGGTCATCGTGCCGCGCAATATGCCGGGTGGCGGCAGCCGCACCGCTGTGACCTGGCTCTACACTGCTGGTCCGCGTGATGGCACTGTTCTCGCCACTGCCGATCAATCGCTCTCTGTCGAACAAGCCATGGGCGACAAACAGCTCAAGATTGATACGCGCGAGCTGATCTACATCGGCAATCCGGCGGCTGATAACAACACGACCGCCATTCTCTCAACGAGCCCCGTGAAGAATATCGAAGATGCCAAGCGCATCGAAATTCCGCTGGGTGCTACGGGCGGCTCCACCTCGTCGCAATATCCCAAAGCGATGAATGCGCTCTTGGGTACGAAATTCAAAATCATCACCGGCTATCCGGGCGGCAATGACATCAATCTTGCGATGGAACGCGGCGAAGTGGCTGGGCGCGGCTCCAACTCTTGGGGCGCGTGGAAATCCACTCGTCCGCAATGGGTGGCTGAAGGCAAGCTGACCATTCTTGTGCAGATCGGTCTGTTCAAAGCCCCTGATCTGCCCAATGTGCCGCTGCTGATGGACCTCGCCAAAAATGACGAAGACCGTGCCGTGCTGAAGCTTCTCTCAGCCTCCACCACAATCGGTCGCCCGATCTTCACCACACCTGGCGTGCCGGATGATCGCGTGAAACTGTTGCGCACCCAATTTGATCGCATGATGAAGGACCCTGCCTTCCTCGAAGTGGCGAAGAAAGAAAATCTCGATATTCAGGCGGTCACGGGCGAAGAGATGCAGCGTATCGTCGCTGACATTGTCGCAACACCCCCCAATATTGCAGCGCGCCTGCAAGAGATCATTGGCGGCATCGAACAAAACAACAATACAGGTAAATGATGGCCTCCAATCTCAACACGATCCACGACCAATTGCGCAAAGAGGTCGCAGCTGCGACGCGCATTCTGGTGGCCGAAGGCATTCTCGATTATTCGGGCCATGTCGCGACACGCTTGCCGGGTGGCGAGACTTTTCTCATCCAGACAGGTCTCGACTCGCGCGCTGAATTGCGGCCTGAGCGGCTGCTGGTGGTCGATTACGAAGGCAATGTTGTGGAAGGCGAAGGCAAAGTGCCCGCTGAACTGGCACTCCATCTCGAAGTGCTGAAGGCGCGGCCCGACATTGAAAGCGTGCTCCATTGCCACATGGAACTCGCCATTGCTTTCACCATGATGAAGGGCGTGCAATTGCAATTGATGCGCGCCCGCGCCGTGCGCTGGGAAAGCGGCATTCCGACCCATCCCGATCCGAGCCATATCAAAGAGCGCGAACAAGGCGCCGCACTCGCCAAGACCATGGGGCGACACCATGCCGTGCTGATGCGCGGACATGGTCTGACGCTTGTAGCCGAAAGCGTGCCAGCTCTCCTCGTCGATGCCGTGCATTTTGAAGAAAATGCCAAAGCCATGATGCAAGTGCTGCAAGCCGGCGCCGAGCCTGTGCCCTTTACAGAAGAAGAACTCGTGCAGATCAACAAACACGAGATGCGCGATTTCCACATTGGCAAATTGTGGAACTACTATGTGCGCAAGGGCGTGTCCGAAGGCGTTGTGCCCAGCGATTGGGGCCTTGTGACGTAAGGCGCGTTCACAGACCCGTGAGCAGCTGGGGATAATGCGGCCACGCAAAAGCCGCATATGCCTATTTTCCAGAGACTTTCTGCATTTGATCCCGCGCATAAAATACATGCATGCGATGTAGTAACTAGTTTGTCATTAGACCTTCACAGCCCACCACAGCTGACTAGCTCCGTCCCGCACCATGACTCGAATTGAATGATGGTCATGCGCGAAAGAGAGGAGACGTCATGTCTATCGCTGTTCCCGATCAGGCTGATCGCACACGGCCAATGACCCGCGAAGAAAAGCGCGTCATTCTGGCTTCGTCCGCCGGCACCATTTTCGAATGGTATGATTTTTATCTTTACGGTTCGCTCGCTGCGATCATCGGCGCGCAATTCTTTTCCTCCTTCCCGGAAGCGACGCGAAATGTCTTCGCACTGCTCGCCTTCGCGGCAGGCTTCCTCGTTCGCCCCTTCGGCGCGCTCTTCTTCGGTCGCCTCGGTGACCTTGTGGGCCGCAAATACACCTTCCTGATGACCATTCTCATCATGGGTGCCTCGACCTTCATCGTCGGCTGTCTGCCCACTTATGAGCAGATCGGCTGGGTCGCACCAGTCACGCTTATCTTGCTGCGCATGTTGCAGGGCTTGGCGCTGGGTGGTGAATATGGCGGCGCCGTTGTTTACGTCGCTGAACATGCACCGCCCGGCCGTCGCGGCTATTTCACCAGCTGGATTCAGACGACCGCAACACTCGGCCTTCTGCTCTCGCTCATGGTGATCTTGGGCGTGCGCTCCTGGACCGGCGAAGCTGAATTCGCCAAGTGGGGCTGGCGTATTCCCTTCTTGCTGTCGATCTTCCTGCTCGCGATCTCGGTCTGGATTCGCTTGCAGATGGAAGAAAGCCCGGCCTTCACCAAGATGAAGGCAGAAGGCACGCAGTCGAAGGCGCCTTTGTCGGAAGCTTTCGGCCAGTGGAAGAACGCCAAGTTCGCTGTCATCGCTCTGCTCGGCCTCGTCGCCGGTCAGGCCGTTGTCTGGTACACGGGCCAGTTCTATGCGCTGTTCTTCCTGCAGAGCATTTTGCGCGTCGACATGTTCACGGCCAACGTGCTCATCGCTTGGTCGTTGATCCTGGGCACCGCCGGCTTCGTGATCTTCGGTTCGCTGTCAGATCGCATCGGCCGCAAGCCGATCATTCTGGCGGGCATGATCTTGGCTGCCGTGACCTACTTCCCGGTGTTCAAGTTCATCTCCGAAACAGCAAACCCCATGCTGCATAAGGCGCAACAGAACACCAAGGTCACTGTGCTCGCGGATATGGATGAATGCTCGTTCCAGTTCAACCCGACGGGTACGTCGAAATTCACCTCGTCTTGCGACATTGCCAAAGCAACACTCGCACGCTCGTCGGTGAATTATTCAGTTGAACAGGGCGCCAAGGGCCAGGTTGCTAAAATCCGCATCGGTGACAAGGAAGTCGCCGCCTACGATTCGAGCAAGCTGACCGGGGATGAGGCCAAAAACGCACCGGCCGCTTTCACCAAGGCGGTGAATGATGCGCTGGGCGCTGGTGGCTATCCGGTTGCAGGTGTGAAGAACGACAACATTGTGAAAATGTCGGGCTTCTTCGATCTGCGCGGACAGACGCTGGCTCTGATCGCGGTTCTGACCTATCTCGTCGTTCTGGTGACGATGGTCTATGGCCCGATTGCAGCAGCACTCGTCGAACTCTTCCCGACGCGTATCCGCTACACCGGCATGTCACTGCCCTATCACATCGGTAACGGGTGGTTTGGCGGTCTCATGCCCGCCACAGCCTTCGCGATGATCGCCCAGACCGGGGATATTTATTACGGTCTCTGGTACCCGATCATCATCGCGCTGGGCTGCTTCGTCATCGGCCTCATCTTTGTTCCTGAGAATAAGGACAAGGATATTTTCGCCGAGGACAAGGCGTGATCTGACCTTATTGGTTCTGATATCGGGAAAGGGCGCCGGAAACGGCGCCCTTTTTCATGCTTTCAACCCGTCAAACATGTCGAGGCGCCCCCGGTCGAGCCCTTTGCCCCGCTTGAAAGACAAAAAACATGGACCCAGATCAAAGCGGCCGCTTTTGTCACCTGCCAATCTGCCCCTCTGAGCCCTTTTGCAAGCCCGCTCCAGAGGACCACGCCCTTGCGCACCGATCTTGCCCCGCCGCGCCATAGTGCCGAATCTGCCCTTTTCGCGCTTTATGCCCGCCGCGCCGTGCCGCGCTATACGAGCTATCCGACAGCGCCGCATTTCGAGAAAGATTTTCCCGAAGAGACATATCGTAGCTGGCTCGCGGTTCTGCCTGCGCAAGAAGCCATCTCGCTTTATGTGCACATCCCTTTCTGCAAGCAAATGTGCTGGTATTGCGGATGCAATATGAAACTGATCGCCCGCTATCAACCGGTGCGCACGTATATCGATCATCTCTGCACAGAAATTGCTCTTGTTGCCGCACAATTGCCAGCGCGTATGAAGGTCGCACATCTGCATTTTGGTGGCGGCACACCAACCGCCATTCATCCCGATGATCTGGAAAAAATTGTCCGCACCATCGAAAAGCATTTCACTTTCACAGCAGATGCCGAACGCGCCATTGAAACCGATCCGCGCACGATCTCGGATGAAATGATTGCCCGCATTGGCGCACTCGGTTTCACCCGCGCAAGCCTTGGTGTGCAGGAATTCGACCCGACAGTGCAAGCCGCCATCAATCGCATCCAACCGGCAGCGCTCGTGCAAAAGACCACGGAAAAGCTGCGCGCTGTGGGGGTGAAGGGGATCAATTACGATCTCATCTATGGACTGCCACAACAGACAGAAGCCGCACTGTGCAAAACCGTGCAGGAATGTCTGGCCATGAAGCCCGATCGCATCGTGCTCTTTGGCTATGCGCATGTGCCTTGGATGGCCAAGAACCAGCGCATGATTGATGAGGCGGCTCTGCCCGGTGCTGAAGATCGCGCGATGCAAGCGCGCTCCTCGGCGCAGGAATTAATTGCAGGCGGCTATGTGCCTATCGGCATCGACCATTTTGCTTTGCCAGAGGACTCGCTGACCAAAGCCATGAAGGCGGGAAAATTGCACCGCAATTTTCAAGGCTACACAGATGATGACGCGCGCAGTCTGATCGGCTTTGGCGTGACCTCCATCGGCCGCACGCCCTTTGGTTATGTGCAGAACCTGTCGGAGACGGGCGCTTGGGCGCGTGCTGTTGAAGCCGGGCGCCTGCCCGTTGCAAAAGGCCTTGCCATGAGCGTGGAAGATTGTCTGCGCGCCTATGTGATCGAGCGCATCATGTGCGATGGCACGATTGATCTTGAAATCGCGGGCGGCTTTTTTGATGCCGAGCCCGATTGGTATGAACCCGAGGTCGGGCAGCTCGATATTCTCGCGCGTGATGGATTGCTCATCCGTGAAGGGGCGCGCATTTCGCTAACGCCCGCAGGTATTGGGCTCGCGCGCATCGTTGCCTCAACCTTCGATAGCTATCTACGCCAAGACCGCGCCCGCCATTCCGTGGCACTCTGAACAGCCTTACGGTTTCTGAAAACGGATGACGAATTCATCATTCCTGATGCCCGAGCGATTGACGGACACATCGCGCGGATCTGCAGGATTGCGCAAAAAGTCTGCAGTCGCCACCTGCCGGAAACCCGCTGCCGTCACTTCAGCCACCAAAGCGCTTTCTTCAATCCGGTGCGTCGTCTTGCCGACACTCGTGCCCTCGCCAGGTCTTGCCGAATGATCGGCAATGACCAGAAAGGCACCAGGCTTCAGGGCATCAAACATGGCTTTGTTCATCTTGGCGCGGTCGACCTCCATAAAGGTCGTGTCGTGATAGACGAAAAAGAAGGTGATGAGATCGAGCTTTTCGGTGCCGGCCGGCAGAGGATCATCAAAGGGGCGTGCGAGCGCCACCACATTCGCCATGGCGGGGGATTTGGCGCGGGCGGCAAAGCGCTCGCTGATGGCCCCATTTTGCGCATAGACCTTGCCGCTTGGCCCCACGGCGCGGGCCATGAGCTCGGTCGAATAGCCACCACCTGCCCCCATATCCAGCACATGCCAGCCTGTCTTGGGGCCCGAGAAGGTCAAAAGCGCCAGAGCCTGCCTTTTGGCATCATTCTGGCGGTCAGCCTCGCTCCGGTCCGGGGCGGCGAGCACGGCGGCATAATCCTGTGCCTGCGCTGCGGGACCCGGCAGGCCCACCAAAACGAGAAGACTCAGGGCAAAAGCTTGGGTGAAGCGGGACAAGTTCATGGGGCGCCTCCGGAATTTATTTTTATCTGCTCCATCATGGCACGGAGCCTCCCCTCGGGAAACACCCCAAAGGAGGGGGCCTGACCAAAAATTAGATGCAAGAATCGACTCAATTTTTCAGGCGCAGAACCGTTTAAAGACCTGACGCTGATTGCGGACCCCTGTGGTCAGCGTCTTCACTCCAGAGCCCCGAAGGACACTCATGTTGTCGTTTGACGTCGATGATTCCCGATTCCCGCTTCTACAGGGGATTGTCGCGGATTCCTCGAGAGAGGAGCGCCTCATGATGCTCTTCGGGTGCTTGGTTGGTTCTGTGCGCACGGCGGCCCTGCGGGGGGCCGCCCGCGCGCCGGAGGCCAAGGAAAGCCTTGGCCATGCGATCGATGTGATCGGATTCCTGCGCGGGCATCTGCGCAGGGAAGGTATAACGCCGTTCGGGCTGGCGCTGCGGCGCTTCTTGAACCGCGCGCATCGCGGCATGATTGACGCTTACCGCGACAATCGCCCCCGCGATCTCTTACTGCTGGAGGCCTCACTGCTGAAACTGACAACACCACCTTTGTCAGAACTTTTCTTCATTGCGGCGGCGCGTGACACAGAGATTGCAGAAGGCGAACTCGTCGCCTTCCTGCATGAACATACAATGGCTGAAAAAGCGCTTAGCGCGGCTTAATCGCTTCAGCCAGACGATCGGCAATATGGGGCGGCGTGGCGGCGATCAAAGCCATCACTTTGGCCACATCTTCCGACGTGGTTGCACTGATCTCAACGCCCGAGCGGATCGCATCCGCAATGGCTTCGGGGTCTTTGACCATGGCATTGAACGCTGTGCGCAATTCTTTCATGCGCTCAGCCGACACACCGGGCGGCGCCATGACGGGACGCGCCACCTGTTTCTGCGCAAAATAGAGCTGCAGCACTTTGCGCTCGTCTTCAGTCTTGGCAAATTCCATCACAAGCGGCACTTCGGGTGGAGCATCTTCGAGCTTTTCAAAGCCGAGCTGCATGATCAGATTGATCTTGCGATCACGCAGGTAATCAGGCCGCCGCGTCTTGATATTGGGCCAAGCCCAATCGCCCACGCCGCCTATCTCGCCATTCTCGAGCGCCAACAGAATATTCGAATTACCGCGATAGCCAGACACAACTTTGAACTTCATGCCCAGCACTGAGGCCAGAAGGCGGGGCGTGGCTTCCGTATCAGCGGCTACACCGGCGCCACCGACAATCAGCTCTTTGGTGTAAAGATCTTGCGCTGTCTTCACCGGATGATTGTGCCACGACACGACCATGCCAGTTTCTGTGGTCAGATTACCGACCCAATTGATCAGCATTGGATCGAATTGCACGCCTTCCATGCGCGCAACTTTCGCCGTCAACATGGTGCGCTGGATGACGCCGAGAGTTGTGCCATCTTTCGGTGCGACATTGGACAGATAATTGGTCGCAACAATCGAGCCAGCACCGGGCATATTTTGCACGATCATGGTCGGATTGCCCGCGAGGAAGCGGCCTAAATGGCGCGACATGACGCGCCCATGCGTATCATAGCCGCCACCCGTGTCTGAGCCCACAATAATGGTGACGCGCTTGCCTGCATAAAAATCGCTTTGCGCGAATGCGGGCGCCGACAAAGTGAGCGCGGCGAGCGCGCCAAGGAGAAGAGTTTTTTTCATGAGGAGTAACGCTCCAGAGAGGAACCTTTGAAAGATGTCTGCCCGCCATCGACGAGCAAATCCGTACCGGTGATGAAAGCCGCCTCGTCGGATGCGAGAAAGGCAGCCGCTGCAGCCACTTCTTCAACGGTGCCGGTGCGACCCAGAACTTGGCCGACACCACGCACACGATTGGAATTTTCGCGCGAGCCATAGCGGCGCAAGGAGCGCTCTGTATCAATGGGGCCCGGCGAAATCGTATTGGCGCGAATATTATGCGGGCCATAATCAATGGCGAGCACGCGGGTGAAATGCATGATCGCGGCTTTGGTTGAGCAATAGGCAGAACGGCCCGGCAGACCAAAGTGACCGTGGCTGGATGCAATATTCACAACCGCGCCACCACCGCCCGCTGCACGAATATGGCCCATGACATATTTGCACATGAGAAACGTGCCGGTGAAATTGACGTCCAATGCTCGCTGCCAATCGCTGAGTGCGATTTTCTCGACATTGCCATCAGGCGAGACTGTGGCCGAGGCATTGACCAATGTGGTGATCTTGCCAAATTCCGCGACTGTGCGTGCAGCTGCCGCCTCGCATTGCTCCGGCTTGGAAACATCAACAGCAATCGCGAGAGCGCGGCCACCCGCAGCGCGAATTTCGCTCGCGACGATCTCAGCTTTTTCGAGTGAAACATCGCAGACTGCGATGGCGGCACCCTCAGCGGCAAAGCGGCGCGCAATGCCCCCGCCAATATCGCCACCACCGCCGGAAATCACCGCAACGCGGCCTTCAAGCAGAGCCATGAACCCCTCCCTTTTCTTCTGTCATTTTGAGACAGTGTGAGAAAAGGAATGGGTTGCTGCAAGTCAAAAATGGCGTGAGCGCAAGATTGTCAGATGCTGGCGATATAACCGCCATCAACGCGCACCACTGTGCCCGTCACATAAGAAGCCCGCGCACTGGCCAAAAAGGCGGCCACATCGCCATATTCCGCCGGATCGCCATAGCGGCCCGCCGGAATCTGCGCGAGGCTCTGCTTGACCACATCATCGACGGCGATCTTCTCGCGACCTGCACGCGCCTCATCGAGCTGCGCGATGCGTGGTGTCGCGATGCGGCCAGGCAGGATGATATTGGCGGTAATGCCATCAGCCGCCACTTCGCGCGCCAAGGTTTTGGACCAGCCCACAAGTGTGGAGCGCAAAGCATTGGACACACCGAGATTGGGGATGGGAGCCACCACGCCCGACGACGTGCTCGTGATAATGCGGCCCCATTTGCGCACACGCATCTGCGGCAGCGCGCGATCGGTGATCTTGATCACCGAGACGACCATGGCGTGAAATTGCGCTTCCCAAACTTCAGCGGCGACATTGGCTGCGGTGGAGGGCGGCGGGCCACCTGTATTGTTGATGAGAATATCAACCGCGCCCAGCGTGCTTTCGATCTTGGCAAAATTCGGCTCGATGATTGAGAAATCGGCGAGATCCCACGGCAGCTCAAGCACCTCAGCGCCAGTCGCGCGCAAAGATGAGGCGAATGTCGTCAGAGCCGCTGCATTTCGTCCAGCAAGTGCGACCTTCGCGCCTTCTTTGGCGAGCGATGTCGCCATGGCACTGCCCAAGCCGCCGCTCGCACCAAAGATGAGGGCGACTTTGCCCTTCAAACCGAGATCCATGTCACTCTCCTTTACGAGCCAATCCGCAGCGGCGCGCGCATTTTGCGCAACAGCGCCACAACAGAAAGGGCTGTGATTTTACTGGTCTTGGGATTTTCACTCGGGACATTTTCAATCGACATGGAAAATGTCGCACAATCGGACTGAACCGTCACGGTGTGCACATTGCGTGTGACGGCTGGATCAGCCCAGATTTCAACCTGTGTCGCATCCAAACCAATGCCCGCGAGACCAAGCGACACGGCCACATTGATATTGGCCGGAAATTTTTGGGCAGCTTCGCGCGCCGAGCCCGCAAAAACGCATTGGGGTGCCAGGATATTTGACAGACCAAAACCAGCCGGCGGCTTGCGCGTGACAAGCTGCACTGAATGGATCGTGCCTTGCGCAGCAGCGGCCACCGCATCAAGTCCGAGCAATGCGCCGCTCGGCACGAAAATCTGCGCGCCTGTCGCGCGGGCCAGATCAATCAGATAGAGATTTTCGGCCAGAGCGCTAACGCTCAGCACAACAATACTCTTGCCCTTGGCAAGGAAGGCGCGCGCCAAATCATGGAGAAGCTCTGCGGGCGCCGATTCAATCAAGAGATCAGCATGCGCTTCCAAATCTTCAAGCGCCAAGACGGGCACAGCAATCGACAGATCGGACAGGCGCTGTGCCGCAGCAGCACGATCTTTCGCACTGACGGCAACTAGCGTGAAACCTTCGACACCTTGCGCCAGCGCCTCAACGACCGACAGGCCGATGGCGCCAAGGCCTGCAACAGCAACACGAATCTGATGGGGCTCGCTCATATCAGGCATGGTTGAGGCTGAATGCCTGCGAGGCAAGTGAAAAGATCACGAACGCAGGCCCGGTGCTTCCTGACCCGTGCGCGCGACATATTCCGTATAGCCGCCACCATATTGATGGATGCCCTCGGGCGTCAGCTCCAGCACGCGGTTCGACAAAGCCGCTAGAAAATGGCGGTCATGCGAAACAAACAGCATGGTGCCTTCATATTCGGCGAGCGCCTTGATGAGCATCTCCTTGGTCATCATATCGAGATGGTTGGTCGGCTCGTCGAGCACCAGAAAATTCGGCGGATCATAGAGCATTTTGGCCATGACCAGACGGGCCTTTTCGCCCCCCGACAAGACGCGGCATTTCTTCTCCACATCATCGCCTGAAAAGCCGAAACAACCTGCGAGCGCGCGCAAAGAGCCTTGGCCTGCTTGCGGGAAAGAATCTTCGAGCGATTCAAACACCGTGCGGTCACCATCAAGCAATTCCATCGCATGCTGCGCGAAATAGCCCATTTTCACGGAGCCGCCGATGGTCACGCTACCCGCATCCGGATCAGACGCGCCTGCGATCAATTTGAGCAGAGTGGATTTGCCTGCGCCATTGACGCCCATGATGCACCAGCGCTCGCGGCGGCGAATGGAAAAATCAAACCCGTCATAAATGCTGCGTGCGCCATAAGATTTGGATACGCCTTTCAGCATCGCCACATCATCGCCCGAGCGGGGCGCTGGCGGGAAGTCAAAAGCGACAGCCTCGCGACGCTTGGGCGGCTCGACGCGCTCGATTTTCTCAAGCTTCTTCACACGGCTTTGCACTTGCGCGGCATGGGAGGCACGCGCTTTGAAGCGCTCGATGAATTTGATTTCTTTGGCGAGCATGGCTTGCTGGCGCTCGAATTGTGCCTGCTGCTGCTGCGCATTTTGCGCGCGCTGCTGCTCGTAAAATTCGTAATCACCTGAATAAGTGGTGAGCGAGCCAGCATCAATCTCGATAATCTTATTGACGATGCGGTTCATGAATTCGCGGTCATGCGAGGTCATGAGGATCGCGCCTTCATAGCCTTTGAGAAAGCTCTCGAGCCAAATCAGGCTTTCAATATCCAAATGGTTCGATGGTTCGTCGAGCAACATGCAATCTGGGCGCATGAGCAGAATGCGCGCCAGCGCCACACGCATTTTCCAGCCGCCCGAGAGATTGCCGACGTCGCCATCCATCATCTCTTCAGTAAAGCTCAGGCCCGCCAGCACTTCGCGCGCGCGACCTTCAAGCGCATAGCCGTCCAGCTCTTCAAAGCGACCCTGCACTTCGCCATAACGCTCGACCAATTGCTCGATCTCGTCGAGGCGATCGGGATCAGCCATGGCCGCTTCGAGTTCTTTCAACTCGGTCGCCACTTCACTCACGGGCCCCGCGCCTTCCATCACTTCCGCGACGGCGCTGTGGCCCGACATTTCACCCACATCCTGGCTGAAATAACCAATCGTTACACCGCGATCGACACCGACCTGACCTTCATCAGGCAGGTCTTGCCCGGTGATCATGCGAAACAATGTCGTCTTGCCTGCACCATTGGGGCCGACGAGCCCGATCTTCTCGCCACGCTGAAGCGCGGCCGAGGCTTCGATGAACAAAATCTGGTGCCCGTTTTGACGGGAAATATTTTCAAGACGGATCATGAGAAAAAGCAGCTCGGACAGGTGCAGATGAGGAGGCCTGATTAGCGGCTTCGGGCCAAAAGGTCACGTGCTTTTCTCCCTGCGCGCGGGTGTGATTTCACCCCATTGGACAGGAAGAGCCCAAACTTGCTAAAAACACGCTCAAATGGCCGCAAGACAAGCCAAGCATTTGGGAGGAGAGACCTATGAAAAAAATGCTGCAGAGCCTTTGCGCCCTTACGGCGCTCACCGCATCAAACGCGCTCGCGCAAGACTCCTTCTACAAAGGCAAGAATTTTACTGTCGTCATCGGCTATTCGCCGGGCGGCGGCTATGACAGCTATGGCCGCCTTCTGGCCCGCCACATCAACAAGAATATCGACGGCAAGCCTGAAGCGATTGTGCAGAACCTGCCCGGCGCTGGTTCGCTCAACGCCGTGCGCCAGCTCGATGCCACTCAGCCCAAAGATGGCACTTATCTCTTGGCCTTCAATCCCGCGCTGATTTTGGAATCCCTGGTTGATCCCAACCGCATCAAAGTCAATTTCACCGAAGTTGCTTGGATTGGCAGCATCGCGCCGGAAGTTCGCGTCTGCTACGCATGGCACGCGACCGGCATCAAGAATTGGGATGATTTGGTGGCGCGTAAAGAAACCGTCTTTGGCAGCACGGCCAAAGGCACAGCGAATTACATGAATGCATCCACCTTGCGCAATGTGTTCGGCATTAAAATCCGCCACGTTCTGGGCTTCCCCGGTTCGGCTGAACAGAAGCTCGCACTGGAACGCGGCGAATTGGATGCCGATTGCGGTTCATGGAGCAGCCTGCCGGTCGAATGGATCAACGAGAAGAAAATCAATCCGCTCGTCTCTTTCTCGCCTTCGCGCGAAGCCTCGATGCCAGCCGACATTCCTTACGCCGGCAAATTCGTGAAGACGGAGCAGCAGAAAGAAATTCTGGAAATCTTTGCTGCCTCCAGCGAAGTGGGCCGCCCCTTCATCATGTCGAAAGCCGTGCCGGAAGATCGACTGAAGATCATCCGTCGCGCTTTTGATGCAACGATGAAGGACGAGGCTTTCTTGGCTGATGCCAAAAAAATCAATCTGCCCGTTCAATCCATGACAGGCGAAGAAGCTGCCAAGGTCATTGCGAAGGTCTATGCGGCAAAGCCCGAGAGCATTGCCAAAGTGCGCGAGATCACTGAGTGACACTCATTCTTTCAACCAGCCCATGCCGCTGTTATCTTTTTAATTGCGGATATTCTGCAAGAAGAGCGAGGTTGGGATTTCATATCCAAGCCCGTTTTTCTTGGCGAGTTCATAGACGCGCCCTGCCACCGCATAGAATTGCGCGCCCTGCAAATTGCCGCGCTCTGACCAGGTGATCTGATCGGGCGAGGAACGCCCCGGCGAGACGCCCGTCATAATGTCATGCAAAGTGATGCGCTTTTCCGGCAGCATGACGCCATGCCCCGTCCTGCCTGAGCGACCATCGCCGAATTTGCGCGTCTTGGGGCGCGCTTCCCAACCGATATATTCATCTTCGAGCGCGAGTTCGGGGCGACCCACCGGAGCTGGCGCATCACCGAAGCGCAAGTAAACATCAACACGATCCATTGTCGCTTTGTCGGGTATGCCGCTGCCACCAATGTTGATGATATGCGCGCCCGGCTCAATCAAGGCACCGTTCAAAACTGGCACTGCGGAATCCGTCAGTGCCGCAACAATATCAGCGCCTTTGTAAACATCTTCCGGCCGCTCGCAGACCTGCACTTCGATATTATATTTGGCCGCCATTTCGCGCCCGAAAGCCTCGCGATTGGCTTTGGTGGGGCTATAGACCTGCAGCTTTTCAATATTGCGCACGGCCATGAATGACGCCATATGGTCACGCGCCATGCCTCCAGAGCCCAGCATGCCGACAACTTTCGCATTAGGCTTGGCCATATATTTCACCCCGATACCGCCATCACCCGCCACGCGCATATGTTGCAGCACGCCATCATTGATGAAGGCCAGCGGCTCGCCATTTTCAATCGAGGTGAGAAAGATCAAGCCGCAAAATGTGCCCGGCTGGACGCAATATTTTTCCTGCGTGACGACATCGCCATAGCGCATTTCATAGACAATGTCGGATTTCATACGCACGGCGAAATAGCCAGAGGTCGAGCCGCCTTCCATCGAACCGAATTGATAGTTTTTCGCCGGGTCGCTGGTGGGGATGCGAATATCAATACGCGGACGACAGACAGCCTCTCCGAGTGCAAGATTACGATAGCTCGTCTCCAGAGCCTCAATCGTATCTTCCATCGTGAGGATGCGGGCGACATCATCATTGTTGATGATCAGCGTCATATTATTGGCCTCCCAAGGCTTGTTCTTAACCGTCATGCTGGTTCTTGCGACCGCATGTCTTTGTGAACGCAAAGGATTGGCCAAAAGCCCGGACGAGGCAAGCGCTTTGCGGATGTGCGATGCGCAACCGTTTGGCGACCAAATGATTGAAAAGAAGAAATGGCGCGCCCGAAAGGATTCGAACCTCTGACCCTCAGATTCGTAGTCTGATGCTCTATCCAGCTGAGCTACGGGCGCGTGCCGAGCCGCATCAAGCGGCATGGGCGCTCCATGTAGCCGCTCCTCTGCGTGATGGCAACAGGCGGGGCTGTTTTTTTCAAGCCCGCGCGGCAAATTCCTCAGGCGTTGGGGGAAATGCCCTCATCTCCCGATGTTTTCACCGCTTCAGCAGCAGGCAGCGTGATGCGGAATGTGGCGCCCAGCCCCGTATCAGAGGGCACCAGCGCAATGGTGCCGCCATGCGCGCGCACAAGATCTGCGGCAATGGCAAGGCCGAGCCCCGTGCCACCCGGGCGCGAGGAGGCCTTGAAGGGCTCGAAAAGACGCTTTTGTGCCGCCATGGGTACGCCGGGACCCGTATCGGCCACTTCCACCACGACAATCCCATTGCGCACGACTGCAGTGATGATGATTTCCGGGGCCCGGCCAGGCTGCGGGCCTGCCGTCTCCAGCGCCTCATTGGCGTTGCGCAAGAGGTTGAGGAAAACGCGGAACATATGCTCGGGGTCGGCCTGCACCATGAGGCCCTTTTGCACCTCGTTGCGAATGGTGACGCGGCTCACGCCCTCCGGCATCAGCACCTCTGAGGCTTCGCGGATCACGCCACGCAGGCCCATGGGACGCATATTCGGGGCGCGCTCCACCGCGCGACCATAGGTCAAAGTCGACTGGCAGAAGGCAATGGCGCGATCGAGCGTCGCGATGAGTTTGGGCGCAAGACGTTTGGCGATCGGATCGGAGGATTCGATAAAGCGGTCCGACAGCAATTGCGCGGAAGCCAACATGTTACGCAAGTCATGACTGACTTTCGCCACCGCGAGACCAAGCGCCGCCAGATTTTTCTTCTCGGCCAATTCGCGCAAGAGCGCGCGCTGCATATCAGCGAGCGCTTGTTCCGCGCGGCCGATCTCATGACCCAGGCCTGATGGGCGAATGATGCGCGACGTATCTTCGGGCGCAGCACCAAAGGAAATAATGCTCGATGTGAGGCGGCGCATCGGGCGCAACACGAGACCATTGATGGAAAGGGCCGCGAGACTTGCGACGATCAAGGAGATGACCAGCGATAGCGCCAGCAGATTGCGCGAATGGACCAGCATGGCTTGGCGCAAAGGTGCCTCTGCCATGGTGATTTCAATATACTCACCCCCAGCGGGGGCGGGGCCCATCACCGCCAATGTACGATTTCGGCGCGTGGTCAATGTGCCAAAGGCTGACGCTACGGCTTCGAAGAAACTCGCATTGCGCAGGTCATAACGCACATCAATGCGCGCTGGCGGCTCACCTGCTGCCAACAGGCGGCGACTGTCTTGCATTTTCAAAACAATGGTGCGTGCACGCACAGCATTCAGCGCGTCATCAATCAAACGATCGGGCACTTGCGCGGCGGTCGCATCCAGCAACAAAACGGCGGTCGAGGCCGCGCTCAAACGATCACGCAGCCAGTTTTCGCGATAAAGGGCAATGGCTGGAACATAGACCGCAATTTCGGCCAGCATGACAAAGCCGATGACGAGCAAAAGCACGCGTCCCGCCAAGCCGAGGCGCGGTTTCATCGCGGGTTCGAGCTTTTCTGCCAAAGGATCGCGTCTCTCATCACGCATACGCGCAACCTACCCCATATTGGGACTATCGCACAGGCGAGATGGCCTCCCCCGCAAAATGTCCGGAGGACATACGGCTTTGCATGGCGAGAGGATCAGCCTCGAGCCCGCCAGCGGCGCCGCAATATGACTGAAAGCAAAGCCAGGCCAGCCAGAACAAGCAGGGCAAAGACCAGTTCAGGCCGCAAAAGAGCAATGGGGTGGATTTCCAAGCTGCACGCCCCATTTCCGGCAGCAGTGCAAGCCCGCCAAGCCGCCAATTCGCCGGCAAGCGCCTTTTCAAGCCCGGACCCGACAAAGGCAAAGGCCAAAGTCACGGGCAAAATGCCAAGCGCCGTCGTCCAGAGAAACGTCGAGAGCCGAATGCCGATCAGCCCTGTCCCGATATTCACAAACCAGGACGGAAAGAGAATAGCGACACGCAAAAAGAGCATGTAGGCGCTGGCGTCTTCGCGAAAGCCGCTGGCAAAAGCTTGCAGCCGCGGACCCAAACGCGCGGATAAAAGATGCGCAAAACCCGTGCGAGCGGCGAGAAACAAAACAGCGCCGCCAAGCGTCGCCCCCATCACAGACACAAGCGCACCGGGCAGAGGGCCAAACAGAAAGCCGGAAGAAATGCTGAGCAAAGGCGAAATGGGGAACGCCATGGCCGCCAGCGCCATATAAGCCAGAAGAAAAGCACCCATCGACACAATGGGCTGCTTGGCAATCAACTCCTGCAAAGTGTCCCGCCCATCAATCAGGCGCACAAGCGACACATGCTGCACAAGCCCGCTCGACCAGAGGCCGATAGCAAGGATGACAAGCAAGAGAAGAGGCAGAATGCGAAGGATCATCGATGACTTCAGTCCGGCAAAAGCGCCACGCCGATCCAAGCAGCATGTCCATAGAACAGCATGACGCCATAGGCTGCTGTGCCGATCACAAGCACCAGAATGTCATTCAACATCCCTCCGCGCTTGTCACCCAGCGGACCCGAGGCTGCGCGCTTCTTCACCGAAATCCGGTCCACGACGCCATAGGCCAGAAATGCCCCGAAGAGAATCATGCCGACGAGATCGCCATTGGCCAAGAGATGCGCCAGCGCCCAAATCTTGATCGATGCGAGCATCGGGTGCTTGGCGCGCGTGCGGATATTGGACGGCACATAGGCGGCCACCATCAGAACAAAGGCCGGCCACATCAGCACGAAGGCGACATGTTTCGTCCAGAGCGGTGGCGACCAGATCACGCTATTCCAGGACGCTGCGCGAGCCTCTCCATATCCATTGAGCATGAGCAAAAAGGCAGCCAGCGACACGAGGCTGAAGATAATCTTGTAGGCAGTCGCACCCGTCATCGCGAGAAGGCGTGCGCGCAGCGCGGTGCGCGTCGGCAAAAGATGGATGCCCAGAAAAAGGACGAGGCCCGCAATGAATGTCATGGGTGATGGCTCCCGAATAAGAATGACGCGAGACTAATCGATTACCAAGCCCAAGGCGAGGGCCGCGCGCGATCAACCAATCCGCGCGGATAATTTCTCGAACAATTCGTTTTTGGACGAGAAAATATAATCCATCTGCGCGACCGTGACATGGTCAGCGCCTTGCGAAACCAGCCAATCGGCGAGATCGGCGACTTTCTTTTTCGCAGCGACGAGTGTCAGCGGGCCGTCTTTGGTGATGCCGAGAGGGGCTTGCGCACCAAAGAGCTTTTGCGCTTGCGCGAAAAGCTTGGTGCGGTCACCCGAAATGCTGGCGCGCACTTCACGCGTCGTGCGTGCTTCTTCTTCGGCCGCAATGCGGCCCAGAATGACGCGCGCAATATTGCGTGTGCGCTCGTTCCAATCTGCCGTCAGCGAAGCGACGAGATTGGCTTCCGAACGCAGCATAATGCCATCTTCCAAAACCTTCAGCGCGTTGGCGGCAAGCGTCGCACCGGTCGTTGTAATATCGACAATGAGCTCTGCTTGACCAGCAGCAGGCGCACCTTCTGTCGCGCCGAGACTTTCGACGATGCGATAGTCGGTGACGCCCTGTTCGGCAAAATAGCTGCGCGTCAGATTGATATATTTGGTGGCCACACGCATGCGCTCGCCACGGCGCGAGCGATAGGCGGCCGCGACATCTTCGAGATCGGCCATATTGCGCACGTCGATCCAGGCTTGCGGCACGGCCACAACGACATTGGCGTGGCCAAAACCCAGCGGCGTCAGCAATTCAACCTTGGCATCGGCATCAGGCAAAGTCTCGCGCACGAGATCTTCGCCCGTAATGCCCATGTGAGCTGTGCCGGCTGCCAATTGCGAGACGATTTCAGAGGCAGACAGAAAGGCGATTTCCACACCTTCAAGACCTGCCAGCGTGCCGCGATAATCACGCAGACCACGACCACGCACGACATCGAGACCAGCGCGGGCGAAAAACGCATTGGCGTTTTCTTGCAAACGGCCTTTTGAAGGAACAGCGAGAACGAGATTGGTCATCACTTGCCTCCCTGCGCCAGCAAGCGATCACACCAGATCGCTGCGCCAATGGCGGGAATTTCTGCGCTCGCGCCCAAAGTTGTCATGAGGCGATCATAACGACCACCACCCAAAACGGGGCGCGCATCACCCTTCTCATCAAAAGCCTCGAAAACGAAGCCCGTGTAATAATCGAGATTGCGCGCGAAGCCTGCCGAGAAGGACAGGCGTGCGGTTTCAACCTTGCGTGCCGCAATGAAGTTCAAGCGCGCATCAAAACCATCGAGCACGGCATTGAGATCAAGCTTGGCATCTTTGGCGAGCTTGCGCATGGCGCTCGAGGCTTGCGCCGGATCGCCCGCA
>Ga0209400_1001158_pt1 | contig 22025 bp, 20 predicted proteins | sample M_130807_EF_Meta_FD_187313 | JGI IMG/M metagenome (GOLD analysis project Ga0209400, IMG submission 187313) | Freshwater microbial communities from Lake Montjoie, Canada to study carbon cycling - M_130807_EF_MetaG (SPAdes) (version 2) | ecosystem: Environmental > Aquatic > Freshwater > Lake... | reverse complement strand
CTGCTGGTTCAGTGATTGCCGCTGGCACCGTCGTACTTGGAGCTGCAGCTAATGGCACGATCTCTGGTACTGTGGGCGCCTTTACTACTGGTGCAAGTGGTGGTACTACCCAAACGTTTACAAGCACGACAGCAAACACAACCGGTGTCGTTAATTTAACAGCGGCAACAGGAGCACAGGCAGCCAAGGCTCCTATTACAACAGCTACTGCTGGTGTCACGGCAGTGACAGAATCTTCAACGGCGACCTTTACGGCGTTAGCGGCAGGTCAAACTCTTAACTTTAATGGTTTGACTTGGACTGCAGGAGTATTGGGCACAACTGCACAACAATTAGCGATCGCCTTTTCTAACAATGGCGCCGGAATTCCTGCTAACACTGGTTTTGCTGCCTTAGCCGCAATCAATGGCGGGGGATCTTTCACTGCTGGCACATCGGATGTAGGCTGGAATACAACGACCGCCATCCCTGGTGGATTAGGGGTTACCTTCACCAGCGCAGTTGCTGGCCCCGTTGCCGACTTTACCGGGTCGCCATCCTTAGCAGGCACTTCGCCTGGTAAACCAAGCTATGTGGAAGCAAGCACTTATAGCTTACAGGGCTTGGCTGCTGGGCAAACACTAACATTAAATGGCTTGGTATTTACTGCCACAAATGCCGCTAGTGCAGCAGATATAGCCGCCGCATTTTCAGCTAGGGCTGCTAATACCACGTATGGCAGTGCTGCAGCTCCAGTTGCGGTTACGAATGGCACTATCTATGGCACAACGGGGAATTTTAGTACTCCAGCCTATGTTTCAGGATCAGATGTAACGTTCACAAGCCTATCTAATGGAACAGCTGAAACAGCCACATACACATTCGCCAATCTTGGCAACGGTGAAACTATCATTGTCAATGGTTTAACGTGGACTTCCCCTGCCGGACCTGCTGCGCCTACCACTGCCGTAGAATTAGCCACAGTATTTTCAAATCTACGCCCCGGGATGACTGTTGCACAGGCTAATGCACAAGCAATAGCCGCAGGGGTAGCAGCTGGACGGGGTTCTTTTACAGCTGGAACGTCTGGTACGACTTACCAGTCTGGCGCAAGGGTTGGAAATGCGGTGACCTTTACCGCTACAGGCCCAAGCGATGCTCCTAATTTAGGTAACTCTACAGGTACTGCAGCCGCAGTTACTCCTGTTGTCGTGGCAGGTACACCCATCGTTGATATGGTCGACGTGGGTGGAGCAGGACTGGGCGTCGCGGTCGTGGGCGGCACTGCGCCTGGTGCCCCTCCATTAACAGTCGTTACCGGTGTGAGTGCCGTTCAAGAGACTTCAACCATCACCTTTAATGCGTTAACACCTGGCCAAACTATCACACTAAATGGGCTGACTTGGACCGCAGGCGCAAGCGGTACCACAGCATCTCAGTTAGCCGATGCTTTTGCTAATATCCCAATTAATACTTTATATAACGATGGTGCAATTGGTAGTACGGGTGCGCGCACGATAGGTGGTAGCTTTACTGCCGGAACTTCCACGTTGAACTTCTCTACAGGTGCAGCTACTGGTAATTCAGTAACCTTTAGAAGCGCTATTGCAGGACCGGTTGCTGATTTAGCGCCCGCAGTCATTGGTGGAACACGACCTGGAGAGCCAGCCGTTGGAGCCATCACACAGGGCGTCACTGCTGTGACAGAAAATGCTGAAGTTAAATTCTCTGCATTGAAGGCCGGAGAAACCATGACCTTGGGTGGCTTTACTTATACCGCTGGCGCAACAGGCGCTACCGCAGCACAAGTTGCCAATGCCTTTAGCGGATTGGTGGTGGGGTCAATGACTGGGCCAGGCGTGCAGGCAGCCAATGGCAGCGGAAGTTATTCCGGAACCCTCTCTGGTTGGCGTACTAGTGTGGCTAATGGTAATTCAGTTATCTTCACAAGTACTACGGATGCAACCAATGTGAATAATTTATATGCTGCAGAGGCTGGAGCAATACCGTCGATCACGGTGATGGAAGGAATTGCAAGCACCAACACGCTAACACTCTCTGGTAACGGCAAGTCACAAACCATTACCTTTGGTAGCAATTCGACTCAAACCCTCAACTTTGATAAATTGGGTGTTTCGCTGACGCTTACAACAAACGGTGATTCTCCAAGCACGATTGCGCGTAATTTTGATGGCCAATCTATCGTGATCAGTAACGGGAATGCGATCGGTACCATGGCCTTTGTGGGCGGTAAAAATATTGACTCGCTGGCTCGCGATGCTTTTGGTAAGCCAGCCTTTAATAGCAAAATGTCCATTAGCGCTGTTGTCGGTACCGGAGCCCTTAAAAATAAGTTAGCAATTGATATTGATAGTACCAATATGACTGCTTTTGCTTCGGCAGCTCAGACCTATGACAGTTCAACCAACGGTAATCCATTCTCCCAATTAACCGCTTATACGGTGGATAACGAAGGCAAGTTAGTTGCTAGCTATGACAACGGCAAAACCAAAGTCAAAGGCCAGCTCGTGATCGCTAACTTTAATAACAAGGGTGGACTAATACCAACGGGTGGCAACTCATTTGAGGCATCCGGTAATACCGGACAGCAGTCAGGGGATGTTATTTATAGCAAGGCAAATAGTGGAGGAATTGGAGCAATTCGCAGTAAGACCGTCGAAAGCTCTAACGTGGATCTAACATCTGAACTAGTGAAACTCATGATATTGCAGCGCAATTACAGCGCAAACTCACAAGCCGTCAAGGTAAGTGCCGCCACCATGATCGATGATGCTCTGCGGATCGGTCAATAAAAGTATGCCTAATAAGGAACTCAGATGATTAATCGCTTTGCGTATACATCAATGACAGGGGCTACTGCGGCCACGGCTCAACTCGCGGTGACCTCGAACAATATGGCTAATGCACTAACCCCAGGCTTTCGGGAGGTGGTTAGTGCATTTCGAGCGGTTCCAGTAAAAGGGGACGGGGAACCGTTTACGGGTAACGGCGCTGATAGTCGGGCTTTTGCAATTGAAACCACACCGGGTAGTAACTTTACGATGGGTCAACTGCAAACTACTGGCAATGATCTTGATGTTGCTATAAAAGATGTTGGAATGTTTTCGGTAAGCCGACCTGATGGTACCGAGGCATACACCAGAAACGGAAAATTTTTCGTTGATGCCCAAGGCATATTGAAGATTGGTAGAGATATTACAGTGGTGGGTACCGGAGGCACCATTACGATACCAGTTAATGCCAAGATGACCATTGCTGAAGATGGTGCTGTGTACACGCAAATTCCGGGAAGCCAATTTCTTAATCAGGCGGGCAAATTAAAGTTAGCAAACCCAAACCCCAATGACTTGATTAGGGCAGAAGATGGTTTATTTGATTTGGCAACAGGTGGCCAAGCAGCCCCAGACCCTCTTGTCAGAGTAGTCCAAGGTGCTTTTGAGCTCAGTAACGTTAATCCTACACTGGCGATGGTGCAGATGATCGATCAGAGTCGGATGTTTGAATTAAATACCCGATCGATTACCTATGCGGATCAGAATGCCCGCTCGGTAACAAGCTTACTTTCCTTATCGCGTGCTTAACTAAAAGAAGAGAATATATATGCTACGTTCATTATGGATATCTAAGACGGGGATGGATGCTCAGCAATTTAATTTAGACGTCATTTCCAATAACTTGGCAAACTCATCGACAGTTGGTTTTAAGCGGGTCCAACCAATGTTTCAGGATTTGATGTATACCACCTTGCGAGCTGCTGGTGCCTCATCAAATGCGCAAAATTTATTGCCAACGGGATTACAAATAGGAGCAGGTTCTGCAATTACCTCGACCGAGCGTAATAATATTCAGGGTCCTTTGGTGCAAACGCAGAATAATTTAGATGTCGCAATTCAGGGCAATGGTTTTTTTCAGATTCAGTTAGCTGATGGAACACTAGCTTACACCCGTAACGGGCAATTTAGTTTAAGCGCAACCGGTACGATTGTGACATCGGCTGGTAATACAGTTGCCGGTGCCGGTGTGATACCGCCCACGGCTACTAGTATTGTGATTAATCAGGCTGGTGTAGTGCAGTATTCAACCCAAGGCACTACTGCATTGACTCAAGCCGGACAAATTACGATGGCTAGTTTTGCTAACCCGGCCGGATTAACGTCTCTTGGCGGAGGTAATTTCATACCGTCTCCTGCTTCTGGTACTCCGCAAAATAACATAGCTGGCACCAATGGTATGGGGACGCTCAGTCAGTACTATATGGAAAATTCAAACGTTAATGTGGCAGAGGAGTTGGTTAACTTGATCGCTGCTCAGCGCGCCTATGAAATTAATACTCGCGCAGTAAATGCCACTGATCAAATTTTACAACGCGTTACCAATATGGGGCAATAAATGAAACTTTTAATTAATATTTCATTAAAGAAGGCATTGATCTTTGGTTTTGTACCAATGATTTTGCTTGGTTGTGCCAGCGCCGATAGACCTAGCCTTTTAAATTCAGCATCGACAGCGCGACCTCTTCCGATCAAAGAAACCTCTGCCAATATGGGCAGCCTGTACCCCTCAGCGCCAAGCGGGGCCAATGCGAGTACAGTGATTCACCGCCCCCTCTTTGAGGATCGGCGTGCCCGTTATGTTGGTGATACCTTGACAGTGCTATTAAATGAAACTACAAGTGCAGCAAAAAATTCAAGCATGGCTGCAGCACGAAAAGCAAATGCGGATTCGGCATTTAAAAATTCGAGTGGAACTTTTAATGGCCCCATGTTCAGTCTCGCGAATATAGCTAATTTTTCAGGTACGGGTGATGTAAAGAGCGAAGGGTCTGGAGCTAGTTCAGCGAGTAATACCTTTGCGGGGACTATAACCGTAACCGTGATTGAGATATTAGCCAATGGAAATCTTGTAGTAGCCGGTGAAAAACAAGTTGCTGTTAGCAACGAGGAAGAAATTATTCGCTTTGGGGGTGTAGTGAATCCAAATAATTTAATCTTTAATCAGATTTCATCTCAGCAAGTTGCCGATGCTCGGATTGAGTACCGTGGTCGGGGAGTAACTGATGATACGCAAAGCGCTGGTTGGTTTACGCGCCTTCTACTTAAACTGGCACCACTATGATAGCGATAGCTTTTTTTCGACAAGTTATATCTAGCTACAGACTAGTAGCGCAGACGATAATTGCATGCTTGCTAGTTAGTAGCCTCATGCCTGCTGCTCATGCTGATCGGATCAAAGACATAGCCGATATTGCTGGGCAAAGGCCAAACCAATTAGTGGGTTACGGCCTCGTAGTGGGTCTTGATGGAACCGGCGATCAAACAACGCAGACCCCTTTTACCCTTCAAAGCGTCTTACAAATGATTGGAGTTTTGGGTGTTACAGTTCCGACCACAGGAACACAGGCGCAATTGCGTAATACTGCCGCCGTCATGGTGACCGCAGAATTTCCTGCACTAGCTAGACCAGGCCAGCAAATTGATTTAACCGTATCTTCACTGGGAAATGCCACAAGCCTTAAAGGTGGGACTTTAGTCATGACGCCACTTAAGGCGGCGGATGGACAGGTGTATGCCCAAGGTCAAGGAAACTTAGTCATTGGCGGTGCTAAGGCATCAAGTGGTGGAGCATCCACTTCAATTAATCACCTTTCTGCAGGACGCATTCCCTCAGGCGGCATTATCGAAAGAGCGGTACCTTCTCTTTTAGCAGCCGAATTTGTTCAACTCGATTTACGTCGCGCAGATTTTGCAATGATGCAAAACACCACAGAAGCTATTGGTAAGCGTTTTGGAATGGGTACCGCGCTGCCAATCGATGCACGCTCGTTAAATGTACGCGTACCCATGGAGCCATTACAAAGAACTGCTTTTATGGCTACATTACAAGATCTTGAAATTAAACCGGTAAACGCTCCAGCTAGAGTAGTTCTTAATTCACGCACAGGTTCCGTGGTCATGAATCAGGCAGTTAAGCTTTCTGCTTGCGCTGTTGCTCACGGTAATCTGACCGTGAAAATCTCACAGACACCAACTGTTAGCCAGCCATTACCCTTTAGTCGCGGGCAAACGACTGTAGCTACTCAGGATACTGCTTCAATCAAAGATGAAGGCAAAGAAGATAGTCTAATTGCTATATCGGGAGGCGCCAACTTAGAGCAAGTAGTCAAGGCTCTTAATATGCTTGGAGCAACTCCACAAGATTTAATCTCGATATTGCAATCGATGCGTGCTGCTGGGGCTCTTCGAGCAGAGATAGAGGTTATTTGATGGCATTATCATCGCTCACACCAACAATAGATCCAAGCGTCGCTAGGATGTTGACAGGTACCAATACCGTTACAAAGTCGATGTCTGCTGCCGATAAAAATGAGGCTAAGATTAGACAGGCGGCCGAGGGGTTTGAGCGAGTTTTAATCCGTCAGATGCTCTCAAGTGCACGTAAAGTAGATCTGAGCGGACAGGATAATACATCCGTGCCCAGTGCTGGTTATTTGCAATTAATGGATGATCACTGGGCTGATTTATTGGCAAAAGTAGGTAGCCTTGGATTTGGCAAAAAAATGGCTGATGAATTACTAAATCAGCAAAACATCAAACAGCTAAACAATCAAGAGCAAAAAGCCGTTAAAGATAATGCGTTAATAAAAAATGAAGCGCAGAAGCTATACGATGCCAATAATTTACCAAGTTTTCGCCGCTTTAGTAATTAAAGAAACCTAATCAGAAAAGTAATCTAAGTCATGGGCATTTATTCAATTGCAGAAACTTCATATGCAGGCTTGCAAATTGCTCAGGCAGGGATATTAACGACCTCACAGAACATAGCAGGAACTACCATTGATGGTTATTCTAGGAGAAATGCTAATGCGATTATGGATGCGCTTGCACCTAATTCATTACAGCTTAATGGAAGTAGCTTTGCGATTGATGGTTTTACGCGTCAGTATTCTGCATTTATTGGAGCACAATTACTGGGGCAAAAAGCTAAATCAAATTACTCCGATACCTTAGTACAGTACACAGCAATGCTTGATCATTTAGTAGCAGATGAGGCAACCAGTTTGACATCTGCGTTAACCAATTTTTTTAATGCGATGGGGTCATATGCGACTGATCCAACCAATCGGGCTTTGGCTAGTGGCATTTCGGGAGCGGCAAACATTGTTGCTGACCGCATGTCAGGCATGTCTTCGATTGTGACCCAGCTAAAGACTAGCACGCATAATGGACTAGTAGATACAATTAAACAGGCTAATAGCCTGTTACCTGAACTTGGTCGTATTAACCAACAAATTATTAGCGCAACCAGTCCAGGTAACACCGCCCCTTCGGCTGATTTATTAGATGCACGAGATCGTATTCTTGGGCAGCTTCAGCAGTTAGTGGGCGGGCAAAGTTTAATTAACAGCGATCAAACTGCTACCCAATTAGTCAACGGAATGCCTCTAGTTGAGCGCACTATTGCCAACAAGTTATCGATTGCAACTGATAAAAAAACCCTTACACTACAATTCAATCCCTCTAATGTGGTTGGGGCTGCTAATCCAGTACAACAGCCCATATCAGATATTAAGGGTGGACAGGCTGGTGCCTTATTGCATCTGATGAAAGATTTTGTCCCAAGTATTGAAAAACGCTTAGATGCAACGGCGATGGCTATGGTTAAGATCGTAAATAGTGCAAGCCAGTCTGCAGGCGACTTATCGAAGGTACCCATCTTTGGATTTAAGGTGGGTGGTAATGTTTACTCTAATTTATCGCAAGGTGACTTTACTTCAAAGATCCCCGCCATTACGAGCGATATTGATCTACAGAATTTGTATAGCAGCCTTAGTAATGCAATTGATGTTAGCACCAATGGAACCTTACAGCTGGGTAATTTAGGCGCCGGATCAAACAGCATGGTTACCTCTATTTTTGCTGGCGGTATTGCCAAGGCCGGAACCTACTCATTTACTGCGGGTGTAGGTGATAAGGAAAATGAGCTAACGCTATCGACCATTACTGATGGGAAAAGCAAGGTGCAAACGATTAAGTTAGCCGACGGTACACTGGGATCTAGCCAAAATTTAAATTTTGATCAATTAGGACTATCAATTATTGTGGCCAATCCAGTGGCTTACAGTGTTGCAGCAGATAGTGCCATCCGGACCGGTCAGGTCTATGGTCAAACTCGTACCAAAGTGAATACACTAACCGTTTCAAGATCAACCTCGCCAGGAACATTCACATTTTCAAGTGACGATAAAGGAGGGTTGACTTTATCTGGCACCATAAATGGTAGCCCTGCATCTCAGCGTATTCAGCTTTCTGATGGAACTGGCAATCAAATGCAATATGCTTTTAGCCAATTTGGGGTGACTTTAGGCATTACTAATTTAAATTTTGATACAGCAGCGCAGATTGCCCAGAGTTTATCTTCTTTACCAAATAATACGATAACAGTTGAGGCGGCAATAGATAGCGCTAGGACCGTTGCTTCGATGATCGACGGAAAAAATATTATCGTTACTGGTGGCGCAAGCGCGCTCCAACAGTATGGTTTAACTGCTGCAAACTTTGTCTCGGTTGCACCAGCCAATCCCTTAGATTACATGAATGGATCGAGCCCATACATTAGTGCTGAATCAGCAAATCAAGTGCAAAGACTAAGTTCAGTGTTGGGTAATAGCGTGGCGGATCTGGTAACAGATGTTGGTGTTCAGATTAATACATGGAATAATGCTCAATCTGCTGATACTGCCGTTTTAAAAAATCTTAATGAGCAGCGCAATCAGGTATCGGGAGTTAATTTAGATGAAGAGGCAGCAAACCTTCTCAAATATCAACAACTCTACAGCGCCTCTAGTAAGGTTTTGCAAACTGGAAATCAGATGTTTAACGCATTAATTTCTATAATGAACTAAGGAATTAAATTATGGGTATCCGAGTTAGTTCAAATCAAATTTTAGATGCTGGTATTCAGTCAATGGATAACAGTCTAGCTGATGCGGTGAAGTGGCAAAATAAAATTAATTCTGGTAAGAACTATGCTAAAGCATCTGATAATCCTTATGCTGTTTCCCGCGGAATACGTTTAGAGTTTGATACTGCAAAGATAGACATGTACAAGTCTAATCAAAATTACGTTGCGGGTTCAATGGCTAATGCTGGCAGTCAATTTGATAGTTTGATTAATCAGATGAATAGTATTAAGCAACTAATGGTTCAGTCTCAAAATGGCGCCTATAACCAGTTTAATTTTGGTGCGCTTAAAATCCAGGCAGAGCAATACTTATTAACCATGAAAAGTCAATCGACTGCGCTCGATGGAACTGGTAAACCTATTTACCCTGATGTGATTAATCAAGTGGAAATTGAGCCCAATGTGCGCGTAAGTGCAGCAATTAAGTTTAGCGATGCTTTTGGACTTTCCTCGGCTGGGATAGCTGATATATCTAAGGTCGATGTCATGCAAAAAATTGCAGATTTTGTGACTTATCTTGATCAGCGTTCTAAAGGAGTGACCCTTACTAAGACCGCTCAAATAATATCTAGCGGGCTAACCGCTGCCTTTGATCAATTATCGACTGAGCAACAACGCAGTGGTTCAATTGCTGCGCAGGTTGATAATTCAAAGACAGCTATTGGAGCGTTAGGCACTCAGTTGGCGGCTACATCTTCGGCTTTATTGGATACCGATATGGCTGCAGCCACAGCGGCTTATACTAGATCCCAGACGCTTTTGAATGCAGCTCAAGCGATGTTTGCTAAGCTGCAACAAATGAACCTTTTTTCAAGACTCTGAAAACTAGACGAAATAGATTATGAATATTCCAATCGGTTGGATCATCGCAATGGGCTGTGCTCTGGGGGGCTATGCGCTCCACGGTGGAAATATTATGGTTTTATGGCAGCCCACTGAAGTGCTGACTATTGTAGGTGCTGCATTGGGCACCATGATTGCCTCAAACAGCATGATTAACCTCAAGAAAACTTTGGCTGCATTGGGGAGTGCCTTTAAAACTAAAGCGGCTGTAAAGCAAATGCACTTAGATTTACTATGCTTAATGTTTGAAATTTTGCAAAAAATCAAACGTGATGGATTGATGTCGCTTGAGGGAGATATTGAAGAGCCAGAATCTAGTCCTCTTTTTGAGAAATATCCCTTAATTGCGAAAGATCATCACTTAGTTGATTTTATTACCGATTACCTACGAATGATGTTAGGCGGTTCCTTGGATGTAATCCAAATTGAAAGTTTGATGGAGCAGGAGTTAGATGTCCATCATCAAGAAGGGCATATTCCGGTTGCTTCGATCACGAACGTAGGCGACGGTTTACCAGCTTTCGGGATTGTTGCTGCGGTGATGGGTGTAGTGCATACAATGGGCTCTATTGGTCTTCCCCCAGCTGAACTCGGTAAGCTAATTGGCGCCGCTCTGGTCGGTACATTCCTAGGAATCTTATTAGCGTACGCCTTCGTCTCCCCAGTTGCCAAAGTATTAGAGCAAAACCTAGAAGCGGATACCCGTTCTTATATGTCAATCAAGGCAATTTTGATCGCTAGTTTAAATAATTTTCCACCAGCAGCAGCGGTTGAATTTGGTCGCAAAGTACTATTTACTTATCAACGTCCTACCTTTGCAGAGTTGGATGAGGGTACTAAAGCAGTTAAAGGAAAATAGTCATGGCCAAAAATGACGCGCCGCCAATTGTTATCAAGCGCGTTAAAAAAGGCGGTCATGGACATCACGGAGGTGCCTGGAAGATTGCATATGCTGACTTCGTAACAGCAATGATGGCCTTCTTCCTGCTCATGTGGGTTTTAGGCTCAACAACCGCAGGCGACCTTGCCGGAATTTCAGCATACTTTCAAAATCCCTTGCGGGTCTCTTTGTCTGGAGGGCAGGGATCAGGTGACGCAACCAGAATTATTAAAGGCGGTGGTGACAATATTTCAAAAACTGTTGGAGAGGAAAGTCGAGCAGATGCTGACACAGAACAGCGCCGGATTAGCGATTCTTCTGTAACGGAAATTGAGAATGCGCGTAAAGACAGAACCAGGAATGAAATGGTTCGCGATGAAATTAATAATAAGGTCGATATCGATCCAGAATTAAAAAATGCAAAAGGACAAATCTTCATGGATATCTCAGCTGAGGGCTTGAGAATTCAGGTAGTGGATGAAAAAAATAAACCCCTTTTTGCATCTGGAAGCGCTAATCCAACTCCATCTGCAAAACGGTTACTACGGATTATTGGTAGTGCACTAAAAACCTCAACCAACACGATCCGCATAGAGGGTCATACAGACAATACCCGTTTCAGCACGAACGCTAGTTATAGTAATTGGGAGCTCTCGACGGAAAGGGCGCTGGCAGCAAGGCGTGAAATGGTGGCTGGCGGTTTAAATGAGTCAAAAGTATCTCAGGTGATTGGTTTTGCAGATACCATCCCATTAAATACACAAGATCCCAAGGATCCTGTAAATCGACGGATCTCGATTACAATTCTAAATAAGAAGCCCATCAATAATGCCGATAAAACTGCTTATGAAAAAGCAAAGGCTGAAAAATTGCCGGACAATATAAAGCCCGGCACACAAGAGATTCCACCAAACCTAAGGGCACCAGCTCAATTTATTCCAAAAGAAGAGGGAAACAAAACACCGTTAAAGCCACCACCTGACAATATAAAGCCTGGGGCACAAGAGATTCCTCCAAACTTAAAGGCACCCCCAAAATTAATAACTAAAGAAGAGGAAAAGAAATCGCCACGTAATCCACAATTGGAGTTGCCTACAAAACCAGCTCAAAAAAGCGATAGCATGGGTAAGTGAGCCATGAATATTAAGATCGTATTTTTTGTATTCACACTCTTTATTAACAATTCTGCTTGGCCTGCCGAAAAGAAGGTAACGCCTTCTATCGACAAGACCCTTGCCGAAGCTGGAGAAAAACCAAAAGTAAAAACGCAAAGCGAAGCAGAAAAGCTCTATCAACGTTATCAACGTTTGTACGGAAAGATGATTCTTGCCGTTGCGTGTGTACAAAATCCAAAATGTATTCAGCCTGAAGATGAGGTGATCAAATACAATGTGGCGATCGTACGAGTTACGGATCGCCTCGATGAATTAGTGGTTAAACAAAAAGATTTGGATGCAAGTTATTACCGTGGCTTAATTGCATATGAACGTGGTAAATATTATGTTGGTAGAGCTATATTAATAACAGACCCCGATTTTATCTTGTCTGCAACTGTTTTTCGTCGCTATGCACTTGATCAATTCAAGCTCGCTGAAAAGAATTTAGCAATCAATGCCGCCAGTAAAAATCCGGATGCATGTAAGTATCTTGGTGAAATTGCCGATCTTGGTTATGTTGGAATTAAAAATAAAGATAAGGCTACAGACTTTTACTACTGCGCAGCTCTGGGCTATTTGGATATTGGTAAAAAGAATGCTGCCGCAGATATGTACAATGCCATGAGAAACTCAGCAATCCATAATGATCCTCGGACAGTAGAGATATATGCGCGCCTTCACAATAATGATCCTGTTTCTAATATACGTAGATCTGTGAGTCAAACGAGTCGATTAGATTCAGAAATAACTACAATTTCTCGCCAATAAGGAGATTATCAAGATGAATCCAAAAGTAGATATGTTACTTGGCTATCTCAAAAAGCTGCTCATTTGGTTAGTGGCCCCTTTGGCATTCGTCGTTTTTATTTTTTTTCTTGGCGAGCAATATGAGGTCGGTCGGCTTTCTGCGGTAGCAAGTTGCGAGGGAAGTATTAATACTCAATCGTGTATTCGTAGTAAGGGCTATTTAGCTAATGAACCTTATTACCCGGACTTGGGGCGCCGTTATATTGGCGGATTTGCCCGATTAGTGGGCGGTGATCTCGGGGCGAGCTATCGTGTGGAGTCCAAAGTAGCTCCATTGGTAAATGCTAAACCAGCTGGTGATAATGCTGAAGAAGATGAGGATCTGAAAGATTTGCCACCTAAGGCAGTCGATACGGTAGCACCCAAAGCACCGGCTAAGAAGTAACAAACCTGTAAACTTCAGCTCAATCATTATGCGAATCTTTTTGATTGTAGTCTTAAGTCTTTTTGTTGTCGCCTGTTCGGATTATCAACGCGCACGATCGGCTTATGAGGGCGGCAACTATCAAAAGGCGTTTGAGTTATTTAAAAAACTATCCGAGTCTGGTGACGTCCGTGCGGAATACGATCTTTCATTAATGTATTTGCAGGGTATTGGTACCAAGCAAGATGTTGGTCAAGGTTGGTTTTGGATGATTAAGTCAGCAGATCATGGCAATACGATGGCGATGGTTGAGTTAGGCGGCCGGTACGAGTATGGAGTTAACTTGGATAAAGATGAGACCCAAGCAGTCTTCTGGTACAAAAAAGCTGCCCTTGCAGGCAGTTCGGTCGGACGTTACAACCTAGCAAAAATGTATATCGATGGTAGGGGGGTGCAGATAGATCCTGCTCGTGGATATGCCTGGATGGTCTTATCTGCCCAAAAGGGTAACCCGATTGCCAAAGCAGAGGCTGACGCTTATAGGGCTAAATTGAGCCCTGAACTTCAGGCGCGCTGTGATCAGATGGTCAAACAGCTAGAGGCTGAGAATCTAATTCTTAAAAATCATAAAAATTAATGTAATTAGGGCGTTTCTTAACCGATGTACCCTTTGAGATACTAATGGTTATTGGGACTCATCGGATTTTAGTTGTGTGACCAATATTTTGAATGTTCGCAAGTTTGTTTATGTTGTTCATTTGAGACGGTCAAGACGGCTCTTAGCTATGTCAATTTCATGCTCTCCGGTTATAAAAAACCTGGCTAAACTGCGTCGTGAGATTACTATCTTTTACAGGGCTTTTATTAACAACTAGCTTATTGATTTGCCGGTGACCCGGGTCTGGATGCCAAGACCATTAATCGGGTGTATTAGTGACTGAGGATGGTCTTTTTTATATCACTCAACTGGAAGCCGCCAAGTACTCGGGTGAGATTGGGATGGATGAGCCCGACTGAAGGGCGCTCGTATAGGGCAACATAACCATGGTGCGAGAGTTACGCATCGTTTTGGCCTACCATAGCGAGATGATAGGGTCTATACCAAGGCGGTGGAGTCGGTCTAGGAACAAACCCTTTAGAAACATATCGAGAACTATACCCGCATGGTTTAGCGTATTGGATGGATGCTACTTGAGTCAAATGCGGGTACTATCAGTTTTGCTGCGATTTGGTAAGCATTCGGTGCTTAATTACGCTAAAGCATATCAATTAAGGCCTGAGAACTATACTAACGGGATTGAGATGTTTTAGAGTAATGCTAAACATATTCTGCACAACTACCGAGGTGTTTCGAGGTATCATTTTTCGATGTATTTAAAAGAAATTGAGTATCGTTACAACCACCGAAAAGAGAATGTCTTTAAAGTCTTTTTACAACTGTACTTTGGTTACGTTTCATCCTAATTACTAATGAAAAAGAGATGTTAGAGAATTTTCTGAAGCAATTAAAAGCAACACAAACTGTTCAGAAGGATAGTGAGGCAAATGAATTAATAGTGGAGAGCACAAAACATCAAGCTGATGCTGCCTACCTGCTGGTGCAGCGTGCTATGGGTCTTGAGCTCGCCTTGCAGGTTGCCCAAAAACAAATAGCCGAGCTTCAAGCCCAAGCAGCTGGTAAATCCAATGCAAGTTTTCTTGGGGATAATAATTCCTGGGGAAGGGCAGCAAGCCCTACGACAAGCAATAATGCAATTTCAACAGCAAGACCGAACAGTGCACCCGCTGCGCAACCCAGTGCATGGGGATCTGGGATGCTAGGTACCATTGCGACTACGGCAGTAGGTGTGGTCGCTGGTTCCATGCTTTATCAAGGCATTCAGAGCATGTTAGGTCATCAACAAAGCCCGGCGCATAGTGATTCGCTTAGTTCAATAGGCAACAATGATATGCACACAGCGAGTTATGACCAAAATCAAGATTTAGCAGATTTTGATAGCGATTTTGGTGGCGATGGCTTTGCATTAAAAATAATTTATTACAGTTCAAGTTGAACTTTTTTAGTATGTTTTTTATACGCTTCTACCCAACTACCTAGAGGTTTTATGTCAATAAAACAATTTAACGGAAATTATCAACCTGCTGAAGATCGCTTAATGTTTCGCTTTAATACCCAAGATGATAGTGAATACCGTTTGTGGTTATCACGCCGAGTTACTCTTTTTATATTAGTTGCTACAGAGCATCTCGTTGAGAAACGTCTTGTACAAACACATGGCGCTCCAGTAGCAAAAGCTATTACTGAGTTTGCAGAAGATGGTGCTAAATCTCAAACCGATTTTAGTGTTCAATATCAAGAAGCTATGAATTTTCCTATAGGACAAGATCTTATGTTAGTAACGGATGTGCAATGTACCATGGTACAAATCGAAGGAATAGACTTGATGTCACTTGATTTAGCTATTCAAAGTAAAGGTAATCTTAATTTAAAGTTGCCATTATCAATTTTATTGACAATGCGTTTATTGCTTGAGCGTCTTGCAGATATTGCACAGTGGGGAAGAGCTTCGATGAATATCAACCTGGATATGCATCCTTCCGATCCAGCAGAAAAAAATAACGATCTTGAGGATACCGATGCTCTTGAGTTAAATCTACAAACCAAAAAGTTACATTAATTACGATTTAGCAGTGCCTGAATTGTGTTTCTAAAACCACCAACTCCAAAGTAACCCATGACATTGATAGAAATTGTTACCCCAGGTGAATTATTGTTTGGCGTGTATAGATTGGTAATGACTTCAGTTTGAGGTGTTTTTGATTTTAAGATGGCATAACCATCCTCTGGTAAGAATGATAGAGCTTGTAAGATGTTAGGAGTCATAGCAAAATTAGCCTGAACGCCATCAGCTTTTTTTTCCCATGCGGTCATTTGCGCCAAAGGAAAAGATTGGGCCCCGATCGTAATCTCATGACGGGAATTTAGATTAAATGCTCTAGTGTTACTGGTTTTATAATAAAGAACACAAGCAATACTTTCTTTGATTCGCGTTAGGGCAATAGTTGCACTAATGTTAGAGTGATCAGTTGCAAAAGTATTTAGCATTACAAGTTGACCTTGGGCTGTACTGTCTAAGCGCCAACTGGGGTAAGGTGATTGTCCTAAATTGTGAACCCTAAATTGTTTGATTTGATCAGGCGTCAATATTGAGACTTTATCTGCAGTGGTGAGTTGGGCAATATCAAGGATACGGCGATCAATTCCCATTGCGTCAATATATCTTGCCAAAATAGTACTTAATTTTTGAGTATCCTCTGTGCTTATAGCTGCATTGAGCCCACGAAATTGGTGAAGACCAAGCCGACTATTAATAGGTAGATTGCGAACTAAGCCACCTAAAAAAGCATAAGCACAGGCTGAAAGGCAATCGGCAGGACTATTTTCGGTTTTGGTGATCATAGTATTAAAACGCATCTGACGTATCTGTGACCCAATTTGCATACCATTCATTAAGTCGCCACCTTGGCTTGTCAGAGCAATCCAAGTGCCTGATGGCATATCTTTTGTGAAGTCTTTAAATTGTGTAAAGCTTTGTGTATTGATGGGGCCTTGTGCTACGACCATTCTTTGGCACTGTGGATTTAGGGCAGCATCACAGCGCTCCTCTAGGCTAAATGTCATACTAAAAGCTTGACCATTGAATGAAGTAATGGCAGCAAGATTTATAGTTAGCCAGCAAATTTTAATTAGTAGAGGGCGATTAATTTGTGAGATAAATTTCATGGTAATCAGGGTTGAATTCATTAAAAAAATTAATATATAGTCGTTTTAGTTATCAGTAACTCCAAAAAACTTTTTGGGAGTTGAATCAATATAGGATAATTAACAGATAAACTACTCTAAACAAAATTTTATACTTTTGACTAATGCATGAAGTGGAGTTTTTTAAAGACCAATTAGCCATCTCTATTTTCTTTTGAGTAAGAATATCGCTAATTTTGCATTGGTATTCTATTGCTAACTATTTTAAAACCTATTTATAGTAGCAGTAATTTTTTAAAGATATTAAGTAAGTTGGTATACGAAGGTATAAGATAAAAATAAGGGTGTGAATTCATAAACTAATGTTTGGGTAAATCAAGGAGAATTCGGAACAGTTGGTTCAATTAAATATTCTACTTAGAGGTATCATAATCAATACTTTATTTATTAAAAGGTTTTCATTTGGGACTCTTTAATGCTGTAATGTGGGGTAAATCTGGCGCAGATTTTATGTGCCAAGCCCTATTTAATGCTGTTGTTTACTTGCCATATTGCTCACGCGCTAACTATCAAGACTTTAATGATTTTTGGCATGCCAAAGTCAAGAATGCAAATGGGGTAGATGAGCGCCTCAACCAAATCTACTTTAATTACAGCGCCCACTTTACAAAAGACGAACAACTCTTAAAACAGCTCTCTCAAGCTACTCTCGAAATTGAAAAATACTGGATTAGCAAATATGGCTTATCGAGCCGATCAATTGCTTTATTTTCGGTGATTAAAAAGTTAGCCGATCAATATCTTCCAGATGGAACAAAAGTGCAGGAATCGGATTTCATGCACGGCGCCTCTTATCCCAACCCTGAGACGCGGGTAGCGCAATGCATGCTTGATTTAAAGGCCTTTGAAGCTCTGCTACCTATTTTAGCGCCTACTGAGATCTCACCAGATGAGCGCACCCACTTTTTTGTAGCTGATTTATATGAAAATGCGGTGTCTCACTACAAATACAGTGGTAGTGATTTAAAGGTTTATGAAGAAGATTCTTATTGTATTGACAGTCAAACTTATTGGGGGCGTTGGGGCTTATTTAGGAATAGCACACTTTTAACCGATACTTGGATTGTCTTAATCAAGAATGATGTTCCTAGCGTCCAAAAGATCGTAATTGCAAAAGCGGATGGAAATTTTGATTTAGATGAGGATCCTAAAAAAATTGAGATTGATCCAGAGATTTTGGCGGCAATCTCAAAAACAAAGAGTACTGGTGTGGAGAATGCAGGTTCATTTGGAATGCCACCAAAATACCTCCAAATGATTGCAATGCTTAATACGATTCATCCAAATACAAACTAGCTGTCAATTATTTAGGGGTGTCTTTATTCTTTTTTAGGAAGTGGGGAATAAAGTTTGAGGTCATTTCCCCTACTTTTCTAGAGATGATTTCTCTTGCCTCTTGATCCCCCGCTTCTCCATTGCGCGCTCGAATTCGTCCTAAGCGATAGTCATCGAGGATGCTAAGTTTTTTCCCGACTAGACCTATGTATTGCTTTACATTAGCGCTTTGGGATTTTTGGATAGACTGCGCAACAATCTTCTCATGAACATAGCGACCAAATTCCATAAAATTATTAGACACTGCATCGTCAGTCGATAGGAATAAAAAGTCATGATAGACATACTGATCGATGTTAGGTGCAACATGGATCGGTGGGGTAATTAAACAATTATTTAAAAACTCTAAATTGTTAAACGCTTTAGCAGGAGAGAAATTTTTATCAACCTTGCTGGGCGCCACTAAGATCAGCTGTTTATTGTTTGAGAACTTAGAAAGGTAGAGCTGGGCATATTCAAGGATAAATATTTCAGTACTGGCCATCTCAAATTTAGAGGTAGAGCTGGGTACCAAGATGATGTCAAAATCCAAGAGGAACTCAAAAGGAATTGCGTGTGTCCAAGTAAGATCGGAAATGCAAATATCGGAGTTAACCGAGAAGTTCCGCAATATAGCGCGGGCATCTAAAAGAGTTAAACCACTATTTTTGTACTCTAGGTTAGCCTGATGAATCTCAATTCCAATATTCGGGGCTTTACTAGCCCAACGTGAGGCCGAGGATTGTTTATCAAAATCAATTAATGAGACTTTCTTGCTCTCTTGGATCGCTAAATACGCAGCCAAATTGGCGGAAATCGTACTTTTGCCGACCCCGCCTTTTTGATTGGTAATAAGTACCTTAATTGTATCCATGGTTAACAATCCAGTTGTAATTCATAGCTCAAGAGCTAATACTATATAAATAATTGATTTAAAACAAGTATTTCTGGTAAATCGATGGATCTGGATTAAATGGAGATTTATTCTTCACTATAAACAACGGCTATTTACCCCTTTATAGTTAGGCATTGGGGATAATGGGTAGTAATTAAAGCCCCAAAAAGATACCCTTGGAGCCCATTTGGCCGAAAATCAGGACGATTCGCAAGACCGAGAACTAGAACCGACCGAGCGACGAATTCAGCGCGCTCGAGAGCAAGGCCAGCTCCCGCAGTCAAGGGATATTACTACGTTTGCCTTGTTATTGGGCTTTATTATTTTCCTCTTGACGGCGGGCCCCTTATTGATTCGCCAACTGGTCATCATGATGCAATCCGGCCTACAGTTTTCTAAACCGATTACCTTGATTGATCATATTTCAGAGTGGACCTCCGGAGCATTCTTGGCAGTTCTTTTGATTTTCGGCGTTGTTCTATTAATCATTTGGCTAATATCAATTTTTGCACCATTATTCTTAGTGAACTTCAAGGCATATTTTGCCCTACAATTTAATTTAGAGCGCTTAGATATATTTGCAGGCTTTGCCAGAATGTTTTCGGTAACAGTTCTGTTAGAGATGGCTAAAAATATCTTTAAGACTATTTTGATCCTGGGTATTAGTTTTGCCTATCTCTATGGGCTATTTAGCTTCCTTCGATCGATTGTAGATCTTGATTTCAATCTCGCACTAGAAAACACCACCACATTTATTTTGAACGGATTCGTTTTGTTAATGATGCCATTGCTGGCAATTGCGATCGGTGATGCTTTTTTGCAATTATTTAACTTTCGTAAGCAAATCAAAATGAGTCCCGAAGAGATGAAGCAGGAACTAAAGGAGTCTGAAGGCTCTCCAGAGCTTAAGGCACGTATGCGACAACGGCAGCGGCAGATTGCATCATCGCGCATGATGTCAGCCATTGAAAGGGCAGATGTAGTATTGGCTAATCCAGAGCATTATGCCGTTGCTATTCGCTATGATCCTGACAGGATGTCTGCCCCAATTATCTTGGCCAAGGGGTCTGATGCTCTAGCCCTTCGGATTCGGGAAGTGGCTACAGAGCACAATGTACCGATTGCTCAAATTCCACCCTTAGCCCGATACCTATTTAATCAATTGGATATTGGAGAATCCATTCCTGCCCCTTTATTCGAGGCCATTGCGATGGTTCTGGCTTGGGCTTACGAAGTTAAAGATGTTGGTTTTAATAAAGACCTACCCGATATCCAATTTACCCCCGAGCTTTTAAAGCCTGGGCGAGCGCTTCTTTAGTTTTGAATACTTTTCGCAAAGGTGGCGCCAACATCTTCGGGGAAGTAATAAATTAACATGAGTTCGTTGCGGTTGTTGAGACTGCGACCAATCTGGAAGGCAACTTGACCCTTGCCAAATAAATAGGTTTTTGTCTTCCGTAGACCTGCTTTAAATGAGCTTTCTTGCCCGGCAGTAGGCTCAAAATCAAGCCCATATTTAAGGGTAAAGCGATCAATAATCTGCTGGGCTTGTTCTGGATTGAAATAGCCCAATTCCTTTTTAATCACAATGAGCCTGTCAGACTCGTTAAACATAATCCAAACATGATCTTCTTTGTCATCCACCTTTATCTTGCAACTCAGAGTGGATTCATATTCGGTGCACTTGAATTGGTTCTTAATTTGCTCTTTAGATCCGGTATAGCTAATACCGTGGTATGCCACAAGGGGAAGTTGCTCTTCTTTTGCGTCAGGCAACCAATACGCCTGCTTGCTCTTCTCGGTGTCATTTTTACTGCACCCATTGAGAAGCGTTGCAGCAATTAGGATGGGCATGACCCATACCATTCGATTAACAGCTTTTTTTCTAATCATGGATGAATTTTAGGCTATCCCATCATTTCTTCAGATTTCGTATTTAAAAACAAGACATGATTAGTATTTACCCTAGTCTGGAGCCATTTCGTAATAAATGGGACCTTACTTTAGGCTTAGAATGAAACTCAAAATAACACTGCGGAGACTCTCATGTTTAATGTCCAAGCTAAGCATCCATCTACCCCGACCAACTTGGTATTTAACAATATCATCGGCTCAGGATCGCTCATTCAAGGCGATCAGACTGTCAAAGGACACCTGCTAATTTCTGGGGAGTGCATTGGTAATATAAAACTAGATCCCCTATCGGAAGATACCGCTGTGATCGATGCCTCCGGTATTTTGCGGGGGGATATTATCTGTAAAAACGCGATCGTGATCGGCCGGGTGGATGGTAATTTGAGAGTCGAAAATCGTCTTGAGATTTATCCAACAGCCGTTGTCAACGGGGATATCGATTATGGGCAGATCTTTATTCATGCAGATGCTAGAGTAAACGGGCAGTTGCATTGTCTTTTGGAGGATGCTCTTCCTGTAGATATGAATGCTGTATCAGAGCCTGTTGTGAAGAAGCTGAAGGCAGTTTAGGTCCTTCATACTTAATTTTGTTTGAGAGAGCAGTATAAAAATATCTGACATGCCTTTGCGATTTATACCTTGGCTGCTAAGTATTTTGATAGCAGTGGTGAGCGGTCTTTACTGCTTTATGGGCCCTGGCGGCCCCCATGTTTGGTTACTCTTCGTCTTATTTCTATTCTTTTCCTGGATTGGCTTTCGGGATCTGATACAAAATCAGCACGCCATTTTGCATAATTACCCATTGACTGGGCATCTACGGTTTTTATTTGAGTTCATACGCCCAGAAATCCGTCAGTATTTTTTAGAATCCGACAACGATGAGATTCCGTTTTCAAGAGCACAAAGAGCGTTGGTCTACCAACGCGCCAAGGGCGCATCCGACAAGCGACCTTTTGGAACCCTCACTAATATGTATCAGCCTAATGTAGAGGTGCTTCTCCAAAAAGGCAATCCTACTTCTGCACCGGATCTGAATTCCTTAAGGGTTAGCGTTGGCGGTAGTCGCT
>Ga0209400_1001157_pt1 | contig 22032 bp, 18 predicted proteins | sample M_130807_EF_Meta_FD_187313 | JGI IMG/M metagenome (GOLD analysis project Ga0209400, IMG submission 187313) | Freshwater microbial communities from Lake Montjoie, Canada to study carbon cycling - M_130807_EF_MetaG (SPAdes) (version 2) | ecosystem: Environmental > Aquatic > Freshwater > Lake... | reverse complement strand
TCTGAACTCTCCCCTGATACCAAGTACCCAGAGAAGGAACTCAACCTCATCATTGCCAAGTACCACGCAGACACAGCTGCACTACGCAGGTACATGATCGAGTACGGGATATTGGAGAGGGATGGGGGGAGTGTTTATTGGGTTTCGCGATGACATCTGCCCCATATGTCAGTCCCGTCGACTAAGCTATCAGTATGGCATTTACATTTGTTGACCTCTTTGCAGGTATCGGTGGTTTCCACGGAGCTTTAAGTGCGCACGGAGGTGAATGTGTTTTCGCATCCGAGATAGATAAGGATGCTTCACGTGTGTACCTCAGAAATTGGGGAATCATGCCAGAAGGGGACATCACGGAACTTGCTAATGAAAATGTCATGAGGGTACCTGAGCATGATGTATTAGTTGGTGGTTTTCCATGTCAGCCATTCAGTAAGTCTGGAAAGCAGCTTGGTATGGAGGAAACTAGAGGTACTCTTTTTTGGAACATCGCCCAAATAATTAAGGTGCGCAAACCAAAAATTGTTCTTCTTGAAAATGTGAGAAATATTGCCGGACCTCGCCATGAACATGAGTGGAAGGTCATCATTAACACACTTCGTGAACTTGGATACAGAGTCTCTATTGAGCCTTTTGTCGTCTCTCCCAACGAAATTCACCCTCTTGCGGGTGGTTCGCCCCAAAGTCGTGACCGAGTATTCATTTGTGCCACATTGATTAAGAGGAACACACGCACGTCTAATGAGGATCCTGGACTGCCTAATTTAATTCCAGCTACTTCAAATTGGAAAATTTCAGACTGGAACCTGAAGAAGGATTTACCTCTTGAAAGTCATCGCTCCAAGAAAATTCTGGAAGAGTATGGATTGTCAGACCAAGAAAACTTATGGCTCGATGCTTGGGATGACTTTGTGACTGGTTTTCGAGAAAATTTTCCTGATGAGAAAATCCCAGGTTTTCCGCTTTGGGTAGACGCTTGGGTTGAAACCAAAGATTTAAACCTAGATGAAGAATTGCCTGACTGGAAAATTAATTTCCTAACTAAAAATTCAAATTTTTACTTGGCACACAAAAAATTTATAAAGTCGTGGCTCAGGAAGTGGGGGCAACTTGAATCATTCCCTCCGAGCCGTAGAAAATTTGAATGGCAGGCACAAGATTTGAAATCAATCAGTGAAACTATTGTGCATTTGCGTCCTTCTGGAATACGTTGCAAGCCAGCCAATTATGCACCTGCTCTTGTAGCAATTACTCAAACGTCAATTCTTGGAAAGTCTCGGCGCAAACTAACAGTGAAAGAAGCCGCCAGACTACAAGGTTTCCCTGAATGGTTTGACTTCTTGGATCAGTCAAAATCCCAAACTTATAAGCAACTCGGAAATGCCGTAAATATTGGAGTTGTCTATAACGTGATTAAAGCGCAAGTGATGCGTGACCTAGATATTCTTGAATCCCATGAAGACCTAGCGAAGAACATTTTGAGCTCACCACTCAGCCCGAATGATCGACTTAAGAGTTTCACTCCCCACAACACTGTTTCTTCCAATACCCCAAAGGCTATACTTTATGCGGTTCCTAACGTTGGCTAACAATCAGAAGTGGAGAAACGAATGCACGGTTCAGATTTCAATCCAATCTGGGAACTCGGGTCAATTCCGCTAAGTGCAGCGGCTGCTTTTTCATCAGAATCTCAACCATGTCCGAGCCTCCTTTTGGGTTCATCGACGGATTATGTTCGTTTTGAGATCCCAAAGTTTCAACGAGGATTAGTCTGGAATAAGAAAAAGAAACAAAAATTACTTCAATCACTGATTCAAGGCTGGCCAACAGGCGCAGTGGTTCTGACAAGAATTGATTCAAAAGAGATTGCTTCTGGCCAGCGTGAACTTACTTGGCACGTTATTGATGGACAGCAACGCATAACAACTTTCCTTGAATTCCTAAATGGGTTTTGGAGCGAGCCTTGGTATCAAATCACAGATGAATTGCGTGTGGCATTTTCTGCTTTAGCCGAAACTTTGGATGTGGAAAATGGTTCAGATGTCGAAGTTGCATTGACGCTACTTACACAGGGGGACGCCAGCAACCCTTGGTCGGAAGAATTCCTAGACGAATCCTCGACATTCCTATCCAAAATTTGTCGTATCCTTTCCGTTGATACGCCGACATCTGTGCAAGGTCCACGTTATGAGAAGGCTATTGATGCCTGCAAAATAATCAGAATCGGTTTACAAGAACAGCGCAAGGCCTTAAATACGGTCCCTATTGCTTTAATCACTATTTCGCCAAAGCAAGGAATTGTAGCGAGAGAGGCACGTTCCATAAGTTCACAAATATTCTCAGTACTAAATAGTGGAGTACCACTAAACAAATACGACCTACTTGCTGCAAACTGGACTCCACAACTTGTGCCATGGGAAGAGTACGCCAGGGAAGAGAGTTCACGCTCTGACGCGAAGCTAGCGCTAACTACAACTCAGAAGCGTTGGATGTTGGAGGAGATGAGAAGCAGAATTGAAACGTCTTACAAATCATTTTTGGAAGATGTTGAAGATGATGCTCCGATTGAAGGTTTTGGAGAAAATGAAGTTAGTTTATTTGATTATTTGTATGCGCTGAGTAAGTCCACGAGTTCTTTTGCGATACGGGAAAGTCGGGGAAGGATTCAAACAGCTGAAAGATTCAGTTTCCCCATGGGTGCATCAAGTAGTACCCAGGCTTTTGACACATGTGCTCTATTGTTTTCAGGTTCCCTTAGTCCTGCTGGCATAGAAAATCTAATTAATACTTTTCCTACCCACAGGGGCGATTACGATATTGCATTAGTGGCTGAACATTACTTGGAAGCCGCTAAGGAAATAGATAGCAAACTTGCTCCATACACTCAACATGCTACTAAGAATAAAAAGCGTGCCTCTCTCGGTGCTATTCAAGCATCTGTATACCTTGCGTCCTTCTTAAACTCCGTTTTTGATACTCGCTTGGGCGAAGATGATCGTTTAACAATTAAGAAGCGTTCGACCGATAGAAGCCGCACGACAAGTGGTAACGCTAATTTAAGTCATACCCAACGACTTCATAATTTTAGAGAAAATTTACCCTGTTGGTGGTTAATTCAAACAATTTCAGATGTATTCCAAGGCAGCGATGCTTACAAACAAGCTTTTGAGAAGGTGTGGAAGAGGCATGAGACTGAAAACTTAACCAGTCGAGTTACGTTTGTTGAAGAAAATGACATGGTTCTTGGGCAACCAGAACTTAATGATATGTTGGCCGCATTCCGCAATCTTTTTATTAAGGAATTCAGAGTTTCTCAAGCGCCCACAAATAGGAGCCCGTCACAATCAGCTATGGCTTTATTTTCTGTAGTTTACAAAGATAAAAACCAAGATATGGGTTCATATGACATGGATCATGTCGTCGCATATAGAAGTCAGCGAAATGCTCCTAATTCTCGATTAGAGAAACCAATTCCACTTAATCATGTTGGCAATTTTATGCCACTTCTCTCAAACTTGAATCGCAGTCGTGGAAATGCTCCATGGAATCAATACTTTCATACCTTAGATGGCGTCAGTAAAGAAACAGTCAAAAATGATCTGCTGATTGATGCGAGTTTATTTGAAGAAGGATTGCTGACAGATTTGAACTCATTCGGCGTCCTTCTGTTGGCTAGGTATGTAAAGATGATTCATAAAGCCATGATTAATATTGGACTCAAGGATTATTTAGCAAAAGATAAAACGCAGCAAATGACTGTTTTGTTGAGCACTGCTGAAGAAATCGCTCATACGCTTAATCTCGAATATTCTCCCGAACATTTTAAATCTTGGATTACTTTGTAGCCTCTTCTTCAAGCCCCTTTTTTGTCGCAGCCAATAAATGCAGCAATCCGGTTTTGGTAACTGTGCCCCCTCCACCTGAAGGTGAATCGGATGAGTCGCATTCAGGTGTCCACGGGACATTTAGGAAACTACAGATAGTTGCTGCTTTTGTGTCCATCCCTCTAGCTACGGGAACGCCAAACCTCAATCCAAGATCACTGAAAAATTTATTTGGTATTGAACTTCCTTTTGATAACACATACAAATCCCCATTAAGCGCCAATTCCGAGATTTGATTAACGATCTCCTGCTTTTGCATTGACTGCTCATAAATTGAAAATTCCATAATTCGATTTTAACCGCATTTACGGAAGAATGTAGCTAGTCAGTTTTTTACGACCCCCTCCACCACCCCCTCCGGCGTCGCACTCTCACCCAACTCCACATTCACATTGGTGGGTATGCCGTTGATCTGGGCAGCAGACAGGATTGAGAGTTGGGCTGCAATCTCAGTCATCAAGTAAAAGGCTGCAAGGTTGTCATATCTTTCATCTATACTTAAGAAACCAAGTAATCCTGCATTCAAGCGAAGGAAATACCCTCAATAGAGCCTAATTCTTGGGCAAAACATGGGCAAACGCGTTCTAAATCAAACTGTAAAAAGATTGGACTTATGTTCCCAGTCTTCAAGAATCATTGTTGCTCCTTTCTCTCCAATCATCATAGAAGGGGCCTGGGTGTTACCGCTAATAATTGCTGGCATAATTGACGAATCTATGACTCTAAGTCCTCTAATTCCATGCACCATTAATCTCGAATTCACTACTGCATCTGCACCATTTCCCATTTTGCAGGTTCCAACTGGGTGGTAGTCCGTCTTACCCCATTGTAAAATGTAATCGACAATCTCCTTCTCACTCTGAATATGAGAACCCGGCATATCTTCCTCTCTAAGAAGTTCCCGCAGCGCAGGTGCTGCCATAACTTGGCGAATAAGTTGGATGCCTTTAACAGAAATATCCATGTCAACTTTCTCAGCAAGGTAATTAGGATCAACGGTTGGTGCCACTCTTGGATCTATTGAAACTAATTTCACCTCTCCGCGACTTTGAGGTCGAATGAAACACGCAAGAATGGTGATTCCGTGGCCTGGGGCTTTACTAGCTTTACGTGCAAGGTCTTTCCACTTAACATAAACTGGAAGAGCATGCAATTGAATATCCGGGTATTCAAGAGTCGAATTGCTCTTCACGAATGCACCCGCTTCAGTTACTGTCGCGGTTGCAGGGCCAGTTTTAAATAGCAGGTATTGGATGCCGTGGAGGGCTGCTCGTAGGGCCCGATCTTCTCCGGTGTATGTCACTGGGTCTTTAGTTCTAGCAGTTACATACACTTCTAGCTGGTCGTGTAAATTTTTTCCCACTCCCGGAATATTTCTGATTACGTCTATGCCAAGTTTTCTCAATTCTTTTTCATCTCCAAGCCCAGATAATAAGAGGAGTCGAGGCGTATTTATCGCACCTGCACTTACGATTACTTCCTTGTTTACTTTTACAAACGTCTTTTTATTGCGTTTTAAATATCTAACTCCTATGGCTTGTTCGTCTTTAAATTCAATTTTTGTGACATTTGCACCCGTAACTATTGTTAAGTTCGAGCGATTTCTCACAGGGTCAAGGTATGCAGTTGCAGCGCTCTCTCTTGCAGCATTTTTTTGAGTTACTTGATGAAAGAAAACACCATCTTGATTCTTCCCATTTGGGTCTGCAGTAAACGGAATACCGATTTCTTGTGCTGCCCTAACAAAAGCTTTTGTCATTATGTTTTTTTGAATTTGATCGGCCACATTCAATGGACCATTAGTCCCATGATATTCATCCGCTATTCTTTCGTTACTTTCAGACTTTTTAAAGTATGGAAGAACATCTTCGTATCCCCAACCTGGATTTCCCGCATCTCTCCAAGCATCGTAGTCGCCACGATTCCCTCGTATGTACAACATGGCATTTACAGCTGTGCTCCCGCCCAATCCTCTACCTTGGGGTAGAAACATCTGACGGTTCATCATGTGTTTCTGAGGAGTCGTATTAAAAATCCAATTGTACTTCGTACCCATCAACTTACCGAAACCCGCTGGGATCTTGACGAGTATTGATTTACTCTGACCGCCCGCTTCGAGAAGTAGGACCCGTGTATTTGGATCCTCAGTGAGGCGATTTGCAAGTACACACCCTGCCGCACCCGCACCAACGATGACAAAGTCGTAGGTTTTTTCTTTTTTCATTTTTATGACTCCCTTTTGTCTGAGTTTGACTCATGCTTTATGAAATGGTTCAATGCCAGCTCAGCACCAGCAAGTCGAAGTTCTTCAATACTCTTTGCGATCTTAACTCCAGCTAATCCAAAGTCTGCCACTTCACTGGCTCTCAATTTATTTTCACCGACAAAAGCCCATGTGGGTTTCCCTAGTGATTGTGCGTGTTCCAGAATTCCACTTACCGCCTTCCCGGACATCGATTCCCTGTCAAGTCGACCTTCTCCTGTAATTATCAAGTCAGAGTGCGCCATGATTTCGTCTATGTTAATTAGTTTTAGTACTTGCTCAATTCCTGAGCAGATCTCAGCGTCGTACATGGCCCAAAGTCCCCCAGATATTCCTCCACCAGCTCCTGAACCAACTACCCCGTATGGGTTTTTTGGAAGACGACGAGAAAGTGACATAAGCCTTTCGCTCAAGATTCTAACTGCAACGCCATCGGCTCCTTTTTGTGGTGCAAAAATCCGGGCGGCATCTTCAAATGCTGTGGTCACGTCACTCAAAACTACTACATCAATTCCGTGAAGGCCGCCCATTTCTTCTATGTAATTGATAGCTCCAAGACCTCCATCTGTTGTTGCTGTGCCACCAACCCCCAGAATAATTTTTCTAGCGCCAATTTTTACCGCTGAAATTATTAGCTCGCCAACACCTCTTGTTGTCGCAGTCAATGACACTTCAGTTGAAGGTCGAGCAAATTGAAGGCCACAAGCTTGAGCAGTCTCAATAACCGCGCAATTGCCTTCTTCTATTGTTATAAATTTTGCACTCGTTTGATTTCCAACTGAATTTGTCACCCTGGCTTCATACACTTTATGTGGCAAACTACTCATGAAAACTCTAAGAAAACCTTCGCCTCCATCCGAGATTGGGATTTCGATCGCCTCAAATTTTGCATCACGAATTCCCGAAGAAATTGCATGTGCTACCTGGAAGGAAGTCATGGTGCCCTTAAATGAATCAGGGCAGACGAGTACCCTGGTCATTGGCATACTGATTTCGACAGGCCGTTCACTGTTAAGAAATTCTGCATACGCAAAACGGCCAACTCCGGCTTGGACAAGGCCCCACATTGATCTGCAAGAACAAATAACTCAATTAGGTGCTCAATCGAGCGACTTGATTCCATTCCTTCAAGCATCCGGAATGCTTTTTGGTGTCCGTTAAGCCAAGCCAAAAAAACAAGTCCGGTTTTGTAACTTGAAGTTGGAGCACAAAAAATGTGACGCGATAATGGAAGAGTTGGCTCCAAAATTTGTCGGTAACTTTGAATATCTCCATGGTCAAGTGCTTCAAGAGCAGCTCTAGCTGGAGCGGCAATACCGTCAAATATTCCTAGCAGAGCATTGCTATATCCAACTTCATCACCCTCAACAAGAGCAACATAATTAAAGTCATCTCCAGAATACATCCTAATTGGTTCTGGAAGTGCGCGACGGAAAAGTATTTCCCGATCGGCATCTAGAAGTGAAATCTTTACCCCTTGGATTTCGTCAACATATTTATTCATGAGACTCAATAGATTAATCTGGGCTGAGTCAATATTATCCGATCCCCAGTAGTTCTCTAAAAGAGGATCAAACGCGGCACCGAGCCAGTGCAAAATTACCTTACTTTTAAGTCCACTAAATACGCGCGCATAAACATATTCATAGTCACCGAAAGACTTTGCAATTTTGGCTAGTTCTCGACTCGCCATAAGCACCGGAATCCCACCGTTCTTTTCCACCCATAATGCCTGCTCCATGTATGCCTTATAGAGATCATCAAGATCGTAATTGTGTTTGGTATCAACTTGATCGGTATTTACACCAAACGCAATTTCTCCATTTACCTCCTTAGCCAATTCTCCTGTGCGATAAATCAACTCTTTAGCCACGATCCAATTAAGTCCAGTTCCTCTTTGAGCAGTATCCATTGAGTCAGCCACGCCAAAACCAAGAGCAAAAATATGCTTGCGAAAATCCATTGTTGCATCCCAATCGATGGCATCAACAACTTTTACATTCGACTTGGAATAATCAAATACTTTCGTTATGACATGCGTCGCCACAAATACTTTTCGAGATTTCGGTGAAGGTCCATTGAAATCGTGAACGGGAGACCGAGGGTGCATCACGTAGTTAACATAATTATCTTCACCCAGAGGAATTTCAATATTTAAAGAATTTGATCCCTCGAATTGTTTTAAAACAAGCTCAGACAGAGTCATTCTGGATCTCCTCGCTCTTTATCGCCTGGACGCCATGCGTCGCCGAGTAACACATTAAGAAATATTTTTGAGTCCATAACTTTCAAGTCTTGGGAAATTGAAATTTCTCCATCAATTAAATCTAAAATATCTTTCTGCACGTCGACTCCCGGTGCATACTCGATGAGCTCTAGCCCCTGATCAATTAATCGAAGTACAGCTCTCTCTGTAACGTAAAGGACTCGCTGTCCATTTCTACTTGCAACTTCTGCACTAAAGGTAATCTGCTCGACTTCTCGGACAAATTTTCTAACCACCCCTTCTTTTTTAATGTTTAGTATTCCCTCTACTGGAGTGGCTTCTAGGCCACCAGCTGTGAAAGTTCCACAGAAAACTACGGTAGATGCATTTTGAGAGATATTTACGAATCCACCAGTGCCGATAATGCGGCCTCCAAATTTTGATACATTTACATTACCTTTTAAATCTATTTGAGCAAATCCAAGAAATGCGATATCAAGACCGCCGCCATCGTAGAAATCAAACTGGGCTGCCTGATCAATGATTGCGGTTGGATTGATAGAAGCTCCAAAAATCACACCTCGGGCAGGGATACCGCCTATGATCCCCTGCTCAATTGTTAAAATGAATTTTTTACTCCAGTTTTCCTCAGATGCGGTCAAAGCGATGCCATCTGCAATTCCAACACCTAGATTAACTATGTCATTATCGGCGATTTCATAGAGTGCTCTTCGGGCAACAATTTTGCGCTGGCCTAGGGGTAAAAATTTCATTCTCTCTAAAGGTATTTTGAGATCTCCCGAGTATGCCGGATTGAATGATTCAGTAACAAGTTGTTTCTGCTCTGGATTAATCACTATTACATCAACCAAGAATCCTGGAATAACTACTTCCCGTGCTTTGAGTGATCCTGCTTGTGCTAATTGCTTAACTTGGACTATCACCAAGCCTCCACTATTTCGGGTAGCTTGAGCGATTGAAAGCGAGTCTAATTTCGCGGCTTCTTGCTCGAGAGAAATATTCCCGTCCTCGTCTGCAGTTGTACCGCGAATAAAGCAGACATTAATTGGGATGGCTGGGTAAAAAAGGATCTCTTCATTCAGTATATTCAGTACTTGTACTAAATCTTCTTTTGCACTTGAGTTTAATCGCCCACCTTCAAGACGTGGATCAACAAAAGTACCTAATCCAACTTTTGTGAAGACTCCAAGACGTCCAGCTGCAATCTCTCGAAATAGCTGACTCATAACACCTTGAGGAAAGTTATACGCCTCAAAAGCTTCTTCTGCCACAAGCTCGCTCATTTGAGGGGCCATCCCCCAATTGCCTCCAATTATTCGCCGCGCCAGACCTTTGTGAGCCAGGTAATCCATGCCACCACCGGCTCGATCACCAATGCCTGTAGTGTGTAGAATTGTGAGTGCTCTTGGTTCTTTGGTTGTCCGAAACAAATTGCCAAGTTCTTTAAGGAGTAAATCAGGCTCGAGTAATCCACCGCCGGAGCCCCCAACCGCGAGTGTGTCACCTGAGCTAATTAGTCCCACAGCATCTTCAGCAGAAAGCACCAAGGGAGTACCACGAACTCGGCGCGGTGTTGAAACTTTTGTGCTTCTCTCGCTTCTTGACGTTTTCATACACACCTCTCATTAGATTTTTTAGCTTAATTTCTACTGGAAAAGTCTCTAAAATTATTAACTTGGAATTTATGACATATAACCACCTCCATTTGGATGAACTGTTTGGCCATGAAACAGCGATGCTCCATTCGAAGCTAGAAAAATTGCTACTGAAGCAACCTCGCTTGCTGATCCCAAACGCTTCGTTACAGAATCTCGAGTTCGAGATTCTGTCCACTCAGGTGTCAAATATGGGGAAGTCATCGGAGTTGCTATTGGTCCCGGTGCAATAGCGTTTACTCGAATTTTGGGGCCAAGTTCTCTTGCGACGGCATGGGTGAGCCCCACGATTCCAGCCTTCGCAGCACAATAGTCTGCGAATTCGGACGCTCCTTTGTATGCCAATTGTGAAGAAATATTTATGATGACGCCTGAACCTACTCGAGACATTTGACGGGCAGCTAACTGTGATGTTAGAAATACGCTTGTTAAATCAATGTCGATAGTTCTCTTCCATTCCTCGAGTGTCATTTTTAAAAAAGATTTGCCTTTCATGTAGCCAGCATTATTAATCAGGACATCGACAGGTCCAATTCTTCTTTCGGTTTCTTCAAAAATTGTAGAAATCGCCTCTGAATTTGTTAGTTCAGCCTCAACGATAAGTGCCTCGACTCCTCTTTCATTTAACTGCAACTTCCTTTTCTCTGCAGATTCAGTTTGACCAATATGATGAAGGACAATCTTTGAATTTGACGCACTGAAAGCCTCAACAAAACTGCTCCCCAAGCCGCCCAGTGCCCCTGTAATCATTACCACTTTGTCTTTTAATTCTGGGTAGACCACATAAGTTGAATCAGAATATGTCATATCGTCTAAACTCCCGGAGAATTGGCTAGGCGAAGATGAACAGTCTTGAGAGAGGTAAAGAATTCCATTCCCTCACGTCCTACTTCTGGACTAAAGCCGCTATCTCGGCGACCACCTAATGGCATCTCTGGAAATGACTCCACTGAACTATTAATCCAAACAGTTCCGGTGTTAATAGCCAATGTTAGATTGAATGCTTCCGTCATGTTTTCGGACCAAATTGCAGCTCCGAGACCATAACGGGAAGAATTTAATCGGGACACCAGTTCCGCATCACTTGAGTATGGTTGAATCGTCGTAATCGGACCGAAAAACTCTTCACTTGATGCTGGGTTGGAGTCACTCTCCGTAAAAAGAACAGTTGGTTCGAAAATTGGAAGCTTACCGGGGGTAATTGCACTTTTATCATTCCCACCTGAAATTAGAATCGCACCTTGTTCTACCGAATTTTTAACACTTGCCAAGAGTGATTCTAGGTGTGGAATGGAGATTACTGATCCTAGCTGTGTATTTTCATTGAATGGATCACCCAACACTATTTTGTTCACGGCAGTAATGAATTTTTTTGTGAATTTCTCAACTACACTTTTGTGGACCAAAATTCTTGATCCAGCAACACATACCTCGCCTTGATTGAAGTATGCTGCAAAAATAATGCCCCGCACCGCTTTATCGATGTCAGCATTAGTACTAACCACCATTGGGGTTTTCCCACCAGCTTCAAGCGCTAATCTCTTTAAGCGCTTTGAACTAGCCACTGCTGCAATTCGTCTAGCAGTTTCTGTTGAACCCGTGAAAGTTATTGCGTCAACATCGATATGAGATACCAATTCCCCACCTAAGGCTGCATCCCCGAGTAGTACGGATATCACTTGAGGATTAAGACCTGCCTCAATCAAAATTTCCGCAGTGAGAAGTGAACTGATTGGCGTTAAGGGGCTTGGCTTAATTACTACCGAACAGCCTGCCGCAAGGGCAGCTGGTAACTTTTGACCAAGAATAGCGAGTGGAAAATTCCAAGGAACGATTATGGCGACAACTCCCACTGGCTCTCGCAATGTCATAGAAAATAGACCTGGATCGATGTCGCGCATAGTCCTTCCGTTGATATCTCTAGCAAGACCGGCAAAATAATCAAGAAGATTGACCATCGCGGCAACTTCACCACGAGATTCCCTGATTGGTTTACCTGTTTCTAAAGTAATGACTTGAGCAATCGACTCACAACGAGTCTCCATTATTTGACTTGCCCTACGCAAAATTCGGCTTCTGTCGCGCCCTGTTGATTTAGCCCAATCACTCGAAATTAGACAATGTCTTGCGATACTCACCGCTTCATCAACTTCACTACTGCTTACGCCTTGCCACGAAAATATTTTGCTTCCTGTTGCTGGGCTAATCCTTGACTCTAATTCACTCTTCCCCGATACGGGTTTACCACCAATGAGCGACTTTAGCTGTGCTTCACCGCTCGATACATCTAAAGAGGTTGATAGCGCTGACTTTAGGATTTCAATATGATTAATTTCTTTATTCATTCCTTAACCTTTCTTTTACCTATTAGTTTTACGCCAAAGTGCCATATTTATATTGCTATTTCTTAGTTTGGAAAAATGCATTCTTTCTCGTTTTCGATATCTCAGAGACTGAGGTATAGCCAGCCAGTTGTGATTCGACAGAAAAAATGTGTTCTGTACTTTGAATAAGTGATTTAAGAATGGATTGAATCCCAGTTTCACCTTCTAATAATTCCGAAAGAAATAACTTGAGTCGGGATTCAATTTCGGAGGGGTGTGATGCAAAGGTAATGATTCCCTTTTCCAACGCCTCTTCACCACTAAACAATGCCCCTGTTAGTAGAATTGGTTTAGCTATTCCGGTCCCAACAAGTCCAACTAATCGCATTACGCCTCCCCAACTCGGGAGGCTGCCTAATCTAACTTCTGGGAAACCGAACTTTGCTTGGCTAGTTGCAATTCGAAAGTCACATGCAAGAGCAAGCTCTAATCCACCACCTATGGCTCCACCCTGAATCATTGCAATCGTTGGGGCCTGAATTTTTGAAAGGCGATCAAAGATCTTTGAACCTTTTGACGACATGGAGCGGGCTTCATGACTTGTTGCGTCAGCCCATTCTTTAAGATCGGCGCCTGCACAAAAGGTAGGGCCATTCCCTCTAAGAATAACCGCGACTATACCCTCGTGATTTTCTATATTTTCAATTGCTTGATTTAATAGATCCAAAATGGCCATGTTAAGAGCATTATGTTTTAGGGGTCTGTTTAGCGTAATCGTCGCGACACCAAGAGAATCAATTTGTAAAATTACTAAATGTTCACTTAATTTGTTCATCTTCGACGGCCTTTTACGAATTGATCAATTAAGATCGTCAGTATAATCGCTGTGCCAACTGCGACTTTCTGATAAAAAGCCTGGACGTTAAGACTAGTAAGTCCCGCAGTGAGGGTGGCAATTAAGATTGCTCCAAAGGCGGCCCCAACCATGCTTCCTTCTCCACCAGCTAACTTTGTACCTCCCATTACAGTTGCAGCAATTGCTACGAGTAAAAGATCACTTCCGGTATTAGGGTCAGCCGCTCCTAGTCGTGCCGCTAAAATTGCTCCACAAAGACCAGCTAGAGAACCAGAGACTACGTAAGCGTATGCAGTGTTTCTACGAACAGAAATCCCCGCCAAAGTGGCAACCTCTGGATTCCCCCCTATAGCTACTAAATATTCTCCAAACTTTGTGTACTTCATAACGAAGACACTAAGAGTGGTCAAGAACGCAAATAGAAGAATTGGGACAGGACTACCGAATGCTTTTCCTGCAAGTGCATGTTGAAAAGAAGTCGGAATTCCATAGATGGCCTGTCCCCCTGAAATAATCAAGGCCAATCCTGAATAGATTCCCATGGTCCCAAGAGTGATGATGAATGGCGTAATTTTGGTGGTAACGATCAATAAGCCGTTTACAAGTCCAGCCATAACTCCTACTAAAATTCCTCCAACAATAGCTACGACTGGAGATGTATGTGTTGAAAAAATTCCAGAACAAACGGTCGCAGTCGCAACAATCGAACCAATTGAAAGATCAATACCTCCGGTGATTATCACATACGTTTGACCTATTCCTAAAATTCCCACAATCGTAGCTTGGAGGAGAATATTTTGAATATTTTGGCTGGATATAAAATATGAATTCAAAAGACCAAAATACACGATCAGCATTATTACCACTATGAGCAAGGCACCTTGTCGTGCGCCACGCCGTAGAACTGAGCTACTCGACGTACGTGGTGAAACGACAGGGGGATTATTGCTTTCGATCAGATTCTTTGACATTTAGTGATCCATTCTTTTTTAGAATTTTTGTAGGAGGTAAATTAGCCCTGAGTTGCATGCAGTACGACTTCTTCTTCTGTTATTTCTTTTCCTACAAGTTCTTTTACTAAACTTCCGCGACGAATTACTAGCACCCGGTCGCTTACAGCAATAACCTCTGGTAAATCAGACGAAATCATTAAAATAACCTTGCCTTTAGTCGCTAGATCTCTCATTAAGTTATGAATCTCAAGTTTGGCTCCTACATCAATCCCACGCGTTGGTTCATCAAAAATAAATATTTGTGAATTCGTAATGAGCCACCGTGCTAAAACGACTTTTTGTTGTGTTCCACCAGAGAGCTCTTTAACTACCTTCGATACGCTGAAATTTGCGTTCAGGAGCGATAGCGCTTGGGCGGTAATTGATTCCTGCTTCTTCCGAGAAATAAAACCAAATTTTCCGGGAGGGTTTGGCAGTGTTGCATTTGAGGCAGCGCTCATATGCAAGACCAGTCCCTGTCTTTTGCGATCTTCTGTAAGTAATGCAATTCCATAATTGATAGCACTCCGTGGATTCCTTATTTCAATTCTTTTCCTATTCAGATAGATTTGACCAGTTGATGATGGATCTGCTCCATTTATGGCGCGCACAATTTCTGTCCTACCTGATCCAACCATTCCAGCTAGACATACGATTTCTCCCGCATATAGGGACATCGATACATCCTCAACCACTCCAGGAATTGTGAGATTTTCGACGCGCAATACTTCTACCTTATTGGCAGTATTTAAACTAGGCTTCTCGACTTCTGTCAGGCTTCGGCCGACCATGTGTCGAATTAAGTCGTGTTCACCCTGGATTTCATTTCTCACAATACTGGTAATTAATTTTCCATCTCTGAGAACCGTTACACGATCACAGATTTTTAGAACCTCTTTCAATCTATGAGAAACATAAATGATGGCATAATTGTCCGCACGGAGTTTTTCAACTATTTCAAAAAGTTGATTGCTTTCTTGACTTGTTAGGGCTGACGTTGGTTCATCGAGAATTAAGATTCTAGCTTCGAAACTCAAAGCTCTTGCGATTTCTATTAATTGTTGCTGAGCAACACTTAATTTTGAAACACTTTCGTACGGATTGCCTTTAAAGCCAATCTTCTGTAACGAGATTTCTGCTCGTTTCTTCGCTTCCGACCAGTTGATGGTGCCCAATCGCATCATTTCGCGTCCCAAGACGATATTTTGAATAGCGTTCATCTGAGGAATCAAGCTCAATTCCTGGTGAACCATTGCTATCCCATTATTTATCGCCTCTGCAGGAGATTTAAAAATGACTTCTTGCCCGTCGATTTCAAAAGTGCCCGAATCTGGTCGGTGTACCCCAAAAATCGTTTTGAGCAGCGTCGATTTGCCCGCACCGTTCTCACCAAGCAACGCATGAATCTCCCCTGGATATACCGAAAATGAAACATTATTAAGCGCTTGAACACCAGGAAATGCTTTTGACACATTCTTGATCTTCAAAACTGCCGCTTGAGATTTCAGTTGATGATTCATTTCGTAAATTCCTCTCAGATTCAATAATTTTGGTGGGACAAGGATTGAGCACCAACAACATTTGGTCTACTTTGGGTTTTACTTAAACAGTCCTCCCAAAACCATTCCCTTCTTGTCATAGAACTTTGAAGCATTTTGCTTTGTAATTAACTGCGCAGGTGAAATTACCCACTCAGGCAATTTCTGGCCTTCGAGGAGTCGAATAGCAGAAGTCAAAGCCCAATAACCCTGGTAGTACGGAAGAGGACTTACTGTTGCGTAAATAGTTCCGTTGCGAATACCTGCAATAGCTTCTGGTACTCCGTCTGTACCGATTACAAGAATTCTCTTGCCAGATTCTGAGATTGCCTTAGCAACTCCGACTGCCATAGTGTCATTATTTGCATAGATACCCTTGATATTTGGATACTTCTGGATAATCTGCTGAGTAGCTGCATAAGCTTTGTTTGCATCCCAGTCTCCTGGAACGCTGGCAACAAGCTTTAGATTCTTCTGCTTAGCGATTCCTTCCTTGAAGCCAGCAATTCGAAGTTGTGCTGCACTTGAACCTGCTTGGCCTTCAATTTGAGCAACCTGCCCTCCACTCTTAGCCCACATGGCGGCGAATGTTTTAGCTGCCTGTGTTCCATCAAGTTTGTGATCTGGTCCAACATATACAGTGGCTGGGAAGCGCGCATCATCAACATTCACAATTGGAGCGCTAGCTGTTTTCATCTGTTCAATAGCTGGATTCAGATTTGATGTCGTCTGAGGTGCAATAACGTATGCGTCAAATCCTTGTGCTACTAAGGTTTGAGTGATTCCAAGTTGTTCATTTGGATCAGTCTCACTTGTAGCTGCTTGAACGACAACTGTTATACCGTACTGCTTTGCAGCAGCTCTTACACCCTGCTCGATACCTTGCCAGTACTGATTTGTCAATGACTTAAGAACAACGGCAATCTTGTACTTCTTACCGCTTGGATTGACCGCACCAAATTTTGCAGCAACTTTGTCGCCATTAATTCCTGCAGATAAGGTTGCTTGATCGCTAGTGTATGTATAAGACCTTGCTGCTGTAGCTGAGAATTGTCCCATTGCTGTGAGGGTGATACTAAGTAATATTGCGACGAACCCGAGTGACTTACTTCTTTTCATGCTATCCCTTTCGATTGAGTCTTCTCCGCCAGATTCGTTACAATTGACTCTGGCACCGTTCAGGTGAACGGTGGTGGAGGGTTTTACATTGCGTTTTGCTACAGGTCACCGATTTAATCGGTGACCACCTCTGCACAAGGCTCACGAATACTCCTTTGAATTTGTATCGTGAGCCTTGTCCATACAACCACAAGATTTCCTGGTGATTAGTTGGGGGCGCAGAACTATTTGTTGAGGCTCTGGAGATATGTTTGATTGACCCCACCTCTTTTCTATTCGACTCAATAACAAATTTGCGGCTGCACTCCCAATTTTTCGGGTCTGTCCATCAATTGAAGTTAGAGACACGCCAGGCATCCTGCCAACCCACACATTATCGAAACCCACAATGGCGACATCTTCAGGGACGCCCAAGCCCATTTTTTCTGCTGCTAATAGGACACCTAGGGCGATTGAGTCGGAACCGGCAAATATGCCAATACATCTATTCGGATAACGCTTTTTATGATCTTTAAAAAGTTTCAATGCTACAACTTCAACGTGCTCTAAATCGGAAGTCGTAACTTTAACTCGACTTGAAATATCAGCTGAGCCATTCTTGGTTAATGCTTTTTCAAAACCTTTGCGCCGTTCACGGTAAGGCACAATTTCATCAGGACCAGCTATGTGATAAATCGAAAGGTATCCATGTTCCATTAAGTGTGAAGTAGCTAATTCCGCACCAAATAGGTCATCGACGACGACAGTGTCGACAACAACTCTATTGAGTTTGCGGCTAGCGAGTACAACGTCAATACCAAGATCTCTAATTCGCACTATTTGTTGAGGATTCAAAGTTACTGCGGCAATTAGAATTCCATCGACTTTTCGTTGCACCATCGAATCGACTATGGATGCCTCAAGTATGGCTTGATCATGACTACTGCCTAGAATCGTGGTGTAACCACTGCGCGCAATTACCTCTTCTGCACCGGAAACCAATTCAGGATAAAACGGATTTGAAATATTTGGGACGACAACTCCAAGGCTGTAACTCCGATTGCTAGAAAGACTTTGTGCGAAGACATTTGGTTTATATCCTAAGTCAGAAACAGCCTGGGCTATTTTCCCCTTATTTTCGCTACTCACGTAATATTCAGTAGGACTTAAAAACTTAGATACCGTGGATTTTGAGACACCAGATCGCGCGGCTACATCCGAAATAGTAGGGCGACGCTTTATAGGAATTCGTGTTCTCATAATTGGTAGCGTATGACTATTTCATGGGTAGTCAATGGTTCTTGCAAACAAAAATATGAACTTTAATTCATGTTTCCACTTTTTGAGCGTGCTAAGGCACTACTGAATTCTGGTGATTGCACCGGCCTAGTTCGCCAAATCAATTCCATCTAAAATTTAAGCTCTTATAACTTTCGATAGCTTTGCTAAAGCAAATGTCTGGACCTAAATTTCTCCATTTTGCTGAAATAACTTCGACTTCAATTGGGCCATTCCAATCACAATCGGAAACCCATTCATAAAGTCGATTCAAATTTATGCATCCTTCTCCCGGCATGCCACGGCTTTCAAGTTCATTTTGGATTGGAGTAACCCAATCAGAGATATGAAACCCAGCAATATTTCCAATTAATTGACTGGTGTTTTCCAACAAATATGGGTCGGACCAAACATGGTAGGCATCAACAATAACTTTTACCTGGGCATGTTCGAATTTACTCGTTATCTCAAGTGCTTGGCGAATTGAAGTGACACAAGAGCGAGTTGCCGCCAACATAGGATGAAGCGGCTCAAGCGCAAGCACTATCCCTGCAGACTTTGCATAGGCATCAATTCTAGATAGTCCTTCCTCGACCATCCCTTGTGATGAATCGAGATCTTTATCAACAATTGGACCAGCCACAATGACCAGAGAATTAGCCCCTATTTCTGCCGCTTCATCTATCGCTTCCATGTTTTGAAAAATCGCTTTCTCGCGCTCTGATTTAGTGCTTGATGTAAAGAAGCCTCCCCTGCAGAGAGATGAAACTCTGATTCCAGCGTCCTCCAACATTTTCGCCGCCTGTCGCGCACCCGTCTGATCTATTAATTCTCTCCAAGGTGAAATCCATTGAACTCCAGCCATTGAGCAAGAGTTAATCAGCTCCTTGAGCGAATAATCTGCGCAAGTTATGGAGTTAATGCTTAGGTAATTCAATTCTAAGCTCCCTGTTTACATCGTAAAATTGCCTTACTGAGCGACTTGCCAAGTAATTTTTAAGTGCTTCTGGAAAAGATGGTCTCTGTTGGGATAGAAACTATATTCGCATGGCGCACTCGATGAGGTAAATTTACTCGAAGATGGCACGTATTTGCTTATTCCTAGAGAGACAATATGTGATTTGCAAGTATATGAATTATTCTTCCTACTCTCTTATCTCTCTTATCTCTAGACTATTAATCATTCAGAGATAGAATTCCAGAAAGACATAGGGGTACTATGAAAAACTTGATCGTGATAACAGGTGCAAGCTCTGGAATTGGAAGAGCAACTGCTAAAAAATTCAGTCGAGAAGGCTATCCCTTGCTCTTGATTGCTCGTCGTTTAGTGCCAATGTTGGAATTGGACCTCCCAAAAACTCTGTGTAGGTCGGTAGATGTATCCGATATCCCAAACTTCAAGTCGGCGGTAGAAGAAGCGGAAGCCCAATACGGACCAGTTGATCTGCTTGTTAACAATGCCGGGTATATGAATTTAGAGAGTTCTGGAATTCAATCACCAGTTGAATGGCAAAAGCAATTTGATGTTAATTGCGTGGGACTCTTAAATATGACTTCAGTAATTTTCCCAAAGATGATAACCCGTAAAATTGGGACGATTATTAATATTGGCTCAACTGCCGGTAAGAATATCTCTGAATTTCATACTGCCTACAATGGGACGAAGTTTGCTGTGCACGCCATGACTGAAGCACTGCGCCGCGAAGGATACCCTCACAACGTTAGGGTATCGCTAGTTGCCCCCGGGCTTACAGAAACAGAACTTAGTAATGGCACTTCGAATCCAAATATCTTGAAAGCTCGAGAAGAATACAAAACGAATATTGGTGGCGCGCTTACAGCGGAAACTATTGCAGAAGCAGTTTTATTCATTTATCAACAGCCTCACAATGTATGTATCCGAGAAATGACAGTCGCTCCCACAGGTCAGATTGGTTGAATGGCAATAAGAAGAAACCCAGTAAATTATATTTCGTCACCAGCCCTAGAAGTTGAGAAATTACCTGGTTTTGGTGTCCCAGTGTCCGGAAAAAATTGGTGAATTTTCAAAGTATGGACCAATAGCAGCTCTCCACTTTCGAAACAGTTCACTTTCACGAAATCCAACAATATGGTCTTCTAATGTTTCCCATCGAATTGTGAAGACATAGGTACTCTCTTCTTCGATGCCTCTGCACATTTCAAAATCTATAAATCCACTCGACAATGACATAATTTCATCAACGGCTTTCCTGGCTGCTAATTCAAATTCTGATTGATGATGCTTAGCAATTTCGATAAAGGCAATTTCAAGAATCACTTTTTTAGTGTAGGTCTAAATTGAAGCAATTCCCATTTCACACACTTCATTCGCGATTAGAGCATCTTTAAATGTTGCCAGATCAGGATTTACGGTCCCGGTGGAGATCATTTCAACCCATGCTCGTAGTTCTTCAATGTAGGCATCTGAGAATCTAGTCATCCAACTTTCCGCCATTTCCCCTCCAGAATGGGATCCCATGATGTGATTGAATCGGGTAACTACATCCCCATTAATTCCAATTTCAATTGAGCCCTTTTCACAAATTACTTCAGCACGAGCGTCATAGCCATAGTGATTGAAAGCAACGATGTCGGCGATCATCATCAATCCAGATTGCATATACCCCGTAATAACTAACGGATCAGCAACCTCACTTGGAGATAAGGAGGAATGCCGTGGATAATGGCTTTGAATAGATGTCCATTCGTCTTTAAATAACCAGCGGTATACGTCGAAATCATGAATGGCAATATTGGTGTAAAGACCAGAAGTAGTTGCGCCAGTTGAGGAAACATTTCGTGTTATTGCTCGGAAAAATGTGGGTGCGCCAAATTCTCCAGTTTCGATCAAATCTCGAACTTTTCGATATGCAGGGTCGAAGCGGCGCATGAATCCGAAATGAACCATCGTCTTCCCGGCTTCTCTTTCAAACTCTTCAATTTCTTCGGCGATAGCTTTGGCATCCTCTATTGTTGTTGCCATGGGTTTTTCACACAGTGTTGGCTTCTTGCCTGCCACGGCTAAACGAAGATGCTCTACATGCATGGAATCCGGCGAAGCAATTATTACTGCGTCCACCAAGGAATGGTTAATTAACTGGATCGGATCTTTCGCTTCTACGATGACCGTGCCGAGTTCTTCCGATAGCTCCGCCATTTTTCTTACATCCACGTCAAAGAGTGCCGTGACTACGGCGCCTGGAACATTCTCTTTAATAAATCGTGCATGACCTGCACCCATCACTCCAGTCCCAATAATTCCTACACGAATTGGGTTTCTCATAAATACTCCTTTTAGAACTTTTTTGATCCGGTGTCTGACGTTAGAACTACTAGTTTTGAAACTGTACTGCAATTGGTGTTCCTAAAACTGGCTCAGAAGTCAAGCTTTCCAAAGAGAATGATTCACGAGTTGTAGGGGCCAAGGAGCGAGGATTGCGCTTGGCTTTGCGCTTAGAGAAGGAGTTAAAGACAAGGTAGAAGAAGATGAAGAGCAGGATGAATTCGACCATGCCCTCAAGTTACTGGCAGTAACTGACAGATTTAAAGAGTGTTAAGCACGCCAAACAATGCGGTGGTGCCTGCTGCGATGAAGAAGATGGCAAGTGGGACCCAGCCAAAGATTTGGTAGGCGGTGATCTTGTCGTCCTTTAAGCCAGTTTCGTTTTCTCTGCTCATGGTGTGAAGGGTAACGAGTTTGGTGGGGGGTTTCTATTTATAAATGGGTGATGCGCAGCTGATCTGGGATAGAGATTTATGGCAAAAAAAGCCTCGTAGATTAATTTCTACGGGGCTTTTGCTGTGCAATCTACCGTGCCTTCTTGAGCTCCCTATAGAAGTTCTCATGTGGTCCAATGAGTAAGAGTGTGATCTTTTTTGAGGAAACAACGCGATAGGCC